>Ga0180437_10010334_pt1 | contig 11401 bp, 10 predicted proteins | sample SS_ome_4_FD_132410 | JGI IMG/M metagenome (GOLD analysis project Ga0180437, IMG submission 132410) | Hypersaline lake sediment archaeal communities from the Salton Sea, California, USA - SS_3_D_1 metaG | ecosystem: Environmental > Aquatic > Non-marine Saline and Alkaline > Hypersaline >... | reverse complement strand
GTATTCAACAGCTGCACGGCCTCAACCTTGAACTCCCTGGTGTACTTCTTTCGTTCTTCCATATCCTTCCCCTTCTAACATGGTGCTTAACTTCGTGTCCACCAATTCGGGGAAGATTCAGCCTTCTTGGCCCAGCGCAACACCGTGGTCAAGGAAACGGCAATTCCGTGTTCGGCAAGCCCATCACAGACTCTGCTCAACGGCCTCCGCAGGTGGAAGATCCAGTGTAACTCCATTTTTTTCACATTCCGGTGAACCCGGGCGTACAGCTCCACCCCTTTCGGCGGAACGGTAAAGTATTTGGTGCGGTACAGGGAATTCAGACAACGGTACACCTGGGAATAAACCTGGATGATCTGTCTTCCTCTTTCTACATACCGGCGGCTGCGCCGGCAGTACAGGTGGACTTCTCTCCCATGACAATCCGGACAACGCTGTTGCCAGCCGATCCATCCCATAAGCTGCTTCAAAAACCCGATCTTTCACCTGCAATCCCGATGTAGTTTCTTTCTCGGTCGATGGCTATCTCGTTCTGTAGGTCCGACCCGCTGGCCCATGTGCCTGTAGAACAGGCGCTTGATCTTCTCGATCTGCCCCTGCTTCACACTCTGTTGCCCGGGATCTGGTTAACCTTTTTCTAACGGATCCTCGATGATCCGAAACAACCGCTCGATCAGATACCCCGCCTCGACAAAGGCCTCCAGTACCCGCTTAGCGGATTTGCGGCGCATCAGCATGACCAGTTTGTGCCCATCCATCTGCTTCAACGCGCTGTACAGAGTAGCATCCGAGATCTCCGGGCACAATCCTTCGGCCTGCAGTTTTTCCTTGATCTCATGGACGAACACAAACGGGTTGTCCACAACAATCTCTGCCAGCCGATCCAACAGCTCAGGGGTAATCTCGGATTTCTCCCACTCGTCGGCCAGAAGAGCGGTCAGCACTTCCTTCTGATAAACCTGCCAGCGTCGGTTGATCATCTGCCGTGAAACCCCGATGATCTTTCCCACCTCTTCTTGGACAAAGTATTTGTGGTGCTCCAGGGTGCGCATCTTCAGCATCCGAATCGCCTCATCGTTGATGGTCTGTCGGTCGGTTGCAGGAATGCGAAGCATATGCGGACGGGTGTACAGAACAATCAGATCCTCCCCCTGCCGGAAAGCCTCTACCTTCTCGTCCTGGTAGATACGCTGATTCTCCTTCGTGTGGATCCTCACTTTTCGTTTCGAAGCAGTTCAGCGTTGATGCGGGCTAATTCGTCGATGGCCGACTTCAATTCCTTGTAGTCTTTGATGCTATTCTTGATTTCCGGAATCTGCTCTTTCTTGATCGGAACCAGACGGGTTTAGCCCTGGTACTTGAAGGACAAAAACATAGACTTGTAGGGAATCTTGGTCTTGGCGCAATTGCAGCTTGGTTTTCCGCAGTAGCATTTGAACTCAAACACCGAACCACGGATCTCTTTGTCCAGGGATTGGATCTTCTCCAGAACTCGGATCTTCTCTTTTTCTAGCCTCACAGTCCCCTATTTGCTGTAAGCTATTAACACCTTCAGACAGTATACCCTGAACTGTCAGTTTTGCTAGGGCCGACATACAAGAAATGATACTGCGGTGGTGGCTGTTTTGTAAAGGTACTTTTAGCCTTGGATTTGCCTATTAACAAATGTGAAAAGGTCTCTATACATAACTAATTGCACAAACCTTACTGTTTTGTTGTCAAGCACCTTATTTCACGGCCAGGGCATGAGTTTTCATTGCAAGCAAATTACTAAGTACAGCCTCCTGTGCACGGATGTGGTTACGGAGCTCATGACGAGCACGGGTCCAAGCTCTAGAAAGTAGAGCATTGAGTATAGCTTGGTGCTGTGCCGTCATCTCATTGACGACTGCTGTTTCTGGTGCAGCGTAGTGGGCTAATGCGGTGTAATATTTTGCATTGTATTGCCGGAAAAAATTGCGGATATAACAATTGCCTGACTTTTCGATGATATATTCGTGGATACGATGGTCTAAGTCTGGTCGTCGAATGCCGGGCGTAGATGTCGTCGTCTGGATAAGTTCCGTCAATTCTGATTTATCTATATTCGGTCGTGCCAAATCAAGAGCTTTCAGTTCCAAGACCTCACGAATCTCAAGGTAGGCATGCAAGTCTCTTTGGTTAAAAGGTTCTACCAGCCACCCACGCCTCGGGATATGTGCGAGTAAATGGGAACCGGCAAATCGGCTAAAGGACTGTCGGATTATCGATCTTCCCACTTGGTGTTTCTGAGACAACATTTCTTCGCGTAGATATACACGTTCCCTTTGCAGACTGGCGCGCATAACTTCTCCTAGCAGTATCTCATCCCAATAATCCGGTGATCGAGGGAATTCTGTAATTGGAGGATTAGAAAACTTTTTGGTTCCGATTCTCCTAGTGTTGATGAAAAGCCTATTGTTGGACTGCTTGAGAATCAACTCATCTTCCACAAGTTTGTTCACAGCAGTTCTGACCGGTGTAACGCTGACGCCATAGTAATTAGCTAAACTCGACAGTGATAAATTCGTAGGTATACGATCATTTGACTGAATTCGGTATCTCAGATCATTTTCAATATACGTTGATAACATCATTATAATTGTTTCTCTTTTAGTCATAAAAATAGAATACCATCTTTATTTTGTCAACAAAATTATCGATTTTTTGTTGACAAAATGTCAAATCCTATTATATAATATTTGGCAGTGGATTCAGCATGGTGAGCTTAATCGATTGGTGGCGTCACATCGAGTGGACCTGGGGGTAACAGGAAATAATTAGCTCCACTGTTACGTTGCCAAACAGCAATCATTCTATACGAAAAAGGGCCACAGAATTACAAAACAATAAGGAGAAACAAAGATGTTTGATTATGTGTATGAACTTGGTAAAGCCGGTGACATTCTGTGTAGGGACTTGTTTAAACTTAAGCCGGGAGAGATATTTGTGATTACTGCAGATACTGAAAGTGATTGGAATGTAGTAAATGCAACGGCTAGATCAGCTTTTTCTTGTGGCGCAAAGCCGATGGTTATTACCTTTCCCGCTCCATTAGGTGTGTCAGAAGCAGCCGATGATATGCTACCCCAGGAGGCGCTTATTGGTGCCCTTAAAGGCGCTGACGCTTGGGTGGAGTATAATTATGAATGGCTTCTCTATTCTACTCCATACAATGTTGCTATGAAGGAGAACAAGAAACTTAGGTATATGAATCTAGTAGGAATGCATCCTGAAATGATGGTAAGGTTAATTGCTAGAGTCGATTATGACCTTTTATCTGAGTTTATGGATATTGCATGGGAATTAACGTGCAATACAAAGCATTTTCATTTAACTACACCTGCCGGTGGAGATCTTAAATTTGATTATGATCCTGCAAGGGTAACGACCCTTGACAAAGGTTTTGCGGATAAACCCGGATCCAATTTTTTAGCTGGTCAGATAGCATGGGCCCCTATTTTTGATTCTATAAATGGAACCTTAGTTTTTGATGGAACTGTTGACCCGCCGTTGCGAAAGCTTGATAAGCCTATACATTGTACAGTTGAAAAAGGGGTAATAACAAAAGTTGAAGGCGGGAGTGAAGCCCAGACACTTAACTCATGGATGAATAGCTGGGATGATCCGCAAATGCGTCGCCTAGCACATTGTTCTTGGGGATGGCACCCCCAAGCTAAACTAACCGGCGATATTGTAGAAGATGAGAGAATATGGGGTTGCTCAGAATGGGGTATTGGAGCTGTAGGACCTGTTTTTGGCAAGGATCTCGCAATTCGGGGTGCATCCCATACGGATGGAATTTGTCTGAACACATCAGCATGGCTCGATGATGTTCAGTTACTGGATAAGGGGATCGTTGTTCATAAAGACTTGAAAGATCTTGCGAGAAAATTGGGGAAATAATGATATTAAATAGGCAGTAGAATAATATTGCGGTTCATTAACTGAAGACCTTTTGTTCAAGGGAGTAACTTTTGAATGAGGATTTAGTAAAACAATTCTTCAAAATGGTAGAGATCAATAGTGAATCTGGTGAAGAAAGAGAATTTATTGCTTATCTTGAAACTCTTTTTAGGAATGAATTAGACGCTCAAACCGAAACCGACAAATTTGGAAATCTTATAATTAGATTAGATGGCAATAATACGGAAAAAACGAAACCAATCTTATTTGGTGTACACGCGGATACTGTTCAACCAGGGAAGAATATAGAGCCATTGCTTGAAAATGGAATAATTCGTTCAAAGGGTGATACCATATTGGGCGCAGATGACAAGGCTGGTATTGTCGAATTATTTGAAGCAATAAAAACCTCCAAATCTTACCCACCCTTAGAAATTATTGTTACTAGGGAAGAAGAAATAGGCACCGTTGGTTCCAAGAGTTTGGATGCAAAGCAATTGAAATCAAAAGAGGGTTATGTTATTGATGGAGATGTATTGAATGTGATTGTTCTAGGTGGTCCTACATATATACGCCTAACAGCAGAGATCACCGGGAAGGCAGCTCATGCAGGTATGGAACCTGAAAAGGGAATATCTTCTATAAAAGCCGCGGCTTATGCAATCTCGATGCTCAAAGAAGGGTGGATAGACAATGAAAGTACCGTAAATGTTGGAGTAATTAATGGTGGTCTTGTTACCAATGCTGTACCTGAAAAGACAACAGTTAAGATAGAGTGTCGAAGTCTTTCTGATAAGAAATGCAGGGAACAAGCTGACCTAATCAAAGAAGTGTTTTCAACGGCTTCTAGATCGATTGGCGCCCAGGTTGAGCATAAGGTCGAGGTGCTTATGGAGGCTGTTAAGATAACAGAAAATAGTAAGTTTGTCAATATTGCGAAAAAGGCAATTAGAAATGTTGGGTTAGAACCGATAACAAAACTTATCTGTGGCGGTACAGACGCATCTCATTATAATGCCAAAGGCATTGAAACAGTCGTGATAGGTACAGGGGTGCAAAAAGAGCATACAAAGGAAGAGTTTATCACTGTAGATGATATGGAGAAAGGAGTCGAAATGATTAGGATGATTCTTAAAGAGTCATCTTAATATATTTTAAATCCATAACAGGAGGAAAGTTATGAAATCAAAGCAGAAAGTCATGCCGTTCTTATTAGTAGTAATAATACTGCTAATGGGTATTGGGTATGCGGGTTTTGCAGGTGGCAAGCGGGAAGCTGCTACTGAACAGGCGGAGGAAAAAGTTGTTGTAGAGGATGTTAGGAGGTTGAGGACTGGATGGTCGTGGCCTACCTATATTGATCCAGCTGTAGGTTCTGATATCTCAAGCACAACCGCTTTATCTTCGCTCTATGACGTTCTTGTCTATCCTGATTTGAACGGAAACGTGCAGCCCCATGTTGCGAAGAGTTGGGAAGTTTCAGAAGATGGACTTAAATGGACTTTCTATCTTAACGAAGGGATAAAATTCCATGATGGAACTGAATTGACAGCAGAAGATGTCAAATTCACCATGGATAGACTAACAACTATAGGGGAAGGGTACGCTTTTCTATATGGAGATAGAATCGCCAGTACTGAAGCTCTCGGCGATTATACGGTTGTTTTTAATTTGGCAGAACCGTTCGCGCCATTTCTCAGAACTATGTTCATGTTTTTTATTGCAAACAAGGACTTGGTTATGGAAAATATCAAGAAACCTGGACCATACGGGGAAATGGGTGATTACGGCAAAGAATATCTCCTGGATCATGATGCTGGTTCTGGGCCATATATGGTGAAGGAATTCATGCTTGAAGAGTATTTAGCTATGACTAAAAACACCAATTATTGGGAGCCGGAATATGCACGTCTTAACCCGCTGGCAGCAGATGAATTTACAATGTATGGCACGATGAATCCAGTAACGATCAGGACAATGATGGCCGCTAGAGACCTTGAAGTTTCAGACGCATGGCAAACAAGCGAAACACTTGCAACATTGGACAAAATCGAAGGTGTAGAGATAGCAGAATATCCTGGTGGAGGTGTCTTTTATCTTATGATGCATAATAGAAAACCACCTACAGATGATATTCATTTTAGAAAGGCTCTCGCGTGGGCTTTTGATTATGAGCAGGCAGCAGAGATATTTGAGCTTCCTATAGCACAAGGACCAATTCCACGGGATATCCCGGGATTCGATCCTAACGTTATGCAGTACAAACAGGATATGGATAAAGCTATGGAAGAGCTAAAAAAATCAAAATACTATGGTAAGCTTGATGACTATCCTATAGAGTTTGATTGGAATTCAGATGTACCCGTACTTGAGAAAATTGGGCTGCTGTTTATGTCAAATGTTGGGGAGCTTGGGATACAAGTTGATTTGGTTAAGACTCCGTATCAGGTAATGGTACAAGAGAGTGCAGATATGGAAACTAGCCCTAATGTTACAACCATATGGGTAGCTGGTCCTTATCCTGAGGCCGGGGCACTGCTCGATCAACGTTATGGTTCAGCGTCAGCCCCTACCGTGATGCAAAATGAATGGCTCCTTGATTCTAAATATGACAGAATGGTAAATGATGCTCTCAGCACCCTTGATGAGCGGGAAAGATTTAATAAGTATGCTGAGATACAAAAATATCTTGTTGATCTCTGTCCTACTATTTTCATGGTCGAATGGAATTATAAACACGCTTATCAAACATATATAGATGGTCCTGCATTTCAAGGGAAAGCTGCAGGATTATTTGGTTACAGCCTTGATCCTCGTTTTATAGAAGTATATCCGGAAAAAAAAGCTGCATTGAAAAGGTAAGAATCTTTAATTTATGGTGGGGGGCACTATCTAATTGTAGCGCCCCTCATCATTTCAATCTTTTAATAAAACAGAATAATTTTTGGAAATATAGGAAGTAAGAAACAACTAGAAAAGGAACTTTAGTAATGAAAAGAATTAAGGTAATCGTGCCCGTTTCAACTGCGATGTGGAATGAGCCTGTGAAAGAAGAAATGGAAAAGTATAAAGATAGTGATACAGAAATTAGTATTATAAATATAACTAAAGGTCCTGAATCAATTGAATGTCTTTATGATGAGGCCTATGCAGAGTTATTTGTACTTCAGGAGGCTGAGAAAGCGGAAAAAGAAGGATATGATGCTATAATAATTTATTGTTTTCAAGATCCTGGACTTAGAGCGGCTAAGGAGAAGTTGAATATACCTGTTGTTGGAATTAATGAGCCAAGCATCCATGTTGCTACGCTATTAGGGAATAAATTTTCGATAATCTTTCCGGGTAATGTTTTTAATTCTATTGTAGATAAATTAAATCTTTATAGTTTAGAACATAGATGTGCATCTATAAGGGCTTGTGGAATTTCAGTGCTAGATTTAGAAAAAAATAAGGAAAAAACAGCCCAAAGTTTATACGAAGAGGCAAAGAAGGCTGTTGAAGAAGATGGTGCGGATACTATAGTATTTGGCTGTGGAGGAATGCTTGGAATCGCGGATAAAATATCAAAGCAATTAAAAGTTCCTGTTATTGCGCCAGGGTTTGTTGGCTTAAAGATATGTGAAGATCTAATTTCTCTAGGACTTAGCCAGAGTAAGCGATTTTTTGCAACACCAACTGAAAAAAACCGGATTTCTTGAAAAGCAGAGTAATATATCTTTATCCGATGTTTCTTATATTTACTTGCAGTGAGATAAAAAATAGAGAGTAACTTCTTTTCTAATCCTCAAGTAGAGTTCTACGGGCATGCCCGTGAGCAAATGCTCAATGATATTTTGGTATTCCTGGATTGAGTGGAAAATAGAGTATCATGTCACGGAGAATACCGAACAGAATACCTTGTAGTATGGATTTTACAATATCGTTATATAATCCTTAATCATGGCCTGAGCGGGTATATAAGCAAAGTTTTTACAAAGGTATTGAGGATGTGGAAGGTGCCAGGTGTGGAGATCGTGGAGATGAGCATGCAAGTAGACCATATCCATGCGATCATGATAGTTCCACGCAAATACTCGGTTAGTGAAGTCATTGGTAGGATTAAGGGCGTATTGTGAGTATGCTGAGGAACAAGTTTGCTTGGTTGGAGAAGGTGTACTGGAAAAAACAGACTGTGTGGTAACCAGGGTATATTGTATCGATTGTCGGATTGGATTGAGCGAACAAAGCATCATGAAATATCTGGGATCGCAGAAAAGTCAGGATTTACTACGAGCGAAGCTTGAATTTTAAGGGTGCGACAGGATTGCTTGTAGGATACAACTTTCTAAAAGGGGTTTCTCGAAGGAACTAAAATATGGATATTATTAAATATATATTGAAGAGACTATTTCATTTTGTATTTGTCCTTATAGGTCTGTCAATATTGATTTTTATAATAGCTCGATTAATGCCGGGTAATCCTGCACGCGCAGCATTGGGACCAAGGACTCCACAATGGGCAATTGATAGGCTAGTAGAAGAAATGCATCTAGATGAACCAATATATATACAATATTACTATTGGATAAGAGACGCACTACAAGGAGATTTGGGATTGTCTCTTGTGACCCGAAGAAATGTTTTAGCTGATATAAAACAATTTGCCCCAGCGAGTTTAGAACTTGCTTTGCATTCAGCAATTATTATAGGAATATTTGGTATTGTGTTTGGTGCTGTATCCGGTTGGTATAACAATACGTGGGTCGATAATTCAGTAAGAGTTTTAGCTTACACCGGTGTTATCACCCCTTCTTTTGTTTTTGCCATTTTTTTTATGTTACTTTTTAGCTTTGTGCTTGGGATACTTCCAGCTATTGGAAGATTCCCATCAGACATGGACCCTCCTACGCATATAACAGGATTATATACTTTGGATTCGCTTCTTACAGGCGATTTTAGAAAATATTTATTATCCTTAAAGTATATTCTAATGCCTGCCGCAGCATTAGCAGTTGGACCCTTGTCCCAGGAATCAAGAATTACTCGATCTTCAATGGTTAGTAATCTTAAAAAAGACTATATTGCCGCGGAACGATCTTCTGGGATCCCTGAAAGAGTGATTATGTTTAAGTATCTGTTAAAACCATCAATGATTCCAACAATCTCAATTTTTGGTTTAGATTTTGCAGCCACTATTGGAAACGCTTTTGTAGTTGAGCTAATATTTAATTGGCCTGGACTCTCGCGTTATGGCATGGACGCCATGCTGCAAAAAGACTTAAACGCAATAGTAGCAGTGGTGATGGTTTATGGAATTCTGTTTATGGTAGTTAATCTTCTAGTAGATCTTGTTATAGGCATTTTAGATCCAAGAATTCGCATTGAAGCACGAAGTAGGGGTTGAAATGGAAAAGATTTCGCAATCACAGCGTGTGTATTATTCAAGAGGATTTGAGAATGTCTCCAGAAATTGGTATAAGTTCTCACGAAATCCGCTTTCAATTGTTGGGCTAGTTTTAGTTATTTTCATCTTAATATTATTAATATTTGCTCCAGTTATAGCTCCTCATCCAGAATCAACAGGAAAATTTATTGATTTTAAAAATGCGAGCCTTCCGCCAAGTTTGCAACACCTTTTTGGCACTGATCGTTTTGGAAGAGATATTTTATCACGAACTATTTATGCATATAGATACTCAATGGGAATGGCTGTGGTCGTGCTATTATTAACAATGCCAGTAGGAACAATTTTAGGTTTGTGCGCTGGATATTTCCAAGATTACCGGATTAGTGCTGTTATTATGAGGGTAGCTGATGTTTTTATTGCGGTTCCGCCTCTTATTTTAGCCTTAGCTGTTTGTTCGGTATTGAAACCAGGTATATTTAACGCCATGCTGGCTATTTCAGTTGCATGGTGGCCCTGGTATACACGATTAGTATATGGAATATCATCATCATTGAAAAATGAGTACTTTGTAAAAGCTTTGGAAGTTACCGGAGCGTCTTCATTTCATATTCTTTTCAAAGAGATTTTGCCGAATTGTAAAGGACCGATTTTAACGAAGATGGCTCTTGATATGGGTTGGACAATACTTATAGGCGCGAGTTTGAGTTTCGTCGGACTTGGGGCGCAACCTCCAACACCGGATTTGGGCAGTATGGTCGCAGACGCTTCAAATTATCTTCCTGATCTTTGGTGGGAAGCACTATTCCCTGCAATTGGTATAATGATGATAGTACTTGCCTTTAATCTCTTTGGCGATGGGATTGGTGACATGTTTGGGGAAGAAAAGGGGGGATGATAGATGGATCAGCCACTGCTTGATATACGCAATTTACATGTTGGTTTCAAGATATTTCGTGGGTTTTCGGATGTACTTGATGGTGTAGATTTTCAAGTCTGGCCTGGTGAAAGAGTGGGCTTGGTGGGAGAAATGGGATGCGGTAAAACAACTACAATGAAAGCAATAATGAAATTGCTAGATGAGCCGCCGGCAGTAATAACCGGAGGAGAGATACTTTTTCATAATAAAAACATATTAAAGATGCGGAAAAAACAATTACAGGAATTAAGAAAAAAAAGAATTTCAATGATATTTCAAGACCCAATGGCTTCTCTTAATCCTGTCTTTACTATTGGAAATCAACTAAGCGATGTTATTAAATACTCTAAAGGATTTAAGGGGAACTGGGGTTTTAACAAATATAAAGAAGAGGTCATAAATGTACTAAATAAAGTTTCCCTGCCTGATCCTAATAGAATAATTCATAACTATCCAATTCAACTGTCCGGCGGAATGCGACAGAGAATAAGTATATCAATGGCCCTTGTAAGCAGTAGTGAACTTCTCATTGCCGATGAACCTGGGACTGCTCTGGATGTTACTATCAAAGATCAAGTATTAAAATTACTTGATACATTGACAAAAAAAATGGGTTCTTCTTTTATATTAATCAGCCATGCTTTGGGAGCTGTTAAGAACATAACAGATCGCACATATGTTATGTACGCAGGGAGTATGGTGGAAACAGCGAAAACAGAGGATCTTTTTCATAACCCCAAACACCCTTATTCAATCGGCCTTATTAATTCTACTCCTAAGTTAAGTGGAGAGGGGGTAGGGGAAGGAATACCGGGACGAATTCCGGATTATTACAATCCGCCAAAAGGTTGTCGGTTTAATCCACGATGTAGTCAAGTGATGGATCTATGCAAAAAAGAAAAACCAAAGTTTTTTAAATATAATAATCAACACTATGTAGCATGCTATTTATATAAGGATATTTGAAAATGGACAAAGTAGCGATGGAAATTAAGGATTTAAAGAAATATTTTAAAACTAGCGAGGGCACAGTACGAGCAGTTGATGGAATCGATATATCAGTAAAGGAAGGTGAAACATATGGTCTTGTAGGCGAATCGGGGTCAGGGAAAAGTACGGTAGCTTATACAGCTATTGGAATGTATAAACCCACATCGGGAAAAATACTATATAAG
>Ga0180437_10010331_pt1 | contig 11403 bp, 8 predicted proteins | sample SS_ome_4_FD_132410 | JGI IMG/M metagenome (GOLD analysis project Ga0180437, IMG submission 132410) | Hypersaline lake sediment archaeal communities from the Salton Sea, California, USA - SS_3_D_1 metaG | ecosystem: Environmental > Aquatic > Non-marine Saline and Alkaline > Hypersaline > Sediment... | reverse complement strand
TTCTCCTCGTCGGTCCCGGGCGCCATCCACCGCATGGAGGCAACCGACGGGCCCCTCCCCGAGGAGCCCCTGTGGCGCGCCTCCACCCACTCGTTCGGCGTGGCCGAGGCGATCGAACTGGCCCGAGCCCTCCGTCAGATGCCCCGCCGCCTGGTCGTCTACGGCGTCGAGGGCAAGACCTTCACGCCGGGGTTCGGGCTCTCCCGGGAAGTGGACCGTTCGGTCGATCGGGTCGTCCGGCGAATTCTCGAAGAGCTACGATCCTAGCCGGCTCGCGGCGCCCGGTGTCGGATGCCCCACGCTCCGGGAGGACCTCCCCAAAGGGCGTGCAGTCCGGACCCGATTGCGCTATCTTAGAAGGACATCTGCCGAAGCCAGAGACACGTGTACCCCTTCCGTCCGGCGTCCGGAGACGTGGATCGAGCCATGAACGCGGGGGAGACCCTCCAGCCCAGCCTGTCGAGGCGAGCGGGCGTTGAGCGCCTGCGGGTGGCCCTGCGGGGCGCCGTGCAGGGGGTCGGCTTCCGGCCCTTCATCTACCGGCTGGCGGCCGAGATGGGGTTGACCGGGTGGGTCCTCAACTCGTCCCAGGGAGTCTTCATCGAGGTCGAGGGGCCGGTCCCCCGGCTGAAGGAATTCCTGCTCAGGATCGAGACGGACAAACCGCCCCGGTCGTTCATCCAGAGTCTCGAGTCCTCGTTCCTCGATCCCGTGGGGTTCCCGACCTTCGAGGTGCGGGAGAGCGAGGACGGGGGCGAGACCTCGGCCCTCATCCTTCCCGACATCGCGACCTGTGCAGACTGCCGGAGAGAGATCCTCGACCCGAACGACCGGCGCCACCGGTATCCCTTCACCAACTGCACCAACTGCGGTCCCCGATTCACCATCATCGAAGGGCTGCCCTACGATCGGGGCCAGACGAGCATGCGGGCCTTCGAGATGTGCGGGGACTGCCGTGCGGAGTACGACGATCCGGCCGACCGGCGGTTCCACGCCCAGCCCAACGCCTGTCCGGTCTGCGGACCGTGGCTCGAGCTGTGGGATCCGCGGGGAGAAGTCTTGGCCGGGCGGGACCGGGCGTTGGCCGCCGCGGCCGAGGCCGTCCGAGACGGCCGGGTCGTCGCCGTAAAGGGTCTCGGCGGGTTCCACCTGATGGTGGACGCCCGCAACGAGGACGCCGTCGCCCGCCTCCGCAGGCGCAAGAACCGAGAGGAGAAGCCGTTCGCGCTGATGGTCCCCTCCATCGAGTGGGTCGAGGTCCACTGCGAGGTCTCGGACCTCGAGGCGCGGGTGCTTCGATCGCCGGAGTCGCCCATCGTGCTCCTTCGGAAGAAGCCGGCCCACGATCCCGGGTTCGCGGGGGTCGTCTCCGCGGTGGCGCCGGGGAATCCGGACCTGGGGATCATGCTTCCCTACACGCCGCTTCACATCCTGCTCATGGCCGAGATCGGGTTTCCCGCGGTGGCCACCAGCGGCAACCTGTCCGACGAGACCCTCTGCACGGACGAGCGGGAGGCGCTGGAACGCCTCAGCGGGATCGCCGAGGTCTTCCTGGTTCACAACCGGCCGATCGTGCGGCACGCGGACGATTCGATCGTGCGCGTCGTGATGGGACGGGAGATGGTCCTCCGGCGGGCCCGCGGGTACGCGCCCCTCCCGGTTCGTCTCGCAAAACCGGCCCCGACGGTGTTGGCGGTGGGCGCACACCTGAAGAACACAGTGGCGCTCTCGGTGGGAGAGAACGTGTTCGTGAGCCAGCACGTCGGAGATCTCGAGACCCAGCAGGCCTACAACGCCTTCCAGGACGTGATCTTGAGCTTCAAACGTCTCTACGGGGCCGAGCCCGAGCGGGTGGCGCGCGATCTCCATCCGGACTACCTCTCGAGCCGCTTTGCCGAGGCGGGCGGCGCGCCCACGGTCTGCGTGCAGCACCACTATGCGCACGTGCTCTCGTGCATGGCCGAGAACGATCTGGGGCCGCCCGTCCTGGGCGTCTCCTGGGACGGGACCGGGTACGGGCCGGACGCCACGGTCTGGGGCGGTGAGTTCCTCCGGGTCGGGGAGACCGCGTACGATCGGGCCGCGCACCTCCGGACCTTCCGGCTGCCGGGCGGAGAGGCCGCGGTGCGGGAGCCCTGCCGCTCGGCGGTCGGTCTGCTCTACGAGATCCACGGCCCCGGGGTGTTCTCGATGGACGGTCTGGCGCCCCTGGAGGCCTTCTCACCGCAGGAGAGGAAGATCCTGCCGAGCGTCCTCGAGCGCGGGGTGAACGCTCCGGTGACGTCTTCGGCCGGCAGGCTGTTCGACGCGGTGGCCTCGCTGGCCGGCGTTCGGCAGAAGATGCGGTACGAGGGGCAGGCCGCGATGGAGCTCGAATTCGCGCTGGCCGGGATCGACACCGACGAGGCCTACGACCTGCGGATCGACGAGGGTCCCTCCGGACTGATCGTGGACTGGGAACCCATGATCCGTCGGGTCGTCCGGGACGCGGCCGGGGGCCTCTCGGCCGGCATGATCTCGGCCCGGTTTCACAACGCGCTGGTCGAGGCCGTCGTGGCCGTGGCCCATCGGGTGGGCGAGCCGAAGGTCGTCCTCACCGGCGGGTGCTTTCAGAATCGCTACCTGACCGAACGCGCCGTCCGCAGGCTGCGCGCGGAAGGGTTTCAGCCGTACTGGCACCAGCGGGTGCCGCCCAACGACGGCGGGATCGCCCTGGGCCAGATCGCGGCGGCCGTTCGACGGCCCGCCGGGGAGTAGTCGAAATGTGTCTCGCAGTTCCGGGCAAGATCCTGAGCATCCAGGACGACGGCACGCCCATGCGGACCGGGAAGGTGAGTTTCGGTGGGACGGTCCGGGAGGTCAACCTGGCCTACGTGCCGGAGGCCTCGGTCGACGACTACGTGATCGTCCACGCCGGGTTCGCCATCGGCACGCTCGATGAGGCCGAGGCTCGGCAGGTGTTCGAGGACCTGAGACGGATCGAGGAGATCGAGAAGGGGTCGGCATGAAGTACGTCGACGAGTACCGAGACGCCGAGGCGGCGATGGGCTACGCCCGCGCCATCTCGAGAAGCGTCAGCCGTCCCTGGACCGTGATGGAGGTCTGCGGAGGCCAGACGCACGCCATCGTCAAGTCGGGCCTGGACGACCTGCTGCCCGGGTCGCTCACGCTGCTTCACGGGCCGGGGTGTCCGGTCTGCGTGACTCCGGTCGAGCTCATCGACAAGGCCGTCGAGATTGCGTCGACCGACGGCGTCGTCCTCTGCTCCTTCGGAGACATGCTTCGCGTGCCGGGGACAGAGAGAGATTTACTCTCGGCCAAGGCGGCGGGGGCGGACGTTCGGATCTGCTACTCGCCCCTGGACGCGCTCTCGATCGCCCGGGACGAACGCGAACGGCAGGTGGTGTTCTTCGCCGTCGGGTTCGAGACCACCGCGCCCACCACCGCGATGGCCGTCTTCCAGGCGGAACGGGAAGGGCTCGAGAACTTCTCGCTCCTCGTCTCCCACTTCCGCATCCCGCCGGCCCTGGAGGCGATCCTGGAGAGCCCCACAGGCCGGGTGCAGGGGTTCCTGGCGCCGGGGCACGTCTGCGCCGTGATGGGCTACCGCGAGTACGAACCGATCGCGGCGGCCTACGGGGTCCCCATCATCGTCGCGGGGTTCGAACCTCTCGACATCCTCCAGGCCCTGTACCTGTGCGTGGGGCAGCTGGAGGAGGGGCGGGGGGAGGTCGCCAACCAGTACTCGCGCACGGTCCGCCGGGAGGGAAATCGGGCGGCGCAGGAGATGATGCATCGGGTGTTCGAGGTCGTCGCCCGGACGTGGCGGGGGATCGGCGAGATTCCCCGGAGCGGCCTGGGGCTCAACGAGGCCTACCGGGGCTTCGACGCGGAGCGGCGGTTCGGGGTGGCCGGTCGCCGGGTGGAGGAGTCCTCCGAGTGCATCAGCGGCCAGGTGCTGCGCGGGGAGAAGAAGCCGTTCGAGTGTCCCGCCTTCGCCGTTCGCTGCTCGCCCGAGCGTCCGCTGGGCGCGACCATGGTGTCTTCCGAAGGTGTCTGCGCGGCCTACTACCGGTACCGCCGAACGGGGCGGGGGGGTGGAGCCGCTCCGTGGAGGTCGTGATGGAGAATCTCGCGGGATCGTGTCCCATTCCGATCCAGGACTACCCCCACATCCTGCTCGCGCACGGCGGCGGCGGGCGGCTCATGCACCAGCTCCTGGAGAAGATGTTCCTCCCCGCCTTCGGCAACGATATGCTCAACGCCCGGCACGACGGGTCCATCCTCGGGGTGGGAGGGGCGCGGCTGGCGTTCACCACGGACTCCTACGTGGTCCGGCCTCTGTTCTTCCCGGGCGGGGACATCGGGACGCTCGCCGTCAACGGGACCGTGAACGATCTGGCCGTGTGCGCCGCCCGTCCCCTGTACCTGAGCGCGGGGTTCATCATCGAGGAAGGGTTGCCCACCGAGACCCTCTGGCGGGTGGTCCGGTCGATGGAGCACGCGGCGCGCGAGGCCGGAGTCCAGATCGTGACGGGCGACACCAAGGTCGTGGATCGGGGGAAGGGCGACGGGGTGTATGTCAACACGGCCGGAGTGGGCGTTGTCGAACACGACATCGCCGTGGATCCTTCCCGCGTCGAGCCGGGCGACGTGCTGGTCCTCAGCGGAGACATCGGGCGGCACGGGATCGCGGTCATGGCCGTGCGGGAGGGTCTGGCGTTCGAGAACGAGATCGAGAGCGACTGCGCGGCGCTCTGGAGCCTGGTGGCCGCCCTGTTGGACGAGGGCGTCCGGATCCACTGCATGCGCGACCTGACCCGCGGGGGCCTCGCGACGGCACTCGTGGAGGTGGCCGAGGCCGGAGGTGTGGCCGTCCGGCTGGAGGAGGCGGCGATTCCCGTCCGGGAGGACGTGCGGGGCGCCTGCGAGCTTCTGGGCTTCGACCCGCTGTACGTGGCCAACGAGGGTCGCCTCGTGGCCATCGTGCCCGCGTCCGATTCAAAGAGAGCCCTGGCCGTGATGCGGGCCCATCCGCTGGGGTCGGGGGCCTCGGTGGTCGGGACTGTGGTGGAAGAGGCCGAACCGAGGGTGACGATGAGGAGTACGATCGGCGCGCTGCGGGCCGTGGATCTTCTCTCCGGAGAGCAGCTGCCCCGAATCTGCTAGCCCGCCCGAGAGGACGGCGGGTCCCGTTCGGGATCTGTACTTGATTAGACCGACCGATTCAATTAGCCTCTGACGGGTCAACGCGGGAACGGACCGAGGGACGAACGAGCAGGGAAACGGGCACCATGGCGGATCGTCTTCCCAGAATCCTCGTCACCGGCGCCTCGGGGTTTGTCGGTCGGCATCTCCTCGACGCTGCGAAGGAGGACTACTTCATCTACGGCCTCTGCCGGCGGTCCCAGAAGGAGGCCGGCGTCGCCGATCACCCGAACATCCGGTGGATCCAGGCGGACATCGGCGACTGGTCCGCCCTCAAGGAGGTGCTCCAGCGGGTCAAGGAACGCGGGGGCGTGGACCACCTCCTGCACCTGGCTGCCTACTACGACTTCAGCTACGCGGATCATCCGGAGTACGAGTACACCAACATCAACGGCACCCGTCACGTGCTGGAGCAGGCGAAGTGGCTGTGCGTGAAGCAGGTCGTCTTCGCCAGCTCTCTGGCCGCCTGCCCCTTCCCTCCCCCCGGCGGGGTGGTCACGGAAGAAACCCCGACGATCGCGGACTTCGCCTACGCCAGGAGCAAGCAAGTGGGCGAGGAGATGCTCAAGGAGTACGCCCGGTGGTTCCGGTGCGCGACCGTGCGCCTCGCAGCGGTGTTCAGCGACTGGTGTGAGTACCCGCCGCTCTACGTCTTCCTCAACACCTGGCTCGCGAAGAGGTGGAACTCGAGAATCCTCGGCGGACGCGGCCAGTCGGCCGTGAGTTACATCCACATTCACGATCTGGTGCAGCTCCTCCTCCGGCTCTTCGAGAGGTGCAACAGCCTGCCCCCGTACGAGGTGTACAACGCGAGCCCGAACGGCTCGGTGACTCACCTGAACCTCTTCGAGACGGCTACCCGCTACTTCTTCGGCTGCGAGGTCGAGCCGTTCTTCATGCCCAAGGCACTGGCGTACCCCGGTGTGATCGGCAGGGACCTCATCGGCCGCCTGACGGGCAACCGCCCCTTCGAGCGTCCCTGGATGCTCAAGTACATTGACCGCCGATTGCACATCGATTCGACCCACACCCGGCAGGTTCTGGGTTGGGAACCGACGCCCCGCTACCACATCCTCCGCCGGCTTCTGTTCTTGATCGAGCACATGAAGAGCTCGCCCGGGGAGTGGCAGGTCAGGAACGAGGCGGCCCTCAAGCGGGGACTCGACCGTCCCAACCTGAAACTCTACAACGCGATGGTGGAGACCAAGGAGTCCCTGGTGGAGAAGACCGTCGATTACATCCGGGCGCCGGAGAGGGTCTCGAGTTTTCCTCACTACCGGGCCATGAAACGGGCCGACCTGAAGTGGTACATCACGATCGTCTACCGACTCCTGATGACGGCTGTGCGCACGCGGGACCGCGCGCTCCTCCTTCAGTACGCCGACGACATCTCGAGTCGACGGTTCGAAGAAGGGGTCCCGCCCGAGGAAATCCGGGAGGTGCTCCGGGCCGTCAAACACATCACGGTCTCCAGCCTGCTCGAGAACCCCGACGTCCGGGACCTGGAGCAGGAAATCCACGATTCGGTTTCGCTCACGATGCAGCTCGCCGTGGACGAGATCGAGGAATGCTTCGAGCGGTTCGAGGCGGTCCACCGGCGAAGGGCACGGCGAGTGGTTCAGCCGGCGGCCGCCTCCGAACAAGGGCTCGAGAAGATCATCGCCCAGCTGGACGCCTTTTACGAACCCCCGCCGGAGAGGGAGCCCGACGCCGACGACGGGAACACCTCCGGGGAGGGATAGAGGAACCTAGATTCCGGAGGGGGGTCTTTCAGTGGATGGGGAGAAGGGGAAGATGAGAATCCGGACAAGGCTGCTCATCGGCTTGCTGGCCATCGTGTGTCTCATGGTGGTTGCCTCGGCCGTGGTCATCTGGCAGCAGTCGATCATGAATCGCGCCTTTGAATTCGTGGAACGCCTGGACACGGTCGACCGGTTCCTGCTGGAGTGCCGTCGCCAGGAGAAGAACTACCTGCTCAGGCAGGATCGGGAGAGCGAGGTCTTCCACGCGGCCAACTTCGATTCGCTGTTCCACAGCACCCTCGACCTGCGGGCTCAGGTCTCCGACGCCACCCTTCTCGAGCACCTGAATCTCCTGGCGCAGAAGGAAACCGAGTACGCGGAAGCCTTCCGAGTGCTGAAGGAGCAGATGGCCGGCGTCGGCACCCGGGAGGAACGCGAGCGACTGGCGGGCGCGACGGTGGCGCGCGCGAGGGAATGCCATGCGGTCGTTCAAGAGGTGACGGCTGCTGCTGCCGCCAGGTTCGCGGCGGCCAGCTCCACCACCCACCGGGTGAGCGTGGTCTCGGTCGTTGTGGCCGTCCTGTTCTCGGTCCTGATCTCGGCCGTGCTCACCAGGAGCATCGTCGGGCCGCTGGAGCACCTGCGGAAACTCGCCGAGCGGGTGAGCACGGGCGATGTCCAGGACATGGACGTCGAGTTCAGCGATCTGGAGATGAAACGGTTCGACTCGCGGGAAACCCTGGGCCTGGCCAGGTCGCTTCAGAGAATGGTCACCAACCTGCGCCTTCTCGTTTCCAGCGAACGCGGGCTGATGGACGACTACCACATGACGATCGTGGTCCTTACCAACAAGGCCGTCGGCCCGGGGGGGTGGGCCGTGGTGGAGCGGGCGCGGAGCGCGGCCGAGTTCGGCTCCTTCGCGGACGTCAGCCCCTCCAACGTGGACCGGTTCCTCACCGAGCTGGAAAGGGAAGTCGCCGAGCAGATCCCCGGGGAGAAGGTCCGGATGCTGGTCGACGCGATCCGCGAGCTCCAGGCCTGAGCAACGCGCTGGGTCCTCCCCGCCTTCCGATCCCGCGGATTGTGGCCGGCTGGAATAGACCCCCCGTAGAAGTGTAGAATCGGCGGGAGCCGGCGGGCGGCTCTCCTGCGATCGAAGGACATGGAGGAGTGGCATGACGCGACGATGCGCAATCCTGCTTCTGACCTTGGGCGTCGTGATGGCTTCGGCCACAACGGCCCTCGCAAGGAAAGCCCACCACCTCTCGAACTACGACGTAGAGATGTGGGTGGACGAGGCCGGCGACCTCAGGGTGGTCGAGACGATCACCTACGAGTTTACGCGCGGGACCTTCACCTACGCCTACCGGAAGATCCCGGTGAAGGGCTTCGAGGACATCGAGTTCCTCTCGCTCACGAGCCCCGACGGTCCCGTGAGCCTCACGCGTGCCGCCCGCACCGAGGGTTGGCGGAATAGGCTTGACCTCCGGTGGACGTTCCCCGAGACCGACAGGGCGCGGACCTTTCGGATCGAGTACGTGGCTCGCGGCGTGCTCTCGAGCCGAAACGGCCGCAATGTGCTGGACTGGCAGGCCGTCGGGGATGACTGGAAGGTCGCCATCCACGACGTCAACGTGGCCGTCCATCTGCCGTGGGTGCTGGGCCGAGACGTGGAGGCGAAACCCGAAGCCGTGCTCCGCGTGTCGGACGGAGAGACCGCGCTTCTCTTCCACCAGGCATCGCTCCGGAAGGAGAAGGCGTTCCGCGTCGTCGTCTCGTTTCCAGAGAGGGTGGACGTGCCCCCGCCGGTCGGCCCGAGCTATGCGGGCCGGACCCTGACGACACTGGCGGTCGGGTTCCCCCTCATCGCCGTCCTGCTCTTCGTGTTCTGGAGGCGGGTGGGCCGGGTGGAGCCGAGAGGCGTGCCCTCGGCCCTCACGGACAACCCCGAGCCGGGCCTCACGGCAGCCGAGGCCGCGTGCCTGGCGAGGTTCGGGATCAACGCCAGGGCCTCGGTGGCCGCCCTGGTGTTCGATCTGGCGCGGCGGGGGATTGTCAAAGTTGAAGCGGTGGCGAAGAAGGGCGTTCTGAAGACGCGCTCCTTCGACGTCACCGCTCGTACGCTCCATCGGCCTGACGATCTTCCCGTCTGGGACGCGAAGGTGCTGGGCCAGCTGGAGCGGGACGGAAACCTGAAGAAGCTCGGCCGCAAGACGAGGTTCATGTCTCAGATCGTCACCGATGTCAAGACCGCCCTCAGGGAGAAACGGCTGGTCTCCAGCGACCGCGAGGCCGTCCGACGGAGGTGGGGGATTCTCTCGCTCGTGGTGGCCGCGCTGACGACGACGTTCTTCATCCTCGTGATGGTCAACGTCTGGCGAGAACTCCTGGCGCCCGGCATCCTGGCCTTCGTCGGAGGGATCGGGTTCGTGATCGCAAGCGCCGTGATCGAGACCCGATCGGCCGAGGGGATGAGGCTCTCGGTGGCCTTCGCTCGATACGCCCGCTGGCTGAAGGAGGACATCGAGAGGCAGCTCCCGGCGGACCCGACCCAAGCGGCGGCCCGCTTTGCCGAGAACCTCCCCGAGCTGATCATGGATGCCGGGGTCGACGCGAGCTGGATTGGGAAGCTCAAGAAGAAGGTCAAGGGGCAGCCGTTCGAATTCAGCCTGCCGGGGTGGATCGAGGTGCGGGATCCCTCGGGGCAGCCGCTGGAAGGGATTGCGGCCGCGGCCAATTGCTTTGAGATCTTCACCGAGAGCGTGGGGGCGGTGGCCGTCTACGCCGGCGGCGCGACGGCCTCGGGGGGTGGAGGTGCTGGAGGGGCGGGAGGCGGTGGGGGGGGCGCCGGGTAGCGCCCCTCAGTTCTTCGCAAGCGCAGCCACGCACTCCACGTGCGCGGTCTGGGGAAAGAGGTCGATGATCTCGAGGGAGCGGAGCGCGTAGCCCTTCTCGTTCAACCGGGCGACGTCCCGGGCGAGCGTGGCCGGATCGCAGGAGACGTAGACGATCCGATCCGGGCCGAGGTCGGCCATCTGCGAGACGGCGTCCTTCTCGAGGCCCGTCCGGGGCGGGTCGGCCAGAACGGTCACTCCCGATGTCGTCGATAGCTCCGATACGATCCGAGGGAGAACCCGGGCGGCGGGCCCCTCGATGAGTTCGACGTTGGCGATCCCATTCAACGCCAGGTTCGTCTTGAAATCGTGCACGGCCGATCGCGCGATCTCGACCCCGATCACGCGGTCGAATCCGGCGGCAAGGGTGATGGCGAAAGTCCCGACCCCGGCGTACAGATCGATCAAGACGCCGCCGGCGGTTCCGCCGGCCTCACGGCCGGCGGTTTCGATCAGCCTCGCCACCCCTCGGTAATTCACCTGAAAGAAAGAGCCGGCGCTCACCTGGAATCGGTGATCGGCCAGATGGACCTCCATCTGCGAACCTCCCCAGAGCGTCCGGGCGTTGACCGAGACCCCCAGGGCACCGGGGAAGGGTGCCTCCTTCTCTTCTAACGCCGACAGCCTCTTGGTCACGCGGCCCCGGATGGCCGGGTGTCCCGTGATCGCCGCGAGCGCCCGTCCGTCGGTGTCCAGCCGGAAGGACGCCTTGTCGGCGGTGGGCAGAGTCTTCAGCCAGGGCAGCATGTCCTCGTTCCACGCGTCCGGCATAAGAAGACAGCGCTCGATGGGGACCACCCGATTGGAGCCGCGCCGCACGAGGCCCACGCGGCGACCGGGACCGTAGGAGAGCCGGATGCGGTTCCGGTAGCCGAACTCGGCGCACACGGGCTCGGGTTCCCGCAGGATCTCGTCGATCTCGAGCCTCCCGATCCGGCGGAGGGCGTCGGTCACCATCCCGCGCTTGGCCGCGAGCTGCTCCCGGTGGGGCAGATGCTGGAGGTCGCACCCGCCGCACGTCCCAAAGTAGGGGCAGGGGGGCTCCCGCCGGGCCGCGTGAGGCTCCAGGATCTCGACCGGGATCGCCCGAAGGTACTGGGGGTGCTCCTCGGTGGGCTCCACTCGAACCCGCTCGCCGGGCGCCGTGAACGGGACCAGGACGCGTTTGCCCTCCACCTGGCCCAGCCCCAGGCCTCCAGGAATGATCTTCTCGATCGTTACTTCAACCGTGCCCATGCTAAGGTTACCTCAGTCCGACCGATCACCCTCGATTTCCAATCCCTTCCGATCCCTGTCTCAAGCCCGACGAGGATCGAGACAACCGTGGAGAAACAACTTCAGAAGACTGAACCACGAAGCGCACAGAGAGCACGAAGCAAACCGGGACGCTCTCTCGGGGTGGGTCACACGGGCCCGCCCCGATGCTTCACCCCTTCGTGTCCTTGTATGTTGGCTCTTCAGTCGAAGAGTGCTATTAGGGGGATCGGATATGGTTGCGGGCCCGTGTATGGGCCCGCAACGGGCGGTGAAGAGATCGATTGTGTCCCGGGCTGGAAGCC
>Ga0180437_10010329_pt1 | contig 11403 bp, 7 predicted proteins | sample SS_ome_4_FD_132410 | JGI IMG/M metagenome (GOLD analysis project Ga0180437, IMG submission 132410) | Hypersaline lake sediment archaeal communities from the Salton Sea, California, USA - SS_3_D_1 metaG | ecosystem: Environmental > Aquatic > Non-marine Saline and Alkaline > Hypersaline > Sediment... | reverse complement strand
GGTCTCCGATGCCTTGCCGGGCTCCACGCTCGGCCTTCACGTGCTGGCTTTGTCCGCTTGGCTCCACTACGCGTTGGGCAATACGCACTCGCAGATCGTGGAAGTCTTCAATCACCACTTGCACTTTTAACTCACCGCCACCCTCGCGCCGTCAAGGACACCGTTAGCTCAAGCGGCGAGCAGGCTTCAAGCGTTGTGTGGGGAGGCATTTTGGGAAAAGGTGGAGGGGGGATGCGGAGTGGCAAGCAGATGGAGGCGGCGTGAAGCGGGAGGGCTGGGGACAGTCCGACGATTGCTGGTTTGACCCGACTGCGCCTATTCTGCGCTCGGTTGATGTGGCCGATGTGCCTCAGTAAGATGCGTTTGGACGCTTGGGTGGGGGCGACCGAGAGCAGTTACGCGACTGGCTCTTCCGCTCATCAGGGGGGATTTATGAGCTGGATCAACCCTCCGTTGCGCGCTCATGACACGCCCTCCTCGGTCGCTCCCGATTGACAGATCAGGGTGTCGATGGCATCATTTCGACGGTGCACTCTCCGCAGGCCGCAGTGACTTTGCTGATCGCGTTGATCCCGATCGGGGGCAGGCATAATGTGGATCGCCAGGAGGCTTTCCTGACCGCAGGAACCCGGCGCCAAAATCGGCTATAATCGTGGCCTGTCATTTGTCTGCACTTCACTGCGTAAGGAGAACGCCATCATGCGACGATGCCACCTGTTGTCTGCCGCCGTGTTGATTGTTGTTGTCGCCGTCACGTCCGTGGTCGTGGCCGATGTGGAAACGCCGACGGTATTTAGCGACCACATGGTGCTGCAGCGCGACCTGGCGGCGCCGGTCTGGGGTACCGCCGAGGCCGGTGAAGAGGTTGTCGTGTCCATCGCCGGCCAGTCCCACACCACCAAGGCCGATGCCGAAGGCAATTGGAGCGTGAAGCTCAATCCGCTCAAGGCGGGCGGGCCACACGTGCTCAGCATCAAAGGCTCGAACACTGTCAAGTTGAAAGACGTGCTGGTCGGCGATGTCTGGATCGGCTCTGGCCAATCGAACATGGCCGGTGGCGTGGGCGGATATGCCAAGCGCGACGAAGTGCTCGCCGAACTCGCAGCCAGAACTTATCCGCAGTTGCGTCTGTGCCGTGGCAAGGGAGGCACCTGGCAGGAGTCCACCCCGCAAACCAACCAAGGTTCTTCCGCGCTGCTGTTCGCTTTTGGTCAGCGACTGCAAAAGGATCTCGACGTACCGGTCGGGCTCATTCTGGGTGCCGTGGGCGGAACGCCGTCGGGACGCTGGCTGACCGACGAGATGCTCGCCAACGACGCGAAGACCAAAACTTTCAAAGCGGCCAAGGGAGGTGACCTTTACAAACAACACATTCTGCCGGTGGTGCCGTATGGGATCCGCGGCGTGCTGTGGGACCAGGGCGAATCGGGCACGGCCATTAAGGACCTGGACCAGTTTACCACGATGGGCGCGCTGATCGGCGGCTGGCGAGACGCCTGGGGGCAGGGTGAATTTTCCTTCCTGTACGTGCAGAAGCCAAGTGGCGGCGGCTGTGCCTGGGATAAGTCGAATCCCACCACCCGTATGGCCGAAGATTTCGCCGCGTTACCGGCGGCCCCTCAGCAAGGTGATGCGGGCGGTTACCGCGCGCATCACGTACGCATCATGCAGCATCCAGGTACGGCCATGGTCACGGCCCGTGATCTTGGTTCCGGCATTCACCCGCAAAACAAGTCGGGCTACGGTCATCGCGCGGCACAGGTGGCATTGGGCTTTGCTTACAAGCAAGATGTGGAGATCTACGGTCCCATCTACGCTTCGCACAAGGTCGAAGCGGACAAGATTCGGATTCAGTTCAAACACGTCGGTAGCGGACTAGCCACCAAGTACGGCGATGGCTTGCAGGGTTTCGCGGTGGCAGGCAAAGACGGCAAGTACCACTGGGCCGAGGCGGTCATAGACGGCGATAGCGTGGTGGTCTCCAGCAGCGATGTCCCGCAGCCGGTCGCCGTGCAATATGCCTGGGACAAAAACGCTCCCTGGGCCAACCTGTTCAATAAGGACGGACTGCCGGCGTTGATTTTCCGCGCGCGAGAGTGACCGGCCCGGGCGTGCAAAGCCGGGGGTTTTCTTGGACAATAAGAAGAGCCGGGGAATCATCAAAACGGAGACCATCGTGAATCAGGAGAAGAACATGAGAACCTCATTACCACTCGTCATTACTCTTGCCGTCCTGTTGTGGACTTGTGAGGCGACAGGAAATAGTGCAGATGAAGCGAACAAGACCAAAGCAGGGGTCGTCACTTCATCTTCCCGCGGTCTGCACGGCTACATAAGCTACAGTGCAACTCGTCCGCCGGACCGGGCTGCTTATAGTTCGGGCATGGGTTTTTATGCCGCGGTCTGGCCACTGATCGACAAGCCGATTGCCCGCTTTCAGATCGGCCTGCCCAGTGCCTGGATATCACCGGACAATTCCGACAACAAGGATCAACCGCTCGCTCCAATCGGTACACTTGCCAGGGATAACTGGCCTGAGCGGGGGCCGACCTGGAGCAGTGTTTTTCAGACCGTAGAAGGAGGCCTCGGTTATTGGGCTCGCAATCACTTCCGCTATGGCCCGCCTAAATTCAGCCTGAACGCTACGCCGCAATGTTATGATTACGAGGTTGGATCACCCGGGTGGTCGTTCTTTTACAGCAACGAAGCCCTGCCGGATAATCGATTGGGAATTGCTCAATTGAGCAATCGTCTGCTCATTCCGCCGGATGCACTGCCTTTCCAGGGCAATCCCAACGGCAAATTCCTGGGAATCACTTACATGGCCTTGCCCTTTACCGAGCCCACCACCGGGGACCCGCCAACCGGCGATCAGGCCTGGACGTGTTTTCTTAGTGCGGCGAACTTCAAAGGCCCGATGGCCTACTATATCCCGGAGACCTGGAGCAAGATTGGCAAGTTATTCAATTATCCCTTTATCTATGGGCGCGGACTCGACGCTCGTCCGGGCAGAATGGGCGGCGGCGCCATGGAGATCAACACGGTGCCGTGCTTCCAGTCCCGAGACTCACAGGGTGTCGTTTATACAAAGCTTCCGAGGTTGCAGTTCCCGGTAGATGATAAAGGAAGAACCCTGCTGGTGCAGGATGTGACGTATTACTCCAAAGCGGCTTTGTACAACACCTTCAAAGCGTGGCGGAACGGCGGGCCGGTCTGCTCGGGAAAGTTCGACGAGAAGGGCGCCTTCAGGTCCAAGCTAAGTACGCGTACACCGCGTTTCGATCAAGGCGGCAAGAGAATTGTCGGTGTTGACAAGATCTTTGACACCAAGATACTCGAATCCAACGTGTGGGGCCTGGAGTGGCGCGATGGCACTACCAACGCCAATGGCTATTCTCCACAGTATTTCAAACACGTCGGGGACGAGTGTGTGGCCGTGTCCGCTGCGGACGTGCCCGCGGAGACACAGCTTCTGACCGAAGAATTCAGGCTTGCCGGGCGTGGCGCTCCCTACACCTCACCGACCGGCGGCGCCTGGGGCAATCCCGGCCCGAAGAGCGGGCCCTACAAGGTCGATCTTGCAGACGGCTCGACCGTCACTTACTCCTGGTATCGATTCATCGATCAGCCGTCTTTCCAGCAATACAATTGGAGCGAAGAAAAGAAGGCGAAACTGCAGTCCTTTGTTGAAAAGATACACGCCAACTGGCCGATCGACAGGGACTACATGGCGCCGCTTGGCAGCGGTAAACTAGCGGCTTTTGACCCGGCACTGCTGGTGACACCTCCAGATGGGATGGAAGTCGGCTACGTGCCAATCGTGACTCACCAGGAGAACACGGATGATGTAGAGAGCCAATCGGAAATGCGCCACCCCCAATGATAAGAAGCAAGGCTTTTGCTCTAATTGAATTCCAGCTGCGTCTGCAAGCCAGCGTCAGTGTTTGGGGAGACCTGTTAGCTTTACTGAGGATGCGAGCTATGAATAAGGACATATGGCATTCTGCGGCCGTGTCTTTTCTGTTTGTCACGTCTGCATTCTTGATGGACGCTTCTGTGTGCGCGGAGTCCGCCGACTTCTACGCACATTACACAAGGCTAGCCTATGACGATGACAACAACACGGGCAAATACGCGGACATTGTCGTCAACGTTGGGAACCAGGGGCAATTCATTTTCGTCCGTGAGTACAGCTATCTTCCCTTCTGGCGGGCCTCGGGCAAGAAACACTTTGTAGAAAGAATCCTCCCCTTTGTGGGCGATGGCCCGCCCGAGCGTCCCGACAAGATCAACAAATGTTCCTATGTACGCATCATTGAGAACACGCCTGACAAGATCATCGTGCACTGGCGCTATGCTCCGGACCAGAGACGTGACAGTTTTACACGCTTCAGGGAAACCTACTCCGGCGACATTGGAACCTATTATGCCGAGTATGCAGACGAATTCTTCACAATCAAGCCAGACGGCACCGTGCGCAGACGGGTCAAGAAGGGCTGTTACAGGCTCGACGACTGGAACGATCCGGCCAATGTCGTGACCCAGGCATTGCGGTTGACACCTTCAGGCATCACGGTGGAAAAGACCACGCCGGCCAGACTGCAGCACCTGCCAGGTAAACCGGTTCAGGGACCGCCCGTGATTGAAAAAAGCGTTCAGCCCCCGGGACTGTGGCTGAGATTCGATGAGGGCTTAAAGCCGAACGGCCACACCACTCAAGAAAGCGTTCGGGGGACCCGGTGTCAGATCGGTGGCGTGGACAGCTACTGGAGAACGGGCGTGTCAGGGGCGAGCCTGTCGCTCGACGGCTATACGAACAAGGTGACAGTACCGGCATCGGGTGTGCCTGAGGTCCATCACGGTTTTACGATTCAGGCCTGGATCGCGCCGCAGGAGTATGCGTGGAACTGGGCGGGGATTGTGGACCGTGATCTGGACAAGAAGGCCGGCTATTCACTCGGTATGAATCACATCGGGCAGATCGGCATATATGCGTATGTGGACGGCGAATGGCAAGGCCTCATGACCGACCAAAAGGCGCCCCTGCTGACCTGGACCCATATCGCGGCTGTGTACGACAAGTCAAAGGGCTTTTCCGTGTACTTCAACGGTGCACCGGTCGGCACGAAAAAGACATCCGGCACCGTCAAGGACGCCAAGGATCTGGACCTGTACGTGGGCATGGCCCATGAAAAACAGTTCCCGTGGGCCTATGAACGTCAAATCACCAAGCAGTTCCTTTCCAATATGGTGTTCAGCGGCCGGATCGACGAGGTCAAGATCTTCGACAGGGCCTTGAGTCCGTCGGACATCCATTCGGACTACCTTCGGTCCAAGCCCGAGGTCCAACAACCGCTGCAGTACTGGGTCCTGCCCGCAGGACCGGCCGAGGTGGATAACTTCGGCGCCTTCTATACAAAGCTCAAATGCAGCCCTGAATGGGACGGCCTTTGGCGCGTGGGCCCGTATGCAGACATCGTGGTAGCCTTTGACGACAAGCCCTGCCGCTTTGTGTTCTGGCGCGGGACCAATTATTTGCCCAGTCTGGTCAGCGAACCGGGTCCTACAGGCATCTGGATGAGTGACCAGGGCCCGGAAAACTACACGGACCAGTGTTTCGAGCACATGTCGGACAAGATGTGCCGCTATTCGCATGTGCGCCTGATCGAGAACACCGACGCACGGGTCGTGGTGCACTGGCGCAATGCCAGTGTGGGTATCGGCTACGACTGGATGGAGGTCGACAAAAACGGCTGGGGCCTGTGGACGGACGAGTACTGGTACATCTATCCGGACGCGGCAGCCGTGCGCTACCAAGTCAGCAGACGGCTCAAGGACCTGCCTGCACAGACCCAGCAGAACGAACTGATGAGCCAGCCGGGCACCCGGCCCGAGGACAACATGCCCTACGATTCCGTCACACTGTCCAACCTGAACGGTGACACCGAGACGTGGAACCACTCCGTAGGCCCGACATTCCTGAACAGTGCGCCGATCGAGGGCAACAAGAACCTCGTGTACACCAATATCAACTCAAGGTACAAGCATTTCAACATTGGAGAGGTCGGATCCTGTTGGAAGGCATACAGTCAATGGGAATCCATGCGCATGGCGTACGGCCATTCGAAATACAATGCATGGAACCATTACCCCTTTGGCCTTCTGCCGAGTGACGGCACCGTGGCCACGGGTAAGGACAGGGTGACGTCTTCGTGTCTGGGCACACTCTACGGCCTGGAGCATCTGCTGGAGGACGGCAGAACGGAACTCTACAATATCTACGGCATGACCGATCTTTCGGCACCTGAACTCAAGACGCTGAACCGGTCATGGAACACACCGGCTGAATTGATATCCCTCAAGGGCGGCACCAGTGACGGCTACGACAAGCGGCAACGAGCGTATCCCATCAGAAAAAACTTGGATACGATAGCGTTCAGCCTCGCCGCGTCTGAAGATAATCCTGTATTGAATCCGTGCTTTGTGATCAAGCACTGGGGCAGTGCCTCTGCGGCCCGGTTCGAGATCGACCGGAAAGAGCAAACGGGCAAGCACGTGCGCCAGGGCATCATCAGAGATACAGACGGCACCAGAACCATGGTGATCTGGCTCACGCAGACATCGACCCTGAAGACGAGCTATAGAATCTACTAGAACAGGATATCAATGGGTACGACGCAACCCATACCCATGACGGGATATGAACGATTGGGCTGCGCACTCGAGCACAGGGAACCTGACCGTGTGCCTTTCGATCTCGGCGGGACCATGGTGTCGGGTATCAATATTCACGCTTTGAGAGCGCTTCGCGCACATCTGGGCCTTGAAGAGCCGGCCGAGCTGGCCGATGAGGTCACCCAGATGGGCAGAACGCAGGACGATCTCGCTGACGCATTGAAGATCGACGTCCGGCATGTGCGTCCCATGCCTGCATCCCAACCGGGGCTCGCGAGGCATCTCGGCGAGCAAGCCGGTCATGACCGGCTGATCGACGAGTTCGGCATGGGCTGGCAGATGCCGATGCCCGGCGGGCATTACTATGATCTGTACTTCAGCCCTCTGAAAGAGGCACGCACCGTTAAAGAGATCGAGGACTATCCGTGGCCGGATCCGCTTGATAATGCCAGGTATGTCGGCATGAAAGAGCGGGCCGATCATGTAGTTTTCCACGAAAAGAGAGGGTATGTGCTTGGACGCATGAGTTCGGGCATGTGGGAACATGCCATGTGGATGCGCGGCTACGAACAGTTCTTTATGGACATGGCCATGGATGAGAAGATGGTGCATGCCATTATGAACAAAATCCTCGAAATCAAGATGCAGTATTGGGGTAAAGCCCTCGACACGGTCGGGGAGAATGTCATGGTCATCTCCTGTGCCGACGACCTCGGTGCCCAGGATAGCCTTCTCGTTTCGCTCGACATGTACAAAAAGCTCATCTGGCCCTATCACAAGACACTATTCGAATTCATCAAGAAACGGGCGAAATCAAAGGTCCACATCTTCTTTCACAACGACGGTGCGATCTATGAAACGCTGCCCCTGCTGATCGAGGCTGGTGTTGACATCATGAATCCGTGGCAGGTCAACTGCAGGGGCATGGACGATACAGCGAAGTTCAAACGCGAGTTCGGCAGGGACCTGACCATCTGGGGCGGCAGTTGTGACACGCAGAAAACCCTGCCGTTCGGCACCCCCCAGGAAGTGCGAGATGAGACGTGCCGCAGGATCGAAGATCTCGCACCTGGCGGCGGTTTCGTGTTTGCGCCCATTCACGTGTTACAGGGCGCCGTGCCGCTGCCGAACATCATCGCCTGGTGGGAGACGCTGCAAGAATACGGAGTTTATGGTTAAGAGCATGGTGTAGTGAAACTAGAAGTGGTCCGTGAGACAAAGGTAGATTGGCGGGCTGGGATCTAGAGACCTACACCGCATCGGGCTACAGAAGACGAGGAGCGAGAACTCGGAGTTGAAGAGTCGGCCCCAACGTGCCGCGTTAGGCGGTGCGCGACCGCCGACGGTTTTCCAAGACAGCAACCGACATCGGTCGCCAGGCGTCGAGTTTGCGGCACCCGGGGGAAGCCGTCGGCCGGTGGTTCAGCGCGCGTCGTCCGCCCCACGACCGCATTTTCAACTCGTCTTCAGCGCGCGGCGGCGACGGACCCCGCTGTACTGTACTTGGCAAGATGCAGTTACGTGCGTCGGTGGCGTACACCCGAAGCAGTCTCGGTCACGTTTTCGCATGGCTCGCTCCTCTGGCCCGTCCGCCCGTACGCGGGCCGTGTTGGGGGCGTTTTCTCGGGTATCAGTCCACGGTCACAACAGAAATTCAAGGCACGTCTCAGGGACCTAACGGCCGTAGGTTGGGCCCCGTCCCAACCTGAGTGCGCCTCCAACCACCGGTCAACATCGTGTGGGATCAGATCCTTGACCGGCTTGGCACCGAAACCGGGGTGGATTCGTTCGCGTCGGGGCGGGTTCTTCACACCGCGATATCTTCCAGAGAAGCCAAAACAGAAATCAAACAGGAAATTCGCCCTTATCGTGTACGTGTTCTTCGCGTCATGCCTCTTGGAGTGATCCAAGTAGACTCGGCAACACTCCGTCAACGGCATGTCTCCACCGGTCGCCGGCTGCTTTGCTGCTTCTTCCAACTGCAACAAGTATCGGGCGCAAGCTTTCTTGACGCGGTCGCCCACCCCCTTGTCCTTGATGTGGTCCCCGTGCTCGTCACGGAGGGGAACGGATTTACCATCCTCGGTCACGTACCAGCCCCGGCCGGTCCGGAACCAATACCCGCGATTCGTACCGCCACTCTTTCGCCCGCCAGACTTGCTTTTGGTTTTTCGGGCCTTGCCCATCGTCCGATACCCCCAGAGCGAAAACTGCCAAGAAAAACTGCCAAAGGCGCTGGAGGTATTCTAAAAACCCTATAAAACAAGTCAATCGAGCGATTAGGTTGGATACTGCCGGCAATACTCGTACAGTGCCATGGCGGCGGCCGTAGCGGCGTTGTGGCTGTGGGGGAGACCGTAGACGGGGATCTCGACCGCGTGGTCCAGCAGTTGCAGGACGCCCTCCGGCACACCCAGCCGCTCGTTGCCGACTACCAAGACCGTCTTTCGCTGGAAACGGAAACCAAACAGCGATTTCGAGTCGGTCGTCTGCTCCAGCCCGACCAACTGGTAGCCCTCTTTGCGGAGTTTCCGCAGCACCGGCGGCAGTGTGCGGTGGATTTCGATCGCCAGCGAGTCGCCGGTTTCCCGGGCTATCTTGTCGATCAGTCTGGCGTTGCCGCAACAGATCATCCGCCGCACGCCACAGCAACCGGCTGTCCGCGCGATCCGCGAAAGGTTGACATTCGATCGCATCGGCGGGCAGGCCACAACCAGATCCCGCGGCCGCTCAAGCGGCGTGGGTGGTCGGTGGCGTTGCTGGGTGAGGTCGGACATGGACGGACCACTGGAGCGCAGATGCGGCAAAAAAATGGGGCCAGGAAGTCGCGGCCCGCATTGGTAACGGGATAACGCTCCTGGCCCCGATGTAGCGCAAAACGCTACGGTACCTTCACATCCACCCTACGAGGGTTTGCGTAGAAAACCAACTCGCCCAATTCCGGGCGCACTTGTTCAAGGTCGACAACAATCGATTCGTTGCTCAAGACGAGTCTTGACCGTTTTGAAGCGAACGTTCCTTGCCGCAGAAAACGGCTCGTCGATTCACGCAGGATCTCGCTTCACCTTTATCCAATTCTACCTTCCACGTCCGAACCTGCAAAGCGCAGTTTGGAAACCGAGTTGAAGACCGCCCGGATTTTTTACGTGGATGCTACAGATTAACACATGCAGGCCGCGGCGCAATTCGCGAAGGGTACACGGGGGGTCGACATGCGGGGGGCCGCCGTCGCGCATCAGAGCGCCCGCTACGCCTCGTCCGGCTGGTCGAGGTAATGCCGGACGTGGGCCAGGACCCGATCGCGGTGCGTCGTCCACGGCAGATAGAGACCGCGAAACGGGGCCATAGCCGATGCGTCGGCGTGCGGTAACAGCAGCACGCCCGCCGAGCAGATTTCGTAGCGATGGATGGAATGCCAGGGGATGCGGTGCTTCCGGCCGAAGAGGTGCTGGTCGACCCCTTCGCTGCCCAACTCGAAGACTACCGGAAGAAAGAACCGCCGCAGCGCAGCGAGCAGGGCTAGGGTGGCCAATGCCGCCAGGTAGGCCCGCCCGGAAAGCCAGCCGACGGCCAAAGCCAACGCCACCAGCCCGAGCATCAACAGCAGCGCGTGAATCAGATTGTCGCGAGCCGGCCAACTTCGCCATCGTACCGGCGGCGGCGCTTGGGAAGTGTGGAAGGCGGCTCGTTCGGACGGGGCAGACATCGGAGAGGGGAACGATTGGGGGGTGGGGGCGAGGGATTAGGGCGGACAGCATGGATATGGGGCGGCGTTTGTCTTCAGTATACATCGTGAGCAACTGATGTGCCACGCTGCAGATAGGAGACCGAGCAGCTTGCCTTACCCAGACCGCAGCGGCAAAGATGCCCCCCCGCCACGCAGTCCGTCCGGGACCCCAACTCCTAATCCCCAGTTCCCAACCTCATTAGCTGCGGGACCAGCAACCCGGCGGCTCGGGCACGATGGCTCAGACAGGCTTTTGCGACCGGTCCTAGTTGGCCGAACGTGCGATGGTACTCGATGACCTCGAACAGCGGATCGTAGCCGAAGCCGTGGGTTCCTTTTGGTTGCAGTCCGATCCGGCCTCGGCAACATGCTTCACTCTCGGCGCGGATCGCCCCGAGCGCATCAGCCAGGGTCATGTGGCAGACGTAGCGGGCCGTGCGTTGGTTCAAAGGCAGATCGCCGAGCTTCTGCAGCAACAAGCGGTTGTTCGACTCGTCGGTCGCGTTGGGTCCCGAAAAGCGAGCCGAGAATACGCCCGGTGCCCCGTCCAGGGCGTCGACCATCAGCCCGCTGTCTTCGCCTAGCACCCAGTGTTTCAGGTGCCGGGCCTGGCCGACGGCCTTCAGCGCGGCGTTGGCGGCGAAGGTTTCGCCGTCTTCGACCACGTCGATCACGTCGGGAAAGTCGGCCAAGGTGCGCAGCTCGATTCCTAACGGCGCGAACAACTCGGCCAGTTCCAAACCCTTCTTGCGATTGGTGGTTCCCAAAACGATCGTTGACGGTGGCATGGCGGGAGACTCGGTTTCGTACTTGGGCCCTTGTACTCGGATTCTTGCGTCACAACTTCTCTGCACCTTGCGCACGTGCCTGCAATTCATTTTGGTGTAACCGGCCTTGTGCTCCTCGGGAAAGTACTCTTTGCTACCACGTTTCTGTTGCGGAAGGCGGCGTTTTGACACGTTCGCTGTGTAGCCGCCGCGGCCACGCGGCGAAAACCGCAG
>Ga0180437_10010328_pt1 | contig 11404 bp, 7 predicted proteins | sample SS_ome_4_FD_132410 | JGI IMG/M metagenome (GOLD analysis project Ga0180437, IMG submission 132410) | Hypersaline lake sediment archaeal communities from the Salton Sea, California, USA - SS_3_D_1 metaG | ecosystem: Environmental > Aquatic > Non-marine Saline and Alkaline > Hypersaline > Sediment... | reverse complement strand
GGCGACGAGGTCTTTGCCGGCACCATCAACACCACCGCTGCGCTGGAAGTAGAGGTGACCCGCCTGGCGGCCGACAACACCCTGAGCCGCATGGTGGCCCTGGTGCGGGAGGCGCAGTCGCGGCAAGCGCCGGTGCAGCGCTTCATTGACCGCTTTGCCCGGGTCTACACGCCAGCGGTGGCTGGCGCGGCCGCGCTAGTGGCCATAGTCCCGCCACTGATCTTTGGGCAACCCTTCTGGGGAGACCATGGCTGGCTGATGCGGGCGCTGCAGATGCTGGTCATCGCCTGCCCCTGTGCTCTGGTGATCAGCACACCGGTCAGCCTGGTGAGCGCCATGACCAACGCCGCCTCGCGCGGGGTGCTGATCAAGGGGGGACGCTACCTGGAAGCCTTGAGCCGGGTCAGGGCCTTTGCCTTTGACAAGACCGGCACCCTGACCGAGGGGCGTCCTGTGACGACGGACGTCATAGGCGTCTGTGCCTGCGGCGAGTGTCTCGAGAACTGTGGCCTGCAACACGCCGCTGCGCTCGAAATGCAATCCTCCCATCCGCTGGCCCGGGCCTTGCTGGCGGAAGCAAAAGCGCGGGGAGTGGCAGTGCCCAGCGCCCAGAACGTCACCTTGTTGGGTGGACGAGGAGTGGAAGGCATCGTGAATGGCGCGCAGGTCACGGTCGCCAGCCACACCCACTTTGACGAGCACATCCCTCACCCACCGCTGGTCTGTCAGATGGCCAACGAACTGGCTGACCAGGGCAAGACCGTGATCCTGGTCCGGCACGACGAAGAGGTATGCGCGCTGTTTGCTGTGGCCGACACGCCACGGCCCACCAGCCGCCAGGCCATCAACGACCTGAAGGCCGGGGGCTTCCACACCATCATGCTGACCGGCGACAACCCGGCTGTGGCAAAGGAGATCGGCCACCAGGTTGGGGTGGATGAGGTGCGCGCCGGGCTGCTGCCGGAGGAAAAGGTATCCGCCGTCGCAGCGCTGGCAGAGGCGTATCAGACCGTGGCCATGGTCGGTGACGGCGTGAACGACGCTCCGGCGCTGGCCCAGGCGGACGTGGGCATCGCCATGGGCGGCGCGGGCTCGGCCCAGGCCATGGAGACGGCCGACGTGGTCCTGATGGGCGATGACCTGGCTCAACTGCCCTTCATTGTGGGGCTCAGCCGCAAGACGCGGGGGATTGTGACGGCCAACATCGTTTTCGCCCTGGTGGTCAAGGCGACCATCTTTGCTCTGGCAGCGGCGGGCCTGGCCACGCTATGGATGGCCATTGCCGCCGACGTCGGGGCGTCGGTGGCGGTGATCCTGAACGGTATGCGTTTGCGCCGGATGGGAACGCGACAGCTCGGGTCTAGCTAAAAACAGCCCTCTCACGCCCCAGGTTGCGTCTGGGACGTCTGCAAGTAGCGATTGAACATCAGATTCTGGAAAAACTCGGCGAACACCGGATCGTCGTTCAGCAGCTTGTAGAACTGAAAGCTCACATCCACCATGTCCTGGATGCGGTCGTTGACTATGTGGTCAAAGGTCAGGCGCGCCTTGTCGCGGGGATTGACCCGCACGCTGGCGGCCAGCCCTTCGTCCTCCATCAGCCGCTGCTGGAGCAGTTCGATGAAACGTTCGCCCTCCCTGACCGGGATTCTCACGCCGAAGCGCTCGTTGAGCAGTTGGACGATCTCCGAGAGCGCCATCAGCTCCTCGACCTCGGGCCGGTATTCCCTCCCTACCTCCTGCAACTTGAGCTGGCCCGGGCCGCGTTCCAGCTCGATCTGGCCGTTGTGGGTCTGCCGGAGCCCATAGGCCTCCAGCTCTACCTGGCCCATGATCTCGGTGGGCCACTGGGTCCGGTCCCCCGTCAGGCGGCGCAAGAGCAGCCGTCCAAAGAGGTACAGCTTCTCCAGGTCAACGTCCACGAAGGTGATCACCTGGGCCAGGAAGGCATACAGCCGCACATAGTCCTGCAAGGTCCCGCGGAAAGACTCTTGTTCCTCGGCGCTGGCTTCTTTGAAGCGATCCAGCGTTGGCTGGAGTGCCGTGTGGATCTTGGCGTGGGCCTTGTGGGGATCCCCGCCTTCCGCAAACCAGATCTCGGCCAGGTGGTCAACTTCATCCTGGGTGTAGAAGTGAGAGTCGTCCAGCTTCTGCTGCAGGTCGTAGAGCAGGTTGGGGTCGGTGGCCTCGGTGAGGATGGTCGTCTCGTAGTAGGGCTGAAACGCCTTCTGGATCGCATCAGCCTCGTTGGCAAAGTCGAGCACGTACACGCTGCGCTTGTCAGGATGGATGCGGTTGAGGCGCGAGAGGGTCTGCACCGCGTGGACCCCGCTCAGCCGCTTGTCCACGTACATCGCCGCCAGGAACGGCTGGTCGAAGCCTGTCTGGAATTTCTCCGCGACGACGAGGAAGCGGTACTCGGGTCGCTCAAAGGTCTTGGCCGTGCGCCTCTCGGGGAGGCCGTTCATTCCGGCCTCGGTGTACTTTTGGCCGTCGGCGGGATCGGTGACGGTGCCAGAGAAGGCGATCAGCGCCCGGTAAGGGTAGCCGCGCTCCTGGAGGTAGCGATCTAGAGCCAGCTTGTAGCGCACCGCGTGGAGCCGCGAGCGGGTGACGATCATGGCCTTGGCCTGGCCCTCGATCTGGCGGGCGATCATGGCCTGAAAGTGCTCCACCATCGTCGCCACCTTCTGCTCGACGGCGTGGTCGTGCAGTTCGGCATAGCTGGTGAGCAGAGCGGTGGCCTTCTTGCGGTCGTAGCGCGGGTCTTCCTCGGCCTTCTTGAGCAAGCTCCAGTAGGAGTGATAGGTGGTATAGTTCTCCAGCACGTCGAGGATAAAGCCCTCCTCGATGGCCTGGCGCATCGAATAGAGGCTGAAGGGAGCAAAGCTGCCGTCGGGCTGGGGCGTGCCAAAGAGCTCCAGCGTCTTGCGCTTGGGCGTGGCGGTGAAGGCAAAGGCGCTGACGTTGGGCAGCGGCCCGCGCGTCATCATCTCCAGCACAATACGGTCCTCCCACGTCTCGACCTCGGCGGCTTCCTCGGCCGCGGCCTCCTCCAGGCTGCCTGCCGCCAGCACCGACTTGAGGTGCTTGACCTGCTCCCCTGTCTGTGAGGAGTGGGCCTCATCAATGGCGACGGCAAAGCGCTGGCCCGGCAGGGATTCGATCTCTGCAGAGATGACGGGGAATTTTTGCAGCGTAGTGACGATGATGCGCTTGCCACCCTCCAACGCGGACCTGAGCTGGCGTGAGGTCCTGTCTATGTTCTCCACCAGGCCGCGGGTCTGCTCGAACTGGCGCACGTGGCCCTGGAGCTGCCGATCGAGCACGCGCCGGTCAGTGATGACCACGACAGAGTCAAAGACGGGGTTATCTTGCGCGTCGTGGAGCGTGGCCAGTTGGTGGGCCAGCCAGGCAATGGTGTAGCTCTTGCCGCTTCCTGCACTGTGCTGGACGAGGTAGCGTTGCCCTGGGCCTTGGGCGCGGGCGTCGGCCAGCAGGCGGCGCACCGCATCGAGCTGGTGGTAGCGGGGGAAGATCAGGCGCTTCTCGCCAGTCTTGCGGCCCTCGTCGTCCTCGACCTCGATCTCGTGGACAAAGTGCTCGATCAGGTCGAGGACGCTGTCCCTGGCCCAGATCTGCTCCCAGAGATAAGCCGTGGCGAACTCGCCCGACGACGGCGGCGGGACCGGGTTGCCGGCCCCGGTGCCGCGCCCCTGGTTGAGGGGGAAGAATTCGGTGGCCTGTCCCTGGGCATGGGTGGTGAACCAGACCTCGTCCGGGTCAACGGCAAAGTGGGCCAGGCAGCGGCCGAACTCGAAGAGCGGCTCCTGCGGGTCGCTGCGCGTGGTCTGGTATTGGCGCACCGCGTCCCGGTAGGTCTGGCCGGTGAGGGGGTTCTTCAGTTCGATGGTGAAAAGGGGGATGCCGTTGAGGAAGATGGCCATGTCGAGGCTCTTGCGGTGCTTTTGGCCCTTGTCCTTGACGCTGTACTCGAGCTGTCGGACGATGGTAAACAGGTCCGCCTGATATTTGTTCTGGAGCTCGGGGTTGAGGGCGCTGGCCGGGCGGAAGTAGACCAGGCGGACCTTGGCCCCGCGGTCCTTGACGCCCTTGCGCAGCACGTCCAGCGTGCCCCGGCGCTTGATCTCGCCAGCCAGGCGGTGCACGAACCGGCCGCGGGCGTCGTCGCCGTAGACTTTTTTGAGCCTGGCCCACTCCTTGGGCTGGGTGGCCTGGACAAAGGCGACGACCATCTCGGGGTCAAGACACAGTTCCGGGTCATAGTCTTGCGAGGTGCGACGCCGGAAGCCGCCAGGTATCAGCGTGCCGTAGACGGGCGCGGGCTCGCGGGTGACGGTTTCATCGCCTGGGCAGGCGTCCGGCCCGCCAGCCAGCAGCGCGCACTCGATGGTGGATTCAAAGTTCTTCTCGGAGATGTCGGGCATAGGATCTCCTCTCTACAGGTGCAACGCACTTCCGAAGTGCGTTGCACCTGCTGCATCTCCCTCCCTCACTGCTCCCAAGCGTTTAAATAAGCTTCCAACTCCCTCGGCAACTGTCTCTTCACGAGGTAGTCTAATACAAATTCTTGATAGTTTTGTGGGGATCGAAAGTGGTCTTGGACAAAGTCACGGTCTACAAGTGTGCCGCTACGTTCGCCAATCCACTCCAGGTAGTTAGAATAGGGCCACTCTGCCACGTCTGCCACCAGCCCGTGTTTAACCGGATTGGCGTGGATGTAGCGGCACAAATGCAGCAGATGGGTTTCCTCCTTCACGGCAATGACCTTGTAATTGTCTTCAAACAGCGTGCCGCTGTGTTCATAACGCTTGTTATAGGCTTTGCTGTAACTGTTAAAGACCCGCTGCGGCAAGAGTCCGGCAGGGTGCTCGCCGTCCTGACGGATCAGAAAATGGTAGTGGTTGGGCATCAGGCAGTAGGCGATGGGTGTCAGCGCCAGCGAACGGCAGTAGGTTTTCACCTTGCGAAGGGCGAAAAGATAGTTTTCGTCTTCGCGGAAGATCGAAATGCGATGTGCGCCGCGATTGTAAAAGTGGTAGTAGTGATCGGGAAGATATTCAGGTCTTTTGGCGGGCATGGTGTTCTCCTATGAGGGAGGGTGCAGGTGCAACGCACTTCGGAAGTGCGTTGCACCGAACGTCAATCTTGCCCGTGACGGCGGCGGAGATGAGCGCTGTGCGGTATTCCTGCAACCGCTCGATCATCTCCTGGGCCTTGGCGATGAGGGCGTCGAGTTTGGCGGTCTCGTGACCGAGATGAATCAAGATAGCTTCTTGCTCACTGTCTGGTGGAAGAACCACAGGAAGCTCCATTAGATTCGTGGAGGAAATCGAAGCTAGATTTGTGCTTTGTTTCGATCGGAGAATGAAGTAATGTCGCGCGTAGTCCGTTTGAGTAATCGTGCTAATCCAATAAGAACTCACCCCACAATAGGGACGAATCGCAAAGATGTGATTCTGGTGAACACAGGGTTCGATCTGAGCTTCCCACACTGTACCTCGTCCCAGCTTGTCAAAATCACCGCCCTCTGTCATCAGAACATCGCCAGCCTTAAGCGAATACCGGTCTATTTCATCTTCTGCAATGGCAATGGTTGCAACATCTGATAAGTCAACATAGCCATTTTGGACGTTTGCAACTCGTAGGTAGGGCGGATTGATGATTTTCCTTCCCTCCAAGTCGCGCCCCTTGGCGACACCAGACTGGACATTGGCGGCAAACTTCAGCCGTCTGACTTCCCAATGCCCCGGAATCTCCCCCAGCCAGGGAATGCCGGAGTCCTTCACCTCCACGTCGGGATCGAGCCCCTTGGTGACGGCATGGCTGATAAGAGCGGCGCGCTTTTCCTGGAGCAGCGCGATCAGCCGCTCCTGCTTTGCCACTAGCGCGTCGATCTTGGCCGTCTCGCAGTCGAGGAAGGTGGCGATGGCGCGTTGCTCTTCAAGAGGCGGTACCCACACCGATAGGTCTGCCAGTCGTGTCGGCGCAATTGCCGGATAGCCGACACCCACTGAATGGGCCACAACTGCATCAACGAACCTGGAAGACTGCACCAGCCGCCAAAGATATTTGGGCTCCAACTCAGGAGTAGGGCGCAACACAGCAAAGCCTGTCGAAACGATGAGATTGTCAGGCGGTCTATCAATATGAGCTATTGCCCGCAAATACGTGCGGACCGTGGAAATAATCGTATCCCCGTCTTGCACCTGGCGGCGAGCACGAGAAGGAGCATTCTCAAAACGCATTTCCTGGATATCAAGGATGGATCCAGTTGAATCAACATTGCTGATGTCCAGATACTGCAAGACATGATCTGGATCAGTGCTCTCAGAAAGCACATCAGAGTTCATCGCGGCCGCGTACTTGAGCCGCTTCATTTCCCAATGCCTCGGAATCTCCCCCAGCCAATCCACACCCGAATCTTTGTACGCAGGGTAGGGCTGCCAGCGGCCGTCCGCGCTCAACCTGTCACCTCCCACTCCCCCTCAGGTGCAACGCACTTCCGAAGTGCGTTGCACCTGACGTCACCTCCCCCAGCATCTCCACGATCTCTGCCTCGAGAGCGCGGATGTCGGCTTCGATCTCGGCCAGCGGTCGCGGAGGCCGGTATTGGTAGAAGTAGCGGTTAAAGTTGATCTCGTAGCCTACCTTGCCCACCTCACCGTCCTTGTGGTCGCGGGTGCCCTGGTCTACCCAGGCATCGGGCACATGGGGCAGCACCTCCCGCTCAAAGTATGCGTCCACGTCCTCCTCCAGCGGCACACGCTCGGTGTCGCGCAGGTCGGGATCGGGTTCAGGATGGCCGTGCTTATCGCGGCAGATCTCGGCCGTCTCGTCCCGCTCGGAGAGGGCGTTCAGGATCGCCTTGCGCACCGATGTGGTCAGCTTGAGATTGGCTTTCCGCACCGCGCTGTCGAACACCTTGAGGAACGCTTTGCGGTCCTTGTAGAGCGTGTCGGGCAGCGTCGCCAGCATCGCCAGGATCGCCTCCTGCTGCTGGCGTCCCGCTTCCTCCTCAATCGCTCTGACAACCTTGTCTCGCTTGCGACTCACCACCAGGTTCTGGAACGCTCGCTCGTCCTTCAACCGCTCGATGCGCCCGGAACTGGCCTGGAAATTGAGGCGCAACGGGCGCTCTATCGTCACCTTGCGGTAGCCAAAGTCCAAGGTGCGTTGCACTTCTGATAAGTGCAACGCACCTCCACCTTGATAGATGCGGACGACCTCGGCGATGTGGTCGGGGCTGATCTCGCGGCGCTTGTCGCCCAGGCTGCGGCGCATGGGGGTCCACAGGTCGCTGGCATTGATGAGCTGCACCAGCCCCTGGCGCTCGGGCACCTTGCGGTTGGAGAGCACCCACACGTAGGTGGCGATGCCGGTGTTGTAGAAGAGCTGCTCCGGCAGGGCGACGATGGCCTCCAGCCAGTCGTTCTCCAGGATCCAGCGGCGGATCTCGCTCTCGCCGCTGCCGGCGTCGCCGGTGAAGAGAGGGGAGCCGTTCATCACGATGGCCACCCGGCCGCCGCCCTGGTCAGGTAGCTGCATCCGGCTGAGCATATGCTGCAAGAAAAGCAGTTGCCCGTCGCTGATGCGCGGCGTGCCCGCCCCGAAGCGTCCGGCGTCACCCCGGTCGGCCTCTCGCTCCACGGCCTCACGGTCCATCTTCCAGTCTTTGCCATAGGGCGGATTGGCCAACTGGTAGTCAAAGCGCTTGTCGGCGTGCTGGTCCTTGGAGAGGGTGCTGCCGAACTTGATGTTCTCGGCGTCGCTCCCGTCGGCGCTTTTGATATAGAGATCCGACTTGCAGACGGCGTAGGTCTCCGGGTTGACCTCCTGGCCGAAGAGATAGACCTCGGCCTGGGGATTGATCTCCTGGATGGTCTCCTTGGCGATCACCAGCATACCGCCCGTACCGCAGCAGGGGTCTGCCACGGTGCGGATGATGTGCTCCTGCTGTAGCATCTCCCGATCCGGGGTCACCACCAGCCTGACCATCAGGCGGATCACCTCGCGCGGGGTAAAGTGCTCGCCAGGGTTCTCGTTGAGCGCCTCGTTGAACTTGCGGATCAGTTCCTCAAAGATGTAGCCCATCTCCTCATTGGGCACGCGGTCGGGATGCAGGTCAATCTGGGTGAAGCGCTCAGTCACCAGGAAGAGCAGGTCCGCCTCATCCAGCCGGCTGATGGTGTTATCAAAGTCGAACTTTTCCACCACCTCGCGCATGTTGGGGCTAAAGCTGGCGATGTAGGCGCGCAGGTTGTCGGCCAGGTTGGCCGGATCGGCCAGCAGCCGCTCGAAGGTGTAGGGCGAGGTGTTGTAGAAGGCGTAGCCGGAGGCCTTGCGGAGCAGCCCGTCGGGCGGGATTTCGAACTTGTCTTTGTATTGGTTGTGGGTTTTCAGGACCTCGTCCTTGGTGGGTTCCAGCACCTGGTCAATGCGGCGCAGGACGGTGAAGGGCAGGATGACGTCCTGGTAGCGCCCGCGCTTGAAGGTATCACGGATCAGGTCGGCGACGGACCAGATAAAGTTGGCTTTTTCGGTAAAGTTGTTCAAGTGGTGGGTCCCTTTTTATTTTCCCCCTCGCGTCCTGTTGGCTCTCAGTAAGAGAGGGTTACGGTTTGGCCGATTTAATTATATCATGTATTGTGAGCAAGTGCAATAGGACAAATAGGCGAATCAGCGAATCGGCGAGGCGGCAGGGGGACGGAGGCTGGGGGCAGGGTTTATAGAAAAAGCCCCTGGGGCTTTTCCCAAGGGCTTTCGGTTCAATGTACCAGAAGAAATCGGCCCACGTTCGGTCGGTCGTCACGGGCAGCCATGGGGCCGCTGACAAGAGCGTTCAATCTTTACCCTCCCCCACCTGTTCCGACATCAGTCGTTGGCACAGTTCCACACCCGCCCCGGCATCGGCGGTCCAATGGTCGGCACCCACGTACTCGCACACCTTCTCGCTGAGCTGGCCGCCGCCAATGACGATGGGCCCTTGGTACCCCTGGGCCCGCAGCAGGGCAACCGTCTCGCGCATAGAGTCATAGGAGCTGGTCAGCAGGCCGGAGAGGCCCACCAGGTGGGGCTGCACCTGAGCGGCTTGCTCGGCAAAGGCCATAGGCGACACATTCACGCCAAGGTCGTGTACGACAAAATTGTGACAGCTCAAGAGCATGTTGACGATATTCTTGCCCAGGTCGTGGATGTCGCCTTCGACCGTGCCCAGCAGGATGCGTCCCGAGGCCTGGCCCGAAACCTGGCGCTGTATTACGGGCTGGAGCAGTTCCATCACCTGGCTAAAGATCTCGCCGGCCATAATGAGCCCAGCCAGAAAGTACTCGTTTCGCTCGTAGCGCATGCCCACCCGGCGCATCCCTTCTTCACAGTCTTCGATGATCAGTAACGGGTCGTCGCCGGCCTCCAATCGCTGACGGACGAGGGCCAGGGCGGTCTCTTCTTGGAGATCAGTGATAGCGGCGATCAGTACCGCACTCTTGTCTTTGTTGCTCATCTGTTGTCCGTCTCCTAATCGGGGATACCTATGGCGGCGGTGAAGCGAAGGCGGTCGCCAGAGCAAATGAACCAACCCCAGCTAACAGGCCGGTCATCAAAGTCATAGAAAATATGCTCCAGGCGAAGGGCAGGGACTCCAGCCTCCAGGTGGAGCAGGGCGGCTTCCTCCTCGGTCAGCACGGTAGCATCAATGGTCAGGTCGCCTCGCTTCAGATCTGACCCGCCGCTCCCACTAAAGAGGCCACGCAGGGCGGTGACCTCCATCTCGGCCTCGATGAGCGGGCGGGTGGGGTCGTAGACCACGTGCTCTCGGTGCAAAAGCACGGGTTCCTCGCCCTGGAAGATCAGCCGCCGGATAAGGACAGTCCGATCCCCGGCTTCGATGGCCAGCTTGCGGGCCGTCCGCTCGGTGGCCGAGGTGATGCGCGCCTCCAAAAATTTGACCGTGGACTGGCCTTCGCGGAAGAGCTGCTGCAGCCTACCCAGATCAAAGGTGGCGGTGCCCAGTTCCAGGGGCTTGACAAAGGTGCCCCGCCCCTGTTCAGCGACCACTACGCCCTGGTCGGCGAGGATGTTGATGACACGGCGCACGGTCATGGGGCTGACGCCGTAACGCTCGCAAAGCTGGGCTTCGGAGGGGAGGCGGTCGCCAGGGCGGAACACCCCGGCTGCGATCTGCCCCAGCAGGATGCGCACCAACTGGGCGTAGGCTGGTTCGTATGAGTTGCGGTCAATGGCAGCAATCGGTTCGTCGGCCAAGTTCTCACCTCTACAACTTCTCTATATAAGTGTATAACACTCCAGCCCAAATGTCAAATCAGAAGGTCTCCCCGATTTGACAACTTCTCTATATAAGTATATAATATACTCATCATGGATCACCGGATGGTGTTTGAGGGTCTAGGCCAGATACAGGTTATTACGCGCACCAGGGTCATCGCCTGCGCAACGGTGATCGAGGAGATGCTACCGCTCCTGCCGCCGGGCATGGATTACCGCGTGCTGGACTTTGGCCTGCACGTCAACCCTGAAGCCTTGAGGCGCGCCCTCCAGGAAGCTATTGACGCCTCAGCGACTTTGGCCGAGATGATCCTCCTGGGCTATGGCCTCTGCTCCCAGGCTGTCGTCGGGCTGCGGGCCAACGATTGTACGCTGGTGGTGCCCAAAGTTGATGACTGCATCGCTATCTTTTTGGGCTCGGGGAAGGCCTACAAGGCCCAATCCCGCGCCGAGCCGGGAACCTACTATCTGACCAAGGGCTGGATCGAGGCTGGCGACAGCCCCTTCGACGAGTACGACAGCCTGGTGGAACAATACGGCGAGGAAAAGGCCCGACGGCTCATGGGCAAGATTCTCAAGAACTATACCCGCCTGGCACTCATCAACACCGGCCAGTACGAATTGGAGCGATACCGCGACTACAGCCGACGTATGGCGGAGCGCTTTAGGCTGCGCTACGAAGAGATCCCCGGTTCCAACACCCTGATGAAAAAGATGCTGTACGGACCCTGGGACGACGAGTTTGTCGTCGCCCGCCCTGGCCAGACCATCTCCTACCTGGATTTCAAGAGAACAAAGAGCCAAAGATGAGAATCATCGGTGAAAAGATCAACGGCACGCGCCAGCGCGTGGCCCAAGCCATTGAGGAGCGGGACGCAGCCTTTATCCGAGACCTGGCCGTCAAGCAGGCCAAAGCTGGCGCAGACTGGCTGGACGTCAACGCCGGTACGCGTCGGAGCAGGGAGCCTGACGACCTGATCTGGCTAGTCGAAACCATCCAGCCCGTGGTGGAGGTACCGCTCTGCCTGGATAGTGCCAACCCGCAAGCCCTGGCGGCTGCCATCCAGGTCGTCGAGCGGACGCCGATGATCAACTCTAT
>Ga0180437_10010327_pt1 | contig 11406 bp, 10 predicted proteins | sample SS_ome_4_FD_132410 | JGI IMG/M metagenome (GOLD analysis project Ga0180437, IMG submission 132410) | Hypersaline lake sediment archaeal communities from the Salton Sea, California, USA - SS_3_D_1 metaG | ecosystem: Environmental > Aquatic > Non-marine Saline and Alkaline > Hypersaline >... | reverse complement strand
GCGCCGCCCAACGCGCCGTTGAATACGTTTTCCACCAGCGCGAACCCAGCTCCACTGGCCACCCCCCATAGAAAGGCACGCGCGGGGCGAGGGCGAGCCCAGCGGGCAACCACACCAGCGACCAACGTTTTGAAGGTCTCCTCTATCAACGGGACAGGGACAGAGAGCAACCCAAGTACGGAGGTGGCGATTGTCGGTGTGAGCAACAACTCCGCCAGATTTGCAAAATCTGCTAGCCAGGCCGGATCCCTGAGGTTGTTCACCAGCGTGACGACCCGTTCTTCCCCACCAGGCGTCATCAGTGTTGCGGCGATCAGAACAATAGCAAGGGCCAAACCAACCAGCACCTCACTTACCAGAGAGAAACCCAGGCCCAGAGAGCCACCCCCGATCGTGATGGTGACGACATCCCGCCAAGAGCCTCCCGCACCCTGCAATGCCTGTCCAGCCGACCAGAGCACGATCAGCGGTGGAAGGGACATGGTCAATACGTGGATGGGAGGCAAGAACACGGCCGGAGTCAGAGGCAACAGGCTGACCGCTGCACCAACGCCGACGAGCAGCATCCAGGCGAGCCACATCAACCAGACGCGGGGTGGGTTGAACGGGCGCGAGGGCCGCGCTCGCCAGCCAGCCCACCCATGCAACATCAGCACGGTACCAAAACCAAGGCCCAGCCCTATCACACCTGCCAGGGGCAGGGTCTCAACAGCAGTCAGTGCGCTTTCGCTGGCGAGGAGAAACGCCAGCACCAGCAGTCCGCCTCCACAACCCAACAGGACGAGAGCACCACCCCCGATGATGACGAACAGCCACAGCGTACGGCGTTCCATTCCTCCGTCCTCTCGTCCTCTGGATTACTGCTCCTCTATCAAGATCGTCTCGATGACATCGCCGGGCGGCGGGTCAGCGCTCTGACCGGGATCACGAGGCGTGATACTCTCGACCACGTCCATACCTTCGATGACCCGCCCGATGATGGTGTAATTGCCATCCAATTGCGGAAGGGCGTCGTAGGTGATGAAGAACTGGCTACCGACACTACTGGTGCCCGGGCCACCGCTGGCCATACCCACCACTCCTGGTCCATCGTAAGTGAGTGTTGGAACGATCTCGTCATCACAACGATAACCAGGAGACCCTACGCCGCTGCCAGTGGGATCGCCGGTCTGGGCCACGAAACCAGGGATGACACGGTGGAAAATCACGTTATCATACCAACCCTCCCGCGCCAGAAAGACAAAGCTGTTGACGGTAACGGGGACCTGGTCGGCGTACAACTCGATGACAATGTCGCCGCGCTCCGTGCGGAGGGTTGCCACATAGTCTTGGGCCGGGTCTATGACCTGCGGCGGTGGTTCCGTGAACATACGATCTTTCATACCTAGCAGCCTGATAAAAGCGCTAATTCGGGTCGGATGAAGTCCCCACTGCTGCGTGGGATAGACCACGCCATTGATGACATACGTAGGAGTACCCGGCAGACCAGCCTGCATAGCAGTCTGAGTGTCGGCATTGACCTTATCCAGATAGGTATGATCGTCCAGATCCTGAGAAAACCGCTCAGTGTCCAGCCCCAGTTCTTCGGCATACTCGACAAGCTTGGCCTGCACCGTATCTGCCGAAAGCTGCCCCCACTCCTGTTGGCGTGCGTAGAGTAGATCGTGCATCTCCCAGAACTTGCCCTGGGCGCCAGCGGCCTCAGCAGCTTCGCCCGTGATGGTAGCCTTGTCGTGGAAACTCAACGCAAAATGACGGTACGCGGATCGAACTTGTTCGCCGTATGTATCTTCCAGATACATTCGCAGCGTAGCCATCGCTGCGCAGCCCGGTCACTGGAAATCGGCGTACTCGATGACGGTGATAGAGGCATCGGTAGGGCCATGAGAGCGGTCCTTCTCCGTAATCGGCGGAATGCGGGGCTCGACTGGCAGGTCGAACGGCTCAGCCACGCAAGAGACTGAGCTGGAAGATGCCTCGGAAGTTGACGTAGGCAGAGGTGGAGATGTCGGTGCTGTTGTGGACCTCGGACTCGGCGTTGGGCTCGGCAACGCCACGCCGCATCCAGCAGCCAGTCCTAGCAACAGCAAAAACAACAGAAACACAGGTTTGCGCATAGCGCCCTCCACATAACAAGATGGGGCGTATTCTACCATAAGTAGTGGTATACACAATGTACAGTCTGGTGGCCCTCAAGATCACCCTGCCGGTATGGCGAGGCTGTTGTGTGTCAAGTGCCTCAGATAACCCAAACATGACTTTCCCATTGTTGCGATTTAATTGGGATATTTGTCTTGACGTGGCGACAAATATCCGGTATATTGTGATAATAGAACAGGTGTTCGATATGAGAAAGATAACGACTGAAGGACGTATCACAGTTTTAACAGGCAAGCGTCAAGTCGCCACCGGCAAGCGGTTGACTCTCCGGCGCTTGGCTCAGATCGCTAGAGTGCCCAAAGACCTGGTCTACCGTCTGGATGCTGGCACGGCTCGCTACATCGACCTGCGCGCCCTGGCTCGCTTGTGCGAGGCGCTTCGGTGCCGCGTCGACGACATTCTCGTGTGGGAGGAGGAGGCGATAGGCGATGGCCCCGCTGACGAATCCCTTTGACGTGTTGCCTGCCAATCTGTTCAATCTGCTCGGTTCCCAGGTGGGTGCTCTTCAGTCGCACTACATGGCCATCTTACTGCGCATCTATGAGATGGCCGAGTTCAACCGCTTCGGTCTGACTCGGGAGATGGTCATGGCCGAGATCGTAGACTACCTGACCGGAGAAGACGAGGGCGGTGTGGACGCCGTGGCTGGTGCTATAGAGGATCCAGTGGATGAGAGCTCAGGTGAGGAAGAGGATGAATCCGCTCCCACCGGCGACGTGCAGGAGTATGCCAGTTGGATCCTGCGCCGCCTGGTCGAGGCGGGATGGTTGGAACGGGAGCAGCAGGTCGACTACACCGAGTTCATCATCCTGCCCGATTACGCCTTCACGCTGTTGGAGGCGTTTCGAACTATTCAGCAACAAAAACCCCGTGAGTACACCGGACAGCTGTACACCGCCCATCAACTCCTGACCAACGAGAACGATGGTTTTTCCCCGGCGCTTGCGCTTACCCAGGCCTACGAGAATGTGCGCCAGGTTTTGCGCGGGCTCAACGAGCTGAACCAGAACATCCGCCGTTACACCGAGCGCGTCACCCGCGAGTGCCCCGTGGCCGATCTGCTGCGCTTGCAGTACGAGGACTACGCCCACGCCCTGGGCCCAGCCTATCATGCGCTCAAGACTTCCGATCACGTCTCTCGCTACCGCCGCGACATCGTGACGCGCCTTCAAGAGTGGCAGCTTGACGGCGACTGGCTTGGTCGCGCCGCGGACGAGTTGGCGACCCAGAGCCGCCTCTCGCCCGCCCAGGCCGCGAGTGAGATCAGCCACTACCTGCGTTTTATCGTCAACCAATTGGCAAGTCTTGACCCTTTGTTAGGCGAAATCGACCGCCGCCACGCGCAGTACCTGCGCACGTCTCTGCGCCAGATTCGGTACCAACTGGTCGGAGCCGATGGTGGCTTCAAGGATCGGCTGGCCCTGCTGGCCCGCGGGCTGGCCGCTCTACAGGCTGAGGGAGCGGAGATGCTCCCCGAGGAGATGCCGGCCTTCCAGGCAGTTCCCATCCGCCAGCCCGATGCAGGTAGCTTATACACCCCTCCCCGACGTCGCGCACCCTTCACACCCGATCCAGTCGTCGCCTGCGTGCTCGATCCGTCAGACGTACGTGCTCTGCGCGCCGTCACACTGCAGCAGTTAGGGTTGGCTATCACGCCAGCCAAAATACAACGCTTCGTCGGCCAGTTCTTTAATGGCCACAGGGTGCTTCACGTCCGTGACCTGCCACCTGACGCCTTTGAGCAAGAGAAGGATCTGCCGTGGCTCATCTACACCATCGCCTACGGTAATCATCCTGAGGTTGACTACGACATTGAGCCTTTGATGGGAGAAGTCGTGGATTTAGGACTGGTGCAGGTGAGGCCGTTTCAACTCGTGAAGCGCGATGTGAGCCGTGAGGAGGGATCATGTCATTTAGTGCCAGCTCAATTCTAGAATCCACCGACTTGCCAGAAAAAGTGCGCCGCGAGGTCCCGTGTGTGATGAACCGCCTTTTGGGAAAGGCTTTCCTTTACCAGAGCGACGAGTCTGACAAACAAGACTATTATCTCGTCCACCGCCACCGGGATGTGTTTGCCGCGCTGTTTTCGATGGCAGGCTTCACACTGCTACACGATGACTATCACCGCATCTTTCAGGTTGTCTCCGATTTTAGCTACTGCCGCCGACGGTACAAGCTCGACGAGTCGCTGATGATCGTCGTCCTGCGCAAACTCTACGAGGAGCAGGCCGAACAGCTCAGCTTGACGAAGGATCCAGTCGTCACCATCGGTGAAATCCGGGAGGAGTACCGCACCATCACCGGCAAGGAGCGCACGTTAGGCATCGTGCGGTACGAGGAGATTCTGCGGCGTATGCAGCGCCTTGGGCTGATCGGACTCGTCGATGGCCGCTCCCTCGATGTGCGCGACAGCGAGCTTCGCCTTCGGTTGCGCGGCTCGGTCAAGATGATACTGCCGGTGCAGACCGCTGAGGAGATGGAGGCCTGTCTGCGACGATATCGAGTGCAAGAAGAGGAAGACGAACCATGAAACAGCTCACGCGCATCCGTTTGATCAACTGGCACCTGTTCGAAAACACGACCATCACCTGCCAGGGCACGACCTATTTCATCGGCGTCAATGGCGTGGGCAAATCCACCATCCTTGACGCCATTCAATTCGCCTTGGTCGGCGGCCAGCGGGACGTCAAGTACAACCGGGCCGCGATGAGCGGTAGCCGGCGCACCCTCGCCGGTTACGTCCGGGGGGAGTTGGGCATCGAGGGGCAGCGCTTCTTGCGCGGGGACGCTACCGCCGTCGTCGCGCTCGAATTTCGCAATCCTGATGGGAGTCTCTTTGTCCACGGGGCGGTCGTCGATGCATACGAGGATGGGCGCACGCCCAACATTGTCTACTTTATCGTCAACGACGCGGAGCTCAACGATGCTTGGTTCTTCCGCGGACAGGGGCACGTCCTTGACAGCCGCGCCTTTCATCGTCATATGGAGCATTTCGCTCTGCCCCCCACTGCGCGCGCCCGCATCTTCACGCGACTGGAGGACTATCGTTTTCACCTGCTCAACCGGTTGGGTCAGTTGAAGGAGACCTTTCCCGCCAAGATCACTAAGGGCGTGGCCTTTAGCCCGCTGACCAATATCCGCGATTTTGTCCGCGATTACCTGTTGGACGAGGATCTGGTGGATGTCAGGACACTGCGGGATCAACTGGAGACGATGCGTCACTTTGAGGACCTGGCCGCTGACGTCCGCCAGCGCATCGCCGAGTTGAACCACATTGAGGAGCTGGATCAAGAACGGCAGGCTGGCCGACGGCGGCGTATTACCAACGGTGTCATCCGCCGCCGCGCACTGGCCGATACTCGTCTGGTCGAACTCAAACGACATCGCCTCGAGCTCGACCAGGCGCAGCTCGATCTCAGCCGGCTTGGACTTCAACGGGACGATCTGGCCGAGCGGCTGGCGCACGCCCGCCAGGCGTTGGTCGATGCTCAGGTTGCCCTGCGCACCGACACAGCCGCCATTCGCGAACAGTCCCTCCGTGAGGAGATCGCCCGCGCCGAAGCCGAGTTGGTCGACCTGCGCCAGCGTGAAGCCAGCGTGCGCGAGACCCTAGCCCGTGAGGCACGAGACGCTGAACGCCTCCGAAGCCTACTGATCGAGACCAATGAGGAAATCCCCTCATCCCTCCAAGGATTCGTGGAAGGAGGCGAGGCACAAAGCGCGGAGCACGCTATTCAGAATATGCAACACGACCTCGAGTCTCTGGGTCGCCACTATGCTGAACAGCACGCCCTCATCAAAAACCAGAGCGATCAGTTGCACCAGGAGGGGGAGCAGCTCCAACGCGAGATCGTTCAACTGCGCACCGGTGACCGGGACGTCAGCTACGAAGCCGCTGCCCCCGCCGCCGCTCACCTGCGCCGTTTGCTGCGGGCCGAGTTGGGTCTGGGGGCCGACGAGTTGGTCTACCTCTGCACCACTCTCCGCATCCCCGACGAATCCTGGCAGGATGCGGTCGAGGGCCTCCTGGGGCGCAGCCGGTTCGACCTGTTAGTGCCGCCGGAGCATTACGACGCGGCGATGCACCTCTACCAGCAGCGCCGCCTCAAGGACGACTTGCATGGCGTCGGCCTGCCCGATATAGAGCACATTCTGAGGGATGCTCCTCCTCAGTCCCCCACGCTCGCGGTGGGGATGCCCGTAGAGCAAGGAGGGAGCCTGGCGAGCGAGGTCGAGACCGACCACCCTGCCGCTCGCGCTCTGGCGGACATGCTCTTGGGCGGCTACGTCAAGTGCGATGCACTTGAGAATCTGCGCGATCACCGAACCGCCGTCACCCGCGATTGCTTCGTGCGCCGCAACTACACCAGCCGCCATCTCGACCCGCGTACGTACCGCCGTTGGTTCATCGGCGAGCGGGCCATTCCCCGCCAGATCGAGCAGCGGGAGGAGCGGCTGGACAACATCCGCGGGGAGCTCTTGGCGCTACAGGCGCAGGACATGGCTCTGCGCGAGCGGTTAGCCCTCACCCAGGATAAGGTCCGCGTATTTATCGAGTTGGAGCGAGACCTGCCTGGTCTCGACGATATTCCCGACCTGACCACCAAGCTGGACGACCTACGCGAGGAACTGGCGTCGCTCGACACTCAGACCGTCGAGGCGTTGCAGGCCGAGGTCGAGCACCGGCAGGTTGTGGCCGACGCCCTGCAGAGCGAGGCCGACCAGCTTGAACGGGACATTGGCAGGCTTGAGACGCGCATCGAGACTCTCTCCGGGGAGACTATTCCCAACCTCGAGCGAGAGGCCGACGGGGTCATACAAGACATCGAGCAGTTCCTGCTGCTAGAGCACGCCGAATCGCTGCGGGAGGAAATTGACCGAGAGTACGAACGCCGCCGCGAGCGCCAATCCCTGGAGACGGTCCTGGTCAACGCCACGCGCTACGAGGGCGATCATCAGACCGCCGAGGATCGCAGCCGCACCAGCCTGCGCGAGGCCAAGCACAGCTATAGCTTAACCTACCAGTTCGGCTACGACGGTGACGAGGATGCCACCCGCTACCTGGTCGAGCGCGACCGCTACGTCGAGTCGGAGCTGCCCAAATACGAAGCGCGCATCGCCGAGCAGCGCACCCTGGCCGAGCAGGAGTTGGTCGAGAACTTTGTCCATCGGCTGCGCGAGCAGATCGAGGACGCCCGCCAGCAGTTAGCCTACCTCAACACCACCCTGGCCGGGCTGCGGTTCGGCGGCGAGCGGTTCGAGTTCGTTGCCAGGCCGGAGCCCACACTGCGCCAGGTCTATGACATGATTATGGACAGTCAGAATATCCTGGGCGAGTCGCTCTTTGAGTCCGATTTTCGCCAGCGCCACCAGGAGGGGTGGGATTTGCTCTTCGAACGGCTCACCGCCGGGCCTGGCGAGGAATTGGTGCCCGAACTGCGCGAGCTGCAGGACTATCGCAACTATCTGCGCTACGATGTTCGCGTTCACTACCCCCACGGCGACCGGGCGTTGCTCAGTCAGATCAAGGCCAAAAAGTCGGGTGGCGAGACGACGACGCCCTTTTACGTCGCTATGGCTGCCTCCTTCGCCCAGGCTTACCGCCTCAACCAGCCGCGTCCCTCGGATACCATCCGCTTGGCGCTGTTCGATGAAGCCTTTGGCAAGATGGACACGGCCCGCACGGCCAGTGCCCTGCAGTTCATGGTCGATAGCCAACTCCAAGTCCTGTTGGCCACGCCGCCTGATAAGGCAGCCGGCCTGCTTCCCCACGTCAATTCGGTGCGCACCGTCGTTCGCAAGGAGAACCACGCCTTTGTTATCGAGATCGACAAGGCGCGCATGATGCAGGAACTGGAGGCCACGGTGTAGTGTCCATCCCGTTCACACCCACGCCCGACGTCGCCGCCATTCTCTACATCTTGATCAACGTATATGAGCGACGTGGCGGCGCGCCCAGGCAAGTCGTTCGCGTCAGCCTGGACGAGGTCGCCGGTGCACTGCCTGGCTACTACAGCCAGACCGATCCAATCCCGCGGGTGACCGCCAATGAGCAATTGGCGGCGTTGGAAGCGCGTGGGCTCGTCCACCTGACCTGGCAGTCAGGACAGCAGGGGCACCTCCTCGACGCCGTGACGCTGGAACCGCAGCGTGTTGCGCAGATCTATGCCCTGGTCGGGCGCGAGCCCCTGTCCCAGCGGCGCGAGCGGCTGCGCACTCTGCTGTTGACCGACCGCTCTCACCTCGCCGGCTGGCGCCGGCGAGCTGTGGAGCGCTGTCTCGACTGCCTCGATGCGGGCAAGTCGCCTACCCCATTCGATCTAGACGACGACGGCTGGAACCGCGATCTCCTGGCAGCCCTTCGGGTGCTTCCGGGCGACGCGATGGAGGAAACGCCATATCGCGTTTTCAGCGTGCGGGCGTTCAATGATAGTAAGCGATTTGACGCGCTCAAGGGGGCAGTCGCCCGGCTGGCCCGTCGCCATCAGCCCGAATGGCGTGCGCTAACCAACCGGGAGACGTTGCGCGAGCTGGGCCTGGTCGCCAACCCCGGACACCTCTACCTGTATGGGGCCTGGCGGTTGGTAGACGAGTCTGGTCAGGTGATGTCGCTTGCCGAGTTCCATCCGTCGGTGGGGATTCCCACGGCGCTGGCGGCGCGGGTGAAGCAGGTGAGGGTGAGCGCCGCTCGCGTGGTCTGTGTGGAGAACCTGACCTCGTTCTACGAACTGGTACGCCATGAGGGGAAGGGGCTGGCGGCCCTGTGCCTGTGGGGCAACCCGTCGCCCGCCAGCCGCCACCTGTTGCGTCGTTTGGTCAATGAACTGCCTGCAAGTATTCCTCTGCTCCTCTGGGCCGACATCGACTACGGCGGGCTCAACATACTGGCCCAACTACGCACGCAGGTCTCGCCCCGCTTTACGCCCTATCGGATGGACTGCAATACGCTGGACGCGCACGCCCACTGGGCCCATCCCCTATCTGCCGCTGACGAGCGCAAGCTGGCTCGCCTGAAGCATCGTTCCCATATGGCCGACGTGGCGCCTTTGATCGATCATATGCTCCACAGCGGCATCAAGCTAGAGCAGGAGGCAGTTAGCGTGGGGAAGCAGGTTGCCACCCGGTGTCAGTTGCCAGATCGTGATGCCGTGACGGGCAGTGCTGAAGGTACTGTTGAGCCGCCTTGACCGAGCCGTCTTGCTGACGCTGATCATGCTGGCCCTGTGCGCCGGCCTGCTCGTCTGGCGTACAAGCCTTGTTGAGGTTGATACGGTCGACGAGGCAGCTAACGTTGAACAGTTCCACATTGCTATATGGCCGGGGATGAGCGAGAGCGCTACCAGCTATTCGTCATCGCCCTGGGCAAAGACCAGCCGTACCAACTGACCCAGGAGCCCTTTGGGGTTTGGGATTACCCATTCTTCTCCTACGGGCTGCTTGACGAGTTAGCGTTTTGGGTGTAGAATTGTTATTGAAAATGTTTTTCATTAAGAGGTTGTGATGGCAGAGTGGGAGCGATGCCTGGTCGATGCTGGATGTCGTATCACGGCGCCCCGGCGGGCTGTGATGCAGGTGCTACGGGAAACAGATGTCCCGCTCATGCCCCAGGAAATCCTGGAGCAGGGGCAGCGGGTACACTGGAGGCTGGGGCTGGTCACCGTCTACCGCACGCTGGCACTGCTGACGGACCTGAACCTGGTGTGCCGCGTTCATCGCGAGGACGGGTGTCACGGCTACATTCTCACCTCGCCTGGTCACCGTCATGCACTAATCTGCCAGGTTTGTAGGCGGGCAGTGGAGTTCAGTGGAGAGGACGACATGCACGCGCTGATCGCCCGCGTCGAGGCAGAGACGGGCTATCAGGTTGACGACCACCTACTGCAACTGTTTGGTCTTTGCCCCGATTGCCAACGATAGAGGTTTTTTCCCTTGTTGTGGTCAAGATTTGAGGGATTGTTTCAACAGAGGAAGGAAAGTGAAAGAGATCAACCGTGGGCTGCTGATCGCCACAGCTCTTCTACCGGCGCTGCTGTTCACCGCCAGCGGTTGCCGCGCCGCGATTGTGGCGACACCTGCATACGACCTCGATCAACAGCGTCACGTTGATGAAATGCCATCCCTCTCGGCGGTAACCTTGAGTGGGGGTGAAAGGCTCCGGGTCGTTGCCACTACCAACATCGTCGCCGACGTGGTAACTAACGTCGGTGGCGATCTGATTGACCTGACAGTACTGATCCCGGTGGGTACCGACCCGCACGCCTTCCAGCCTACTCCGCCGGATGCGGCGGCGGTGACCGACGCTCACGTCGTGTTCGTAAGCGGTGCCGGGTTAGAGACATTCTTGGAGCCGCTCTTGGAGAGCGCAGGGGAGGATGTGACGGTCGTCCCCGTCTCCTATGGCATTGAACTTGTCCGGTCCGAAGACGCACGCGAACACAAAGACGAGAATGAATTTGAGAGTGGGCATCACCATGGGGAATTCGATCCGCACACCTGGTTTGATCCTAACAACGTTATACTGTGGACCCACAACATAGAGCACACCCTGAGCGTACTCGATCCAGACAACGCCGAGACCTACAAGGTGAACGCAGAGGCATACGAGGCGGAACTGCAGGCGTTGGATGCCTGGATTCGCGAGACGCTCGCCCAGGTACCTGCGGAAAACCGCATACTGGTCACCGACCATACGGGGTTTAGCTACTTTGCTCACCGATACGGGTTCGAACAGGTTGGCACGGTCTTTCCCGGTTACAGCACGCTGGCAGAGCCTTCGGCGCAGGACATCGCCGAACTGGAGGATATCATCAGCGAGTTCGAGGTTAAGGCCATCTTTGTCGGTCTGACGGTCAACCCAGATCTGTCGGAGCGCGTCGCCGATGACACGGATACCCAGTTGGTCTTCCTGTACACCGGTTCGCTCAGCGAGCCAGGCGGTCCCACGGATGACTACATCTCGTTTATGCGGTACAATGTAACCGCGATTGCGGAGGCACTGCGCTAGCGGAGTTTACCCGAGCAAGGGAATTCCCAGCACAATGGACGTAATGCGTGAAACGTGGCACATGATGCGCAAGGACTGCATATCACATTCACAGATCGCGCGCTTGGCATTCAGCGCGCGGGCTCTTTGGGACTTTGCGTGGTCAGGGCGCTGGAGTCCCCAACTTGTTGGGGTATCCACGCGCAAAACCCGAACAAGTTCGGGCCTCCGACACGCTATCCCGCGAAATCCCAGAGACCCAG
>Ga0180437_10010326_pt1 | contig 11406 bp, 3 predicted proteins | sample SS_ome_4_FD_132410 | JGI IMG/M metagenome (GOLD analysis project Ga0180437, IMG submission 132410) | Hypersaline lake sediment archaeal communities from the Salton Sea, California, USA - SS_3_D_1 metaG | ecosystem: Environmental > Aquatic > Non-marine Saline and Alkaline > Hypersaline > Sediment... | reverse complement strand
TCGTTGCTGCTGATCGTGGTACCGTTGCCGATGATGTCGGCCTGGACCATGTACCCACCGGTCGATCCATCGGTCTCTACGATGCGCACAGCGGTCTCGCAGTTGGTGATGTCGTTGCTGTCGGCCGGGCTCGCACCACCGATGTCAGCGTACACCTGGTAGCGCGTGCCGCTCCAGCCGTTGCCGAGCATCAGGATGCCCATGGCAAAGCCGTCAATCGAGTTGTCCGTGATGGTGTTCTCGGTGTTGTACGGATTCTCGTTCATCCAGAATACATTGCCGTCATCCGCCTGAACGATAGCCGCACCATCAACCAGCGTTGAGTCAGATCCTGGTGTCGGCGGGACCCAAGTGCTCGTGCTGGCCGAAGACTGGAAAGTGTTTCCGGTCACCACATTGGGCACCACCAAGCCCGGGTCTGGGTTGCCACGGCCCAGGTAGAGACCGCTGTCGTCTCCATCCATGGTGAAGGTGTTATTCGACACTGTGGTGCCGGCGCAGCCGCCCAGGTAGATGCCCCAGTTGCCTGTCACACCAGTGGTATCGATTTCGTTGTCGTCGATCAGGCTGGACGCGTCGGCGTTGTATATGTACATGCCGATGGCGCCTGGCATGCCAGTGCCGCCATCTCCCAGGCTGTGAATCCTGTTTCCGGTGATCGTGACCGTCTTGTCATAGTTGGGGTTGCGGTAGTATATGGCGTTGACGGGCCAGCTTGTGCCGTAGTAGCGCCCAGGTGCGGCACCGATGTTGGTCAACTCGTTGTCGGTGACCGTGACGCTCCCTGGATCGGCTGGGCCGAGGCTCGGCATGAGGTTGATGCCAGCGCCAGTGTCGTTGATCGTGTTGCCGTGGATGGTCACGTCGTATCCCGCGCTGTAGATGGCCTGCTGGTACTCAATCCCGTCGACCGAGCATCCTGTTACCACATGGCCGTAGGTCGATCCAGGCCAAAGAGCAATGCCCCGCCTGCGGATGTGTGTCACGGTGACGTTTTCGATTCGCAGCGCATTGTAGCCGTCATCGCCATCAGCGTAGTTGAGGATTCCGACGCGGAAGTTGTAGTGGTCTGGGAGGCTGCCGCCGTTGGCCAGGTTGTTGCCAGTTCCATCAACGGTCAGCTTTTTGATAGTGACGTTGTCAGCCGTGACCATGAACCCGTGCTGATAGCTGCCGTCGAACGTCGTGCCGATGTCTCCGGTGTCCTCAGCCGCGGGGGCGATCACCACACCGCTTCCGGATTCGCCTTCAACGATCATGGTCTTGTCAACCAAGGTGTTGGATTCCTTGTACAGGCCGTTGGCCAGGTAAAGGGTGCTGCCGCTGACCAGGTCGATGCCCTCCTGAACGCGGCCCTTGCTTCCCGTCTGTGGGCTGTCATCGTCCGCCCACAGGGTGGAGAAATCACCAGCGAAACCGCGCGACCCTCCATCCTGATCGGTACCAACGGCAAGCCATGGCGTGTAGTCGACCCCGGTGCCTGCATTGGCGCTCGCTTTCACACCGGCAGGCGTGCTGCTGCCCCACCAGTTGCCGGAGGCATCGACCGTCCCAGTGCTTCCGCTCACAGTCATGCCAAGGCCACCGCTGTCGTGGACAGAGTTGTCGGCAAAGGTGACAGACCCCAAGGTCGAGGCGCCGATGTACACACCATCTCCCAGGTTGTCCGAGACAATGTTGTTGGACACCGTGGCATTGGTGAAGTTCGAGGACTGGAGCGAGATACCGGCAAAGGTGTTGCCTGTCGACTCGTTGCGCCTGATCTCTACCGGCGTGCTGTCCACATCCCAGACGCTGATCCCACCGTGAGCGTCCGTGCTGCTTTCTGCGCCTGAGACGATGTTGTCCAGGATACTGATACCCGACGAGGCCTCGCCCGGCCAGTTCCAGACGACGATGCCGCCTTCCCAGGCACCATTCACTGTGTTGTACTGGATGGTGCCGCTGGAGCTGGTGCCGGATGCAAACTGCTGCCCCAACCAGATGCCATTGTATGTTGCGTCAGTCACGACATTGCCGTCAGCGGGGGTTGTTCCGCCAATGAGCGCATTGCTCGCCGCAGTGACCCAGATGCTGCCCACATTGACTGTGTTGGCCCGGATCACCGTGTCATCTGAGTGGGTCACATACTGAGCGTAGTCAGTGGACCCATCAGCCGGTCCGTACAGAGTGTCCTGGATCACCAGGCCGGTGACCTTCTCGGCACGTACGCCAACGTAGCAGTCCTCGAACGTGATGTCTTCAATCAGAATGTCGTCCAAGGTGGGCTCTGTGACGCCCCAGCTACTGCTGGCCCTGGCCACAATGGCATAGCCGCCGACCGTTACGAGGTCTCCCTGATACTCACGGATGCGCATGTTGCGGATGGTCACATCGTCCGACTGGACCACGATGGCTCGCGGCCAGCCACTGCCCAATCCGGTGGTATCCTGCCCCGTACCATAGGTGCCTCCGTCAAGGATAGTGCCAGTCGAGTCATCTGCCTGGCCTGCTCCTACGAGGGTTAGGGGTTTGTCGATGATGGCCAGCGCACGATCGACGGCCGTGTACGTACCCGCCGCCAGATTGACCGTGCTGCCGCTCACCAGGTCGACGCCCTCCTGAACGCGCCCCGTGCTCCCCGTCTGCGGGCTGTCGTCATCCACCCACAGCGTCGAAAAGTCTCCCTGGAAGCCAGGATCGCCGGTGTCGGTGCCGTCAGCCAGCCACGGTGTGTAGTCGACATGCGAACCGTTGTTCACTGTGGCCTTGACCGTAGCGGGGACGTTCGACCCCCACCAGTTGGCCGAGGCGTCGACGTCCACGTCCGCCCAAGCACCCCACACCGAGCTGTTGGTGATGCTGTTCTCCAAGATCGTCACGTCCGGGAACTCGGTGTCCGCGGTGTAGTCGCGTACCAGCACGCCGTAGTCATGGGTGCTGAGGGTGTTGTTGGCCACCGTTGCCACCGTCCCGACCGGACTGTAGCCCAGATCGTCGGTCCACTGGTCCGAATCCCAGATGGCGATGCCTGTGCCCGACGCACCCGTGATGGTGTTCTCCCGCACCTCAACGTCCGCAGCTCCCACCGTCCAGATCTGGTACTGGTTGTCCGTCAGCGTGTTGCCCGACAGGGTGACGCCAGCGCCCGAGGCGTACAGCAGGATGCCGGAGGCGCCGTCAGCCGTGAGCGAAGTGGTTGGGTCGTCAGTGCAGCCTCCACCGGCGCTGGTGCAAAAGTGACTGCTCACCGTGTTGCCGGTCACCGTGGCCGTGGCACCGCGACTGATCTGGATGCCATTCTCCGCCACCACTGGATCTGGTCCCCCACCGGTCACGGTATTGCCGCTGATGGTGGCGCTCGATCCCACGTTGTCCACCACAATGCCGCCCTTGCTGTATCCGCTGATGGCATTGTCGGTGATCGTCGCCGTACCCGTTGTGCTGTGAGCATTGCGGCCCACCAGAATGCCCAGTGTGTTGCTGCCCGTGCCCAGGTCTTCCAGGATGTTGTCATGGATGTCGGCATGGGCGCCGTCGCGCACGTAGATGCCCAGGTTGAGGTCGGCAGAGCCCGGGCCCTCGATGGTGAAGCCGCTCAGCTCAGCCGATACGCCCGAACCGGTGATAGTCACGACGTTCTTCGATCCGCTGGCATCCCCTACCATGGGCGAGGGCGCCTGGATGAAGGTGGTCGCCGCACCTGCGCCGCTGATGTCGAGGCTCTTGTCTATGGTGACCTGCTCCACATAGGTGCCCGCGTCCGCCTGGATGACATTACCGGGGTTGGCAGCGTTCACTGCGTGCTGAATGGTTGGATGGTCTGTCGCCTGGGTGATATTGTGGACCGGCATGGTGAAGGTGCAGATGGAAAAGTCGCTGTTGCACCAAGGCACATAGTCAGCGTTGCCCGATACCTCCGCAGCAACGTCGGCCGGCGCGGTAGAGCCCCAGTAGTTGTACTCGGCATCGACGGTCTCCACTACCGCCGCATCCACCAAGAGGCCTAGTGTCGTGCTGCCACTGATGGTGTTGTGGTAGATCGTCACACGCTCGGTATCCAGGGTATGCTTGGCGATCTCGATCCCCAGCGCATTGCCGGTGATGGTGTTGTCGCTGATGTTGATGTCCTGGCCCTTAATGTTGATGCCGTGCGAGCTGCAGCTGGAGATGGTGTTGTTGAGGATGTCCACGAACGTGGTGTTGCCCCAGAAGTTGATCCCCTTCTTGCATCCCGAGAAGACGTTGCCGGAGATCTCAAGCTGGGTCAGGTTGCTGCCACCGACGGCGTTGCCTCCCGAGAAGCCGCTGATGCTGTTGCCGGTGACCTCGCAGTCGGTGCACCCGGTCAGGTAGATGCCCGCCGCATCGGCGGCCGGACTCGTACCCGGAACGACGCTGTTGCCCGAGATGACGACATCGCTGGCTGCGTTGGGCTGCACCGTCACCCCGTTCTTGTTGACCGTGATGCGGTTCTTCTCAACAGTAAGGTGGTCGTTGCCCTTGTAGAGTACAGCGTAGTAACCATCGATGATGTTGTTGCGGATGGCGAGGTTGTCGTCCCAGCAGCGGATGACGGCCTCGTCTGCATAGTGGGACGTCGGGCTGCCGATGAGGGTGAATCCGTCTACCGAGACGTTCGTCACGCCACTGGGAATCTCCACGGCCACGTTCGGATTGGCGACGGCCAGCCCTGTGATATCGACGGTTGACTCGGCGGCCGGAGCCGTGCGAGCACCGCCCGGCGTGGGATCCACGCCGTACTGCGCGCCGCGCAGGTCCAGTGCCTTGTTGATGGTCAGTCGCTCGGCGTACGTCCCGGCACTCACATAGACTGTGCCGCCCGCTACCGCACGGGTGATGGCAGGACTGATCGTCTGGTAGGGTTCTCGTGGCCCGCCAAAGCCGCCGGGAGCCGCACTGGCATCGACAAAGACATCAGAGAGCACGTCTGGTGTGGGCCTTTGATCCTCAACCACCGCATTGTTGTTAGCATCGCTGATGGCCACGATGTCCGGATAGTAGCTCGCGTCGGTGCCCGCCAAAATGACAATGTCATAGACATTGGCACTGGCGCCCGCTCCCCAGGTGTTGCCGGTGTAGGTCATATTGGCGCCGTCCAGGACCCACCCTTTGGTTAGGTAGACGTTGTTGTTGGCGATGGAGCCCGTGGTCGGGCTGGCCAGGCTGCCGTTGAGGTAGCCGGGCTGGCGCAGGGAGTGGATGGTGTTGCCTTGGACGGTCAGGTTGGCCGAGCCATACGCGACCTCCATAGCGCGACTCACGTCCCCGTCCCCGATCACGAACTGTCCGAAGATGAGGTTGTCCTGGATGGTGACATCGTCTGCGCCGACGTAGATGATGTTCTGCACCCCGGTCTTGTCGGTCTTCTCGATCTCAAAGTCCCGCAGGGTGACTCCCGATGCGGTAACGTAGAAACCGTAGCCCGTACCGGAAACCTGCGCGACCGTCGACCCAGCACCGTCGCCGTCCACGGTAATGTTGGCCTTGTTCAGGTTGACCTGACTGGAGAGGACGTAGGTGCCCGTCCGCACGTACACCGTGCCTCCTACGTCGACAAGGTCCACACCCTTTTGGATGGTCTTGACGGCGCAGGCCAGGCCAGGTCCGCCACTGCCCGGGTAGTCGACATCCGCCGTGCCGTCGCAGTTGGTGTCGTCGCCGCCAGGCCGGACGTAGATCGGCGATGCGGCATGGGCGGCTGGCATCAACCAAGCCGCGAGAATAAGCATGATTATGAGGATACCCATGATCTTTGCTTGCCGTCTCATCTTCTCTCCCTCCCATGTGTGCTGAAGTAAAGCCGAGACCATTCGATATGCCCGAGGTGCTGTACGACAGGCCAGATTTGAACGGGTGGCTCGGAGATCCTTTGGCTGCTGCAAAAGCCAGCCATCAAAGCGGAGAAGCGGACCGCTAGCAAGCGCAGCATGCGCTCGAGAACTGCGTTTGAGGCCCTCTTCGACGCCAGCGCACCCAGCGACAGATGCGCCCTGCCACTCATATCCAGCAGCTGCGTATGTATGCTGTCACAGTATAGCAGAGCGTCCGTGGGCGAAGCGTTTATTCTGCGTTGTGTTGGCGTTGGGAATTGGGCTGGCTATCGGCCCAGCGTAAGGACATGTGACGTGTGGGCACAGCGGGGGACCTCTGAGGATCGCAATCTTGGGGGCTACAGTTCAGGGCCTGTGTCACGTCGCAGGATAAAGCCCTGACCTGGCAAAGTCTGGATGTAGGTGGGGTTCCTGCGGTCTGGCTCTATCTTGGCCCGCAGGTTCATGATGTGCCAGCGGACCACTGCAGTGGACGTTTCACCCGATGGGTAACCCCAGACCTCAGTAAAGAGATCACGGCTGGCAAAGACCTGATCTGGGTGCTCCATCAGGTAGCGCAACAGCTCGAACTCTGTCTGTGTGAGCTGGACTCTGTGATCTCCAGTGCTCACACACCGTCTATTCAGGTCCAGGGCCAGCGATCCGACCTTCAGGACATGGTCCGGTTCTGCCGCAGCTCCATACTCGCCGGCAGTAGAACCGCTGCGGCGCAGCAAAGCCCGCAGGTGCGCAGCAAGCTCGTTCAGGTCAAAGGGTTTGGTGAGATAGTCGTCACAGCCGCTATCCCAGCCCTCCAGCCGCTCGTCGAGCTTGCTGCGCACCGTGAGGAACAGCACGGGCACCCGAGCCAGGATGGGATCCCGCCGCAGGCGACGGCAGATCTCCAGACCATCGAGCCCGGGCATGACGACATCGAGGACAATGACATCGGGGCAATGCTTCTGCGCAAGAGCCAAAGCCTCCTCGCCGCTGCTGGCGACGAGAACGTTGTAGCCCTCGCAAGCCAGAGCTCGTCTGAGGAGATCCAGCAGGTCTGGCTCGTCATCTGCCAGCAGCACACAGGGTCGCGCTCTGTCCATCCTGCTCCTCGCTAATTCGGGTTTTCTGGCCCTGCGTCCAAGTTACGAGGTGTTCGCTATCTGCCGGTCCGGCGGCCCGCACGGCAGGTGAATAGTGACCGTCGTTCCTTGTCCCGGTTCGCTGTCCACGGTGATGTTCCCGCGGTGCTGGCGGACAATGTGGCGGGCGACGAAAAGCCCCAGCCCCGCATGGTTGGTCGAACCCTTGGTGGTGAAGAAGGGATCAAAGACCCTGCTCAGGTCATCTGGGGCCATGCCCTGTCCAGTATCCCGAAAGGTGATCTGCAGGCCGGTCTCACGGTCTCCTTCAGCACCGATCTTCAGCACGCCTCCCGAGGGCATCGCTTCGCAGGCATTGGCGATCAGGTTGTGGAAGAGCTCCTGCAGAAGCAGCTCATTGCCCCACACTGACGGCAACCCGGGGAGGATCCTGCGCTGCACCCTGACGCCATGCCCAGTGAGGTACGGAGCTTGTAGCTCCAGAACGTGGTCAAGTACGGTATCAGCTTTCATTTGAAGCAGCCTCAGCGGACCCGGAGCGCTGCATCTGAGCAACTCGCTGACAATGGAGGAAGCACGCTGCGTGGCTGCCCGGATCTTGCGAATGAGTTCTTCTCGCAGCTCGACGTCATGGGACTGATCGAGCGTCTGTGCTGCGGCGGACACGATGGCCAGCGGGTTGAGAATGCGGTGCGCAAAGCTGGCGGCCAACAGTCCAACAGAAGACAGACGCATGGCCATGGCCAGCTCGCTGTGCATGCGGACACGCTCGCTGATGTCGATGCCCAGGATTGCGAGACTCTGAACCTCACCCGCCGCGCCCACGACTGGATAGATGTGGTGTTCAACGCGCAGCCCTGCTCTGTCATCATGGAAGCAGACTGGGTTGCCAGTGCGAATAGCCTGGCTCACGTGCTCTCTCCTACGTTCCGCCACCTCTGTCGGCAGCAGGCTGTAGACGCAAGCTCCGATGAGCTCCTCCAAGCTCATGTTCAGCCTCTGTGCCGTAGTTGGGTTCGCGGCGAGGATCGTTCCGCCTGGATCCATCAGGAAAGCCGCCTCTGGGATGGCGTCCAGAAGGGAGCGCAGCGTACGCTCCCTTTCTGCTAGGGCACGCGTTAGTTGCGCCTGCCGGAGCCGTGCACGCGCGGAGGACACAGCGCTGGACATGTGCGCAGCCAGCGCCTCGATTGCGGCCACCACATGACGATCTGCCGATGAGCAGGTTACCGAGAAACCGCCTATGATCTCGTCTCCGCACCTGAGCGGCACACGGACAGAAGTGTGGCCCCCAAAACCTAGCATCTCGGCCACCCTGTCCACGTATGGGGCTGGGAGCCATTCCAGCAGCGAGTCGTGGTTGCTGAAGACGGTGGTCTGCCCGAGCGCTGTGACTTTGAGCCACGAATGCCCTGGGGTCAGATCGACACGGCTGGTCTGTATGTGCTGCCCTGTGGCCTTTTCCCCAGCCGCGATCAGCGCAGGGGATAGGCTGGTGCAGGCGAGCCTGAGGCTCGATCCGCCATTGGCCAGGAGCAAGACACTCGCGGTGTAGCGCTCCGAGGCTGCAAACTCGGAGCACACAGTCCTGTAGACCTCGTCCTCTTCGAGAGGGCCGTGTATCTTGACCGCGACGCTCGATGCAAAGTCGAGCATTTCGAGCAACGCATCCCTGCTCTCGTCCATCTTCCTCCACGCAGGCAGCGATGATTGTTCAGGGCTCAACGGGTGCTAAGCTGCACCGCACCCCACACAGCTTTGAGAAGACAACGCCGCTGTTCGCAGAAAAGAACAGGCGCAATGTCAGCTTGCCTGAACACTGCGCCCATGTGATCCACGCCACGGCATGCCTCCCTGCATCAACCGGTGTCAAGACCCGAGTGATATGCCTTTGACCAAGTCGTCAGCTCACCGAAACGATCCCTAGTGCGGACGAAACTTGGCAGCCCCAGCGTCCTGAACGGTGCCCGCGCGATCAGCGTCACCATGATAGCCTGAGCTCACCAGAATGTCAAAACCTCCCTGCGGTTCAGGGCTGTAAGGCGGACCATATGAACCTGAAAGCCGGACAGCTTGCGGCCGGGGGTTGGATTCTCACGGTTTGCTTCGAGAACACACCGAGTTGGGTAGGACTCGTGGGCGGGTACGCAGGGCCTGCAGTGACGACTGCATCAGGGTTGTGCTGCAAGGACACTGTCGAGGACTCTTCAGGGGGCTATGCTCCACCAGATGATCGGTACCGGCAGTAGTCGATGCATTGCCCTGCTGCAGCAGTACCGTCCAGATGCCTGGTCTTTATGCGTGTCCTACTCACTTGCAGCGACGTCGCAGCCCTGCACGGGAGCTGCGACGTCGTTTCGTTGGTGACGCAAGTTGTCTGCAAAGGCGGCAGGTGCCCTCCTGGCGTACCCTGTCTTCAGCGCTGTCCGCGCTATGCACCCGTTGCCGATCGTGCTAAGCCAGTCAGGGACCGGCCCGCAGGCCTAGTCCACAGCCGGGTCCCGTGCCGGGTCAACGGGCGGCATCAGCTTCGTTTCCTCGGGCATCGTCAGGTCGCGCCCGGGAAGCACCCACTCCAGCCGCACCTCTACCGGTCCGTGCCACTCCGATCGACCGTAGATGTCCAGGTCCTCCAGCCAGTAGTAATAGGTGCAATTCGGCCTCACCTTGCAGTCCTCGAACGAATAGCTGGCCCCAACAGGGCTACCCGGCGGGATCCGGCTGGGGATCAGTTCCTCGTTGACGCGCGTCCTGGGCCCGTCGACCGCTGCAGCGCGGTACAGGTTGAAGCCCAGCTGGTCGACCTCCTGCGCAGTCTCCCAGTACAGGTTGATCTGCCGCAGCCCTGCCCGCGCGTCAAAGCGGGTGAGTTGGACGCTGGTGGGTTCCCCCTGCAACGGGTAGTCCTCCACCTCGCCATCCGGCGCCGCGCCTGTGGGCGACGATACTGCGGCCTGGTTGGTGCTCAAGCGGAAGCGCGAGTACATCACATCCGCCATGTCGTCCGGCACGGTGAACGTCAGCTGCAGCGCGATGTTGGTGCCGCTGACAGATGTCGACGTCCACGCCACCTCGTTGGTGTCGGCAAAGTCGCCATCCCCGTTAAAGTCAATGTAGCCATACAGGTACGCCGTCTGCCCGGTCTTGTTGGTGATGACGACGTCGACGGTGTGCGTCTCAGCATCTGGATCAACGTACAAATCCGCCGTGTCCACACCATCCTCGTCGTCCTGGCCGAGCGCTGCCGGGTTCTGATCGTCGTACACTGCCCCTGTGCTGGGCTGGCCGTCGGTCTCCGGGTCAACGATATTGCCCATGTGCAGGCCAAAGGAACACGCCGAGATGACGTGGCTGGGGCCGAGATCGCTGTTGAGGGTCTGGTAGTTGCCCGCCCCAGTCCCCGCGCCGGTGTCCGGATTGTCGCCCCAGTCGTACATCGGCGCGTCTTCTTCCCCTGTCTTGGAGGGCGAGTTGTGCCCGTTCACCGGCCAGGCTGTGATGGGACAGCCCGCGCAGTTGCTGATGTCGATGCTGACCTCGTAGACCAGGTGCCATTCCCATTCCCAGTAGCTGCTCCACAGGGGCCAGTTATCGACTGCATCGGTGACGTCTTGGGCGGTACCGCCCTCAGCTGGACCTGCGTCGGGAGACTTGTAGGTTGTGTTGCTGGTCCGTGTGCCGCCCAGCGTCACATCCCACCGGTGAGTAGGTTGCGTGGGGACGGCGTGCCAGTTCAGATTCCATTGCAGCGAGCTGGCGCTGGTGATGAAACCGGGCGGTGGCAAACCCGTTCCGGAGAACTCTCCATAGGGATCGGACAACCAGTCGGCCTCGCCCACGTCCTCGTCCCCATCGGCGTCACGCAACACATCCTGGGCCCAAGTCCAGCAGCCACAGCTGCCACAGCACAGGTTCCAGATGGAGTGATCCGAGGTGTCCAGATGCTTGAACTGGTGCGCATTCCCCTGCCCGCTCCAGCCGGCGCTCTGCAGATAGGCTCGGTCTGGCTCCTGGCCGGTCCTTCCGAATACAAGGTCATTGAAGGTCGAGCTCATGACGAGTGCCAGGTAGAGCACGTCCCCGGTCTTGGTGTAGTACAGCGTGGAGCGCCCCGGGTTCTCGGCGTAGTAGAGGTACCGCGCATAGTCGCCGTCGCCATAGAACAGGCCGTTCACGGTAGGCGGCCCGTTGCTTAACGGGCGCACCGAGCTGTCCGCCTGCGCTTGTGCCGCAGCCGCGTGGCGCGGCACGTCCTGTGGCGCCTGCGCGAGGAGGCGCACAGGTGGCCCGAGGTGAACGCTTTCGGCGGTGCGTGCCGAGGCCATGATGCCCAGAGCACCAACCATGACCAGGATAACCCAGACCAGGCCGACTACCGCGAGGACCTTTCCCAACCTTCGTAGCACAAGTGCCGACATTGAGCACCTCCCTCCGCGGATGGTGGTACCGTGTAACAGACGAAGACGATGAAAGCGGACGCGGCGCAGCGTGTA
>Ga0180437_10010324_pt1 | contig 11409 bp, 13 predicted proteins | sample SS_ome_4_FD_132410 | JGI IMG/M metagenome (GOLD analysis project Ga0180437, IMG submission 132410) | Hypersaline lake sediment archaeal communities from the Salton Sea, California, USA - SS_3_D_1 metaG | ecosystem: Environmental > Aquatic > Non-marine Saline and Alkaline > Hypersaline >... | reverse complement strand
GGTAATCGGCACGGTCTCGACCGAGGAAAAGGCGCACTTGGCCAGAGAGTTCGGCGCCGATGAGGTGATCCTTTACACCCAGACTGACTTTGAGGAGGAGATCAAGCATCTGACCGGTGGCAAAGGCGTGGACGTTGTCTATGACTCAGTTGGCAGGACGACGTTCGACAAGAGCCTGAATTGTCTGAAACCTCGTGGCTACATGGTCCTCTGCGGTCGGTCCAGCGGGGCAGTGCCACCTCTTGATCCCCAGGTGCTAGTCGCTAAGGGCTCGCTCTTTCTGACCCGTCCCAGTCTCAGGCATCATATAGCAAATCGAGCCGAGTTGTTGGAAAGGTCCAGCAGTCTTTTTCGGTGGATTGCTGCTGGTGACTTGAGGGTGCGGATTGACAAGACGTGCCCGCTCGCCGAGGCCGCGGAGGCACACCGGTACCTGGAAGGCCGCCAGACGAGAGGCAAGGTGTTGCTGATACCTTGACGACAAGTTGACTGGCCAAGTCGTCTAGCCCTCAGCGCAGTTTCCGGGTCACATAGTGCGCATTGCTGGGGTGCTCCCTTTCCTCCAATCCTGAGTTCTAGAAGGCAGGTGAGAGTCGAGATGAGACATCAGTTGGTGGTCAAAAAGGCACGCGTAGTCAAGCCTCACGGCATCTTCCCCTGTACGCTCGTAGTGGATGACGGGTTGGTGTCAGGATTGGCCCGATATGGGGATCTCGTTCTGGCCGAGGAGGAGATAGATGCAGACGACAGATTCGTAATACCTGGTGCAATAGATACTCATGTCCATCTAGGGGGCTATACCCAAGAGTTAGAAGATGACTATCGAACAGAGAGCCGGGCCGCAGCCACTGGCGGGGTAACCACCTTCTTTCACTATCTCTTTCACGATGGTTCATACTTTGACATCTTTTCCGACAGAGTGAGAGCCGCTGAAGAGAACAGCCGTGTCGATGTGGCGTTTCACTTAGGCATAGTCATGGAGGATCAAATAGAAGAAATAGAGCGCTATGCCCAGGAACTCGGTATCAGATCATTCAAGATGCTGATGGGTTATAAAGGACGGGAGGCTAGAAGAAAGATAAGAGGTCTGGATGATGGAAGGATCTTTCGGGCTTTCCAGCGCATAGCGAGGGTCAAAGGTGGAATAGCGCTGGTTCACGCCGAGAACATGGAAGTCATCAACGCCTTACAGGAGGAGATGATGCCTTCAGGAAGGCAGGACAATGCCGCGTGGTCCGACTGCCGACCTGCCTTCGCCGAGTTGGACACTGTTCGAAGGGTCATGGCTTTCGCGCGCGAGGCAGGAGTCGAGCTGGTTATTCCGCATTTGGGCGTCGGCATCGGATCCCAGTTCATCAAGGACCAGCCAAGCAACTCGCTGCCGGTTCATATGGAAACGTGCGGTCATTACCTCTTGCTCACGAAAGACCTACAACTGGGAGCCTTGGGAAAGGTGAATCCACCCTTGCGCGAGCAGGCCCAGGTCAACGCACTGTGGGACAGGATCCGCGATGGCACCGTCGATTTCATGGGCTCCGACCATGTCCCGCACACCATAGCTTCCAAAGGTGAAGAGCTGTGGTCAGCGATGCCAGGGTTGTCCGGCATCACTATGACCCTTCCTATCCTCCTCAGTGAGGGAGTGCATAAGCGACGCCTGCCTCTGACCAAGGTGGTTGAGCTGAGTTCCTACCGAGCTGCCAAGGTCTTCCGTCTCTATCCCCAAAAGGGTGCTCTTGAAGTCGGTTCCGATGCCGACATCGTGATAGTGGACTTGAACAAGCAAGTAGAGATCACCCCCGAAGTGCTCAATTCGGTGTCCGACTATACTCCATACCAGGGGTATATTTCCCATGGTTGGCCTCATATGACGATCTCTCGGGGCCGCGTGATCTATCGCGACGGTCAGATTGTGGATCGAGAAGCCAGGGGGCGCTGTCTCTCTGCTGAGTCCTGACTCCAGCTTCTTGCGAATACTGCCATAGGCTGGATCCCAATCCACACTTTGGGAGGCGAAAAGTGCCCATCGTTCACGTAAACGTCCGGAAAGGTTTTGGAGAAGACAAGGCCACGACCATGATACAGAATATGACCCAAGTTCTCGTAGACCTGGACATTCCTCCACAGGCAGCCAAAGTAGTGGTACACGAAATCCCAAGATCGCACTGGGGGACCGGTGGACAGCCAGCTTCAGAAGAGTTCAAGGATACCCCAACACCCAAGTCACCCATAAATCAAGAGTGAAGATGCAGAGGAGTGTCTCTAATGCGAGAAGTGGTCATCATTGATGCAGTGCGGTCGCCCTCCTGCTGATGAGCACGGACAAAGCCAGCGAACTGGGGTCGAAGCCCATGGCGCGCTGGGTCGGCTCGGCTGTGGCGGGCGTTGATCCAGGCGTGATGGGCTACGGGCCGGTGCCGGCCACCCAGAAACTCCTCAAGCGACTCGGGCTCGCTCTGGACGACATCGGTCTCATCGAACTGAACGAGGCTTTTGCGGCCCAGGCTATCGGGGTGATGCGCAGGCTGGGCATGGACCACGAGATTACCAACGTGAACGGTGGTGCTGTCGCCCTGGGCCACCCCACTGGCTGCTCCGGCGCCCGCATCCTCACCACTCTTTTGCACGAGATGAAGCGCCGCGCCTCGCAGGAGAGACGTCCTTACTATGGCCGCCTGGCCACGCTGTGCGTGGGCGTCGGCATGGGTGTTTCCACCATCGTCGAGTGGCTAGATTAGAGATTGGAGGTTGGAGATTATGAAACGGCCTCTCACTGGTGTTCGTGTTATTGCGCTGGAGCAGTATATGAGTGCGCCTTATTGCACTCTGCTGTTGGCCGACGCCGGCGCTGAGGTGATCAAGATCGAGCGACCCGGCCGGGGCGACCCACGACGCTCCATTCCGCCCTACGCCACCGATGCGCAGGGCAGGCGTGTGGCCGGGAGCTTTATCGGCTACAACCGGAACAAGAAGAGCGTAGCTCTCAACCTGCGTGAAGAGGCGGGCCGCCAGGTCTATCGAGACCTGGTGAAGGTATCGGACGTGGTGGTGGAGAACCTGCGCCCCGGCGCTACCGACAAGATGGGCTTGGGCTACGAGCAGTTGAAGGCCATCAATCCCCGGTTGGTCTACGCCGCCATCTCCGGCTTTGGGCGGCTGGAGGGTTACACCGGTCCCTATGCTGATCGACCGGCCTTCGATATCGTGGCCGAGGCGATGGGGGGCATTATGAACCTGGTCGGCTTTGCCGACAAGCCTCCCTCGTGGACCATCTACGGCATGGCCGACGTCTATACCGGGCAAGTCACCGCCTACGGGGTGATGTTGGCGCTCTTCATGCGGGAGCGCACTGGGGAAGGCCAGTTTGTGGACAGCGCCATGCTCGACAACATGCTGGCCTTAAACGAGCGAATGGTGGCCCTCTACTCCTTCACCGGCGAGCCGCCTGAGCGGGGGCGGCTGAAGCACCTCTACCCTCGAGGGGCCTTTCGCTGCCAGGATGGCTACCTGGCCCTGAACACACCCGACGACCTTCAGTGGGGCCGGATCTGCGAGGCCATAGGACGTGAAGAGCTGAAGGACGATCCCGGCACTGTGGATGGGACGGCCCGCGCTGCCAACGCCTGCTTTATACGTCCGATCATCGAGAAGTGGCTGGCCAGCAAGACCCGAGCCGAGGCGGTGGCGCTCTTGGAAGAGCACGGCGTGCCCTCCGGCCCGGTCTACACCGCCGAGGACGTTTTCAACGATCCGCACATCGCTGCCCGGCACATGCTGGTGGCGGTAGACGATCCGATTGCCGGGCCGCGCAAGTATGCCCGCACTCCTCTGCACCTCTCCTCCGCCCCGGAGATTCCCACCGTGCCTGCACCGCGGTTGGGAGAGCACACCCGTCCCATTCTGCAGGATCTGCTGGGTTACGAAGAGACTGAGATCGAGCGGTTGATTGCCGAAGGCGTTGTGGCGATATGATGGGCTACGGAAGAATAGTCGATGCGCCGGAAGGACCTTTGCTGGATGAGGGAAGCTGAGACCCTCGAGAACGCTCGTACATCCGAATCCAAAATCTTTGGTGATCGTCTGAGATCACACTCTTGGACCGCGAAGATGATAAGGTGTTTCACCTGTTTTTCACCGTGGTAGCGGCTTTTCCTGGCCTGGCCATTCGCCTGATCGTGGTGAGCCTGGACTTGATCGGCGATGACCTGTGGGATACAGCACACGTGCAGCTGACACGGCAACAAGCGGGTTCTCTGGACCATTTGGGAGGCAAACGTGCTTAAAGCCTACAGCGAATTCATCACAGTCAACAAAAATGGTCATCTAGAGGTCGAGGATTGCGACTGCGTGGAACTGGCGCGACGGTACGGCACCCCTCTGTATGTGATATCCGAAAGCCAGTTGCGGTACAATTATCAAGGATTCTACGGTGCCTTTGCCAAACGCTACCCCAGAATACTAGTAGCTTGCGGCGTTAAGGCCAACAACAATATCGCCGTGAGAAAGGTGCTGGCCCAAGAGGGGTCTGGAGCGGACTGCTTCGGCCTGGGCGAGATGTATATAGCCCTTGTGGCTGGAACACCGCCCGAGAGGGTGTTCCTCAATGGCAGCAATAAGTCAGATGAGGAGTTAGAAGCAGCCATTCGAGCGGGAGTAACCATCAATGTAGATAATCCTGAAGAACTTGAGATGGTCAATTGTATGGCCGCGCGGGCGGACAGGACGGCCCGTGTCCTGCTCCGTATCAAGCTCTCGTTGTTGCCCCTAGAAGAGCAGTACGTGACCGACTATCGCTACCGTCCACCACAGATCAGTATCGGCAAGTGGGCTCGGGAGCACAAGTTCGGCATGGACCTGAAAACCTCTGCAATGGCAGCACGCCGCGCGTTGGACATGAAACACGTGAGGCTAGCAGGTCTGCATTATCACCTCAAAAGTCAAACTACATGCACTGATCTTTATCAGGCGATGACGGCTGAGGTAATGGATTTCGTGGGGTGTCTAAAGCAAGAACTGAAGTGGGAACCCGAGGAGCTCGACCTAGGTGGCGGCTTCGGCTTCGGCCGACTGGAGGGTTTTGGTCCCGGTGGGCAGGACAAGTACATGCCCCCAATTGATGAGTTCGCCGAGGTGATCGTTCGGACCGTGAGGCAGAAGCTGACCGAATACAGCTTGTCCTGCGAGCCCAGATTAATCTTTGAACCGGGCCGATGGCCGGTCAATAACGCTGGCTTGCTGCTGAGTACAGTGGGTGTGGTCAAGGAATGGCTGGGAGCAAAGAAGTGGGTCCATGTAGATGCCAGCACCAACCACATCATGCGTGTCCAGACGGCCAATTATTACTATCATATCGTCGTGGTCAACAAGGCTGACCAAGAGATGACCGAGGTCGTAGATGTAGTTGGGCCACTCTGCAGCGCGGCAGACATCCTAGGTGCTAACCGGAAGCTGCCCAAGTTGGAGCGTGGAGACATAATTGCGGTCCTTGACACGGGTGGTTATGCTGAGAGTGTTTCCTGCACATACAATACCCAACCTAGGCCCGCAACAGTGCTCGTCTGCGGGGATCGGTCGGATATCATTGCTGGACGGGAGACCATACTGGACATTATTGATCGTCAGACAATTCCGCCACGCCTGTTTGCGCTGGATGCTGCTTGAGGAACCAAGGCCGCACAGCTGATTCGGCACTGAGCATCTTGACCGAGGCTTTGGATGACCGGCATGCGGGGGCAGTATGCGCCGCACGGTTGGCAGCGTGGCCTCAGATATCGTAGCACTTGCACTGAAGATCTCGCCGTGAGCAACGGTGAGCATTCTCAGCACACACTTGGTCCTGAAAACCCACATCGGGACAGCCAGTGGAGTATCGAGGAGGAAGAAATGAACAAGAACAAGGTGAGATTCTGCGTAGCTCAGCTAACGACCGTCCCTGGCGATATCGACGGCAACAGGAAGCGCATTGTAGAGTACATGGACAAGGCAGGGTGTTTGGGAGCGGACATCGTCTTGTTTCCTGAGCTGACCACTTGTGACTACGTTCATGACATGACACCCTTCGAGGAACCAGTTCCAGGCCCTACCACCGAGATGGTGTCTGCCAAGGCCAAACAGTACAGCATGTGGGCAATCGTCGGGCTTAACGAGCTTGAGGGAGCACACAACTACAACTCGGCGGTACTAATTAACCGGCAGGGCAACACTGTCGGGCGCTATCACAAGGTTCATCTCTCAACCCACGTTCGTGGTGGTGCTGCCTTTAGTGAGAAAGGTGGTATGCTACCCAATGAGGACGAGATGTTCGATCCTGGCTCGGAGTATCCAGTGTTCGAGACAGATTTCGGGACCATCGGCATCATGATTTGTAAGGATGGCTTATTCCCGGAGATGGGCAGGATCTTGTCAATCAATGGGGCCGAGATCGTATTCTGGCCCAATAGCCGGCACTTTCTCAACCCAGCCCACTTAGAGGCCATTGCTAACATGAACCGTGTAATCCTGGTGACTGCCAATCGTGCAGGCAGAGTGTGGCAGGAGGGTGGTGGCAGTGCCATTGTCCTATTTGAGAAACCTGACGACCGACATGCAGCAGTGTTCCTCGCCTTGGCGGGAACAGGCGAGACCGTCCTGGTGGCGGATGTCGATGTCGCTGAAGCGCGGCGCAAGCGCAAGCTGTGGGTGGAGCGGTGGAGTAACCGCCGACCGGATACGTACGGGACGCTGGTGAGGTAATGTGACTCTAGAGGCCAGGTGCTGCCGACCATAGCGGCTGGTGTGCCAACGGCACTGACCTTCCCCCGTAATCCTAGGTATCCCCGTGGTGAAATAAGTCACCCGGGCGGCAAGGCTATGCTATGATCCAAGCTCACACCTAACGTGCTGCGCAGGCACGTTTGATGTCGATAACAGCGTCGCTATACAGAAGTGGAGGACACATGACTGCACTGGGCATTAGTGCTAGTGGGCGGAAAGATGGGATTACTAGCGAGGCCGTCAGGGCTGTTCTGGAAGCGACAGGGGAGCCTTACGAGTACGTCTCCCTCGCCGGCTTGCAGATCGGCGGGTGCCGGGGATGCACACGGTGTGCGGCTGACAACCGCTGCAAGGTCAAGGACGACTGGTTGATGGTTGGAGAGAAGATGGTGACTGCGGAGGCCATTGTCTTCGGCGCACCATGTTATTACGGCACGATCAATGCCATAGGGCATGCCTGTCTGGAGCGCACGTTTTGCTTCCGCCACCGCGAGGTGTTCTGCCTGGCGGGGAAGTTCGGCATCGCGATTGGCGTGGATGGCGGGGAGGAGAACTCGCCAGTCCTGGGGTTCATTCGTCGGATGATGGCATCCAACCTGATGGTGGTCGTGGACACAGTGTACGTCAATGGATACTCGCAATGCTACACCTGCGGATTCGGCGCGGGCTGCGCCGCGGGCGGAGTGGTGAAACGGCACGGATTCCTGGAGTGCATTGACCTGGAGCATTTCCCACCGCGCTTTGACGAACAGGAGACCGCGAATTACCAGGCATACAAGGCAGGCAAGACACTGGGCTCCATCTTGCGCGCGCGCAGGGAACAAAGCCCGTAGTGCAAGACCTGTCAAGAATGATGCAAATCCGGGGCCAGGTACTGGGCCACGCTGGAGCCGGCATCCAGGAAGACGGCCTGGATGGGATTCGGATGGGCGGCATTATCCATCTGGAAGCACTTCAGGTGGGCTGCCAAAAGCGTCTGGCGAGCTGGCGTGAGATCATACGGAAGGTGGAAGATGGATAAAAGGGTTGGATTCATAGGTTTAGGGCAAATGGGCAAATGGATGGCCCTCAATGTGATGCAGGCTGGATTCGATCTGACAGTCTTCGACGTCAATACAGATGCAGTGAAACGTCTGACAGATCAAGGAGCAAAATCAGCTTCAACATCGGCCGCGACTGCCGAACAGGTGGACTGGATCTTTCTGAGTCTGCCTAACACGACTATCGTTGAGCAGGTCATATTTGGTGCAGACGGGATTGCCCACGGTGCCAGATCCGGGCAGATTGTCGTGGATTGCGGCACAACCAGCTATCTACCGACCCTGGGCTTTGCACGCCGACTTCAAGAGCAGGGTGTCCATTTTGCGGACTCTCCGGTTTCGGGCATGGAGTCCAGGGCTAAGGAAGGAACGCTGACTATTATGTTCGGCGGAGAGGAAACGGTTTTCGAGCAGGTTTGCCCCGTGCTGCACGCCATTGGCAGCGAGGTGACCTATATGGGAGATGTTGGCAACGGCCAACTGACCAAGCTGGTCAACCAGCTGTTGTTCAACATCAGCGCAGCGGCTATTGCGGAGGTCTTGCCTATGGCAGTCAAGCTGGGTCTAGACCCCGACAAAGTCACCCAGGTAATTACCGCCGGGACAGGGCGCAGCTTCGCCGCTGAGTTTTTCGTACCTCTCGCCTTGGAAGGTCGCTTCGACCGGGGCTATCCCCTCAAGAACGCCTACAAGGACATGATCAGTGCAGCCGAGATCTGCGCCCATCACAAGATTCCGTTGCCATTGGTCCACGCCGCTACTACCACCTACCAGATGGCCCTTGCTGAGGGATACGGGGACGAGAACAAGGGAGCTATGATCAAGGTCTTTGAACGCATCCTAGGCGTCGAATTCCGAAAGAGGGGAATCTAGCGAGATCGTACAGGGAGGAAGGCCAAAGAGACCGGTGAAGCGCGCTATCGTGGTCTGATGACTGCTCCGTGGTATCGCGAGATGGTAGAAGTGGGCCAGCAGGTCGAAGAAGGAGAGCCCGTCTGCGTGCTTGAGGCGATGAAGATGGAGAACGAGCTCCACGCCCGCCAGAGTGGCACTGTGCGAGTGGTACACGCAAAGCCGGGGGACGATGTGGAGAAGGATCAGGTATTGACAGAGATCGAGTAACTACCATTTGGTTAGAAAGTACAAGACGACATGGACGACATCCTACACGATGAGAAGCACCGCTGGGAGCGCGAGACCCTTGCGCCAGTGTTGAGACGTTTCCCCGAGCGACTTGAGCACTTTGAGACCAGCTCTGGAATCGAGGTCGAGCGGCTTAGTCTCCCACAAGATGTGGCCTACTCGGACAAGCTGGGTTTCCCCGGCGAGTATCCCTTTACACGAGGCGTACACCCGACGATGTACCGGGGCCGCTTGTGGACCATGCGCCAGTACGCCGGCTATGCGTCGGCCGCCGAGAGCAACGCGCGCTATCGTTACCTGCTGGAGCAAGGCCAAACCGGCCTGTCGGTCGCCTTTGACCTGCCGACCCAAATCGGCTATGATAGCGACCATCCATTGGCCTTGGGTGAGGTAGGCAAGGTCGGCGTAGCCATCTCGTCGCTAGACGATATGCGCACGCTGTTCGACCAGATTCCTCTGGATCAAGTCAGCACCAGTATGACCATCAACGCGCCAGCGGCGATCCTGCTGGCGATGTACATCGCCGTGGGTAGGGAACAGGGGGTTGAGCCCCAGCAACTCCAGGGCACGATCCAGAACGACATCCTCAAAGAGTACGTCGCCCGAGGCACCTACATCTTTCCACCGTCACCCAGTATGCGGCTGGTCACCGACGCCTTTCGGTACTGCGCCCGCCACGTCCCCCGCTGGAATACGATCAGTATCAGCGGTTATCACATTCGTGAGGCGGGCAGCACGGCGGTGCAAGAGGTGGCCTTTACCCTGGCCAACGGGATTGCCTATGTGCAAGCAGCCATCGAGGTCGGCCTGACGGTGGACGATTTTGCGCCTCGGTTGGCCTTTTTCTTTAACGCGCACAACAACTTTTTGGAAGAGATCGCCAAGTTCCGGGCAGCCCGGCGGCTGTGGGCGCGCATCATGCGCGAGCGCTTTGGCGCGCAGGACCCCCGCAGCCAGAAGCTCCGCTTCCACACTCAAACGGGTGGCAGTACGCTGACGGCACAGCAGCCGGAGAACAATGTGGTTCGTGTGACCCTCCAGGCACTGGCAGCGGTGTTTGGCGGTACGCAAAGTTTGCACACCAACAGCCGTGACGAAGCACTCTGGCTGCCGACCGAGGAGAGCGTGCGCATCGCCCTCCGCACCCAACAGATCATCGCTTTCGAGAGCGGTGTGGCCGATGCCGTAGATCCCCTGGCCGGCAGCTACCTGGTTGAGCATCTGACCGACGAGATCGAGAGACGGGCCACGGACTATATCCGAAAGATTGACGAGATGGGGGGAGCGCTGGCGGCCATTGAAGAAGGGTATGTACAACACGAGATCGCCGATGCTGCCTATCACTATCAGCAGGCGGTCGAGCGGGGGGAGCAGATCGCGGTGGGCGTCAACGAGTTTACCACTGACAGAGAGACTACTGAACTGGAACGGCTGGCAGTGGATCCGGTCATCGAGGCGCAACAGCGTGAGCGGCTGGCTGCACTGCGGTCCCGGCGGAACAGCGAGCGCGTGAGCGCGCTGCTAACGCGCGTCGAGTTGGCTGCCCGGGAGGACGAGAACCTAATGCCGCTTTTCATCGAGGCAGTCGAAAACAATGTAACACTGGGTGAAATCTGCGGCGTGTTGCGTGGAGTATGGGGCGAGTACCGCCCGGTGGCCAGGATCTAGATCGTGACTCGGGCCAAGCCTCCGGATCTTGGCCCTCGAGTTTCCCGATAGCGAGGAGCACTATGGCCATCGAGAAGATTGACCACATCGCCATCGTCGTGCCCGACATTGACGAGGCTCTCACCTTCTGGCGAGATGCATTGGGTTTGAACTTATCCCACATCGAAGAAGTGCCGGCGCAGGAGGCGTTGATCGCCTTCTTGACGACGGGAGGGACTGAGGTGGAATTGGTGGAGCCGACTACGGACACCAGCGGTATGGCGCGCTACCTGGCAAAGCGGGGTCCGGGTATGCACCATATCTGCTTCGAAGTGAAGGATATAGAGGTGGCCATGGCGCGGCTCAAGGAAAAAGGCGTACAACTTATCAATGAGGAGCCAACTATGGGAGCTGGCGGCAGAAAGATCGCCTTCATTCATCCCAAGAGCGCAGGAGGAGTGCTCGTCGAGTTGTATCAAAAGTTTCCCGATTCACGGGGATAGGTGAATAGCAAACAAGTCGCCTCTCCGGTGTTTTACACCATACCCAAGAAAGAAAGGAGAAGCGACATGGTACACAACCATACTACGGGATCGATTTCGCGTCAAGAACGACGGCGACAAGCCAAGGCGCAAGCCCGATTGCGAAAGCGGCGCAAACGGCAGGCGTGGAAGGTGATGCGAAGTGGGCAGACGTCGAAGAGAATCAGGCCAACGCCGCGAGCGGGCAGCTATCTGGTGCGGCGGTTTTGGGACTACTTTGGGTTGACGGAAGCGTTGGAGGAGCTGGGTGTCCGCAAGTTCAAAGGGCTGGCTGCAAGCACCTT
>Ga0180437_10010323_pt1 | contig 11409 bp, 10 predicted proteins | sample SS_ome_4_FD_132410 | JGI IMG/M metagenome (GOLD analysis project Ga0180437, IMG submission 132410) | Hypersaline lake sediment archaeal communities from the Salton Sea, California, USA - SS_3_D_1 metaG | ecosystem: Environmental > Aquatic > Non-marine Saline and Alkaline > Hypersaline >... | reverse complement strand
TCGAAGTTGAAGTCTGCCCGGGTGGCCTTGTGAATGTTCTGACTGACCAGGATTTCACCCACAGCGGCGGTCGTCATCAACCGGGCAGCCAGGTTGACATCGTCACCCAGCGCGCCGAAGGACTTGCGCGTCTCGCTACCGTAAGCCCCGACGATCATCGGTCCGGCGGCAATCCCGATCTGAAGCGGCAGATCGCTCCCGGCCAGGATATCGAGGGCGGCTCTCACCACCCGGCGGTTGTTGTCCTCGTGGGTCTGTAAGGCGCCAAAGTTTAGGTAGGCGTAGCAGCCTTTGTCTCCAATGTTCAGCTGTAAGAAAACAGCATCATACTGCTTCGCAGTAGCCTGGAGCATGGAGATGAAGGCATCCAACTGATCCTGGCAGTCCTCGCTCTCAAAGTCGATACCCCCAAAGCGCACGAAAAGGACAGCGCAGGGACGGAATTCGGTCTGGAAGTCGGATTGGTCGAGTTGCTCGCGCATCAAGATGGCGTATGGTAGCCAGACCTTCAGCCGGTTGGGCTGCAGGTGCAGCAGGGGCGGCAGGCTGGGCAGCGGAACCGCTGCGGTGAAGGCTTCAGCCACGGCGAAGCGTTCGCCGTCCAGCTCTCCGCTGCGCCATTCTTTTACCGTCAAGGTCTCACCCAGCGCTTCCACGGTCGCTTCGTCCAGCAAGATCTCGCCCTGGTTGGCCAGGTGCTCACCGGTTGAAGTGCGGTCCACCGTGGTCCCGGCCAGGGCGTCGAGATAATGTATAGCTGGATCGCCGATCACTAAGCGCCGGGCTGGGCCGCTTGCAATAGCGGCTTTCAGGGAGAGTGCAGTGAGAGTCTCGCCCGGCAGCGGGATGGCTGTGAAAGCACTCATGGCGTCCTGCATGGCAAATGCCGCGGCAACGGCGTGCAGTGCCGAGTCTCCTTCAGCTTGGTCAAACCAACAGGTGATGGCGTCGCCAGCGAAGCTGAGCACACTGCCGCCGTAGCGCTCGACCTCGGGGATCAGGGCGGAGAAAACGGCGTTGAGGTGGCGAGTGAGTTCTTCAGCGCCCTTGCGCGCACCAAGCGAGACCTGCAAGCCTTCGGTGAGTGGCGTGAAGCCGGATATGTCTGCCAGCATGACCGAGCCGGCAGTATGCTCGGGGAGCATTTCACCGCGGGAGAGCGCCCGAAGACGGTCCTGGGGCAGGTAGGGGGTCAGGGACATAAGTGATAGGTTTTCGACTGAAAAGTTGCCTTTATTATACCTAACGCAGAGGGAATAGCGGTGGGAGGGGGTGTGGAATTGAGGGTAGATGGGTATTCTGGGGGCCAACTGGGTAACGGACTCGAACTGGAATCAACTCCTAATCGCTGGTTTTACCAAAATTTCCCGGACTTTCTTACTGAAATCGAGCTTTAAAGACGATAAGAACCGCTCAACATTGTCGAACGGTTCTTGAGGTAACCCCGACAGGACTTGAATTTTAATACCCTTCAGGGTACCTCTAACCAATTGATTAAGAGTTATACCTGGACAATTCCATTACGTGATTTTCCATGGTAATCCGTCCATACAGTCCACAAAAAGTGTAATTTAAAGTCAATTGTGTCCATTATTTCCATGCTTTGCTATCCTATCTGCACCGGACCTGCACCGGAACGTAGCTAGAACTGCACCCGACTTGCACTAAGCATGATGTAGGAAAGGTGACTCAACTCTACACTATTGATAAATAAAGAAGCTCGGCATTTATACTACAGATCATATAAATTATTCACACAATCAAGTGCAGGCGGAGTACTGGTGCTAATAGGGGATGGGTAGACTTTTTGTGAATTCATGGACATATTGGGGGGGGGGTGTAAAGAATCCATGATTATAGGTGTAGAAGGGAATTATTTATTGATCTCAGTTTTTAGAGAGAAGACTCCACTATGCCGGGCTGATCCAAATCGGGTTAGGAATAATGATAATTCTGAGCTCTGCTATTAGATAAAAGGCCAATCTGATTTTTTATCTTTCTGTGGCCAGGTACTCCGCTGCCCCATTAAGCTATTCAGTTTACAATAGTTAACTAAACCCAAGTCAACAACCATTTATTGTGATCAGAAGGTTTGGGGATCGCGAAATAAGGGGTGGGTAGACTTTTGGTGCTCTGCTAATTTACACGATAATGTACGGATCTAATCTGCATCTATGGAAGGGAATGGAATTTGGATTATGACATATGGGCACTCCCAATAACAAGACGGCAAATTATCAGAGCTTACCTTATTTTTTAATAGAATATTGCTAGGTATGAAAGCATGTTTATATTCCACTTTGGATAACAATAATATTATCCTGGGGTTCTATAAGCTATGGAGAAGAAACCTTCTTTTAATTTTCAAGCCAGTCCGACATTATAATAATTACATATTATGGAGCAGGTCATAAATTTTTCCCGGGATTTGATAAAACCTGCATATCCAGGATCTGAATAGTGCTTAATTTCAACAAGAACTACCGTAAATTTTCCCAGCAAAGTTGCAGGTTGAATCAATTCTGCGGTTTTCGACCGGCAAACAACCCGTATCCAAGCAATTCAACTAAACCGGCAGGCGGGTCAAGCTGCTCTTTCACAGCTGTGCGCCATTCAGGTTTGGTCAACAATAACCTGATAATCCTTCCCCAGCCCGGAAGCATCGTTCTCCATCCAATCCATTTTATACGGTCACGGAGTTCCTTTTTGGCGTCTACCTGGTACTGCTGGACAACAGCTTCTTCCAACCCGGAATTTTTCCATAAAGCGCGCCAATCTGCTTCAGTGATAATCGCTGGGGCAATAGAGTGCCCATAGGCAATAAGCCCCTCTGGCGGTTTCTGAAGCCAGTATGACTCATTTAGCCCGATATACCCGCCCGGTTTTGTTACTCGTATCAGTTCCTGAATGGCGTTTTTTTTGTCCTCAACGAACGCAAGCACAGATTCTACAATCACAGCATTGAACTCATTTTCATCAAACGGCAAGCTACAGACATCCGCTTTGCGAAATGTGATTAGATCGCTAACGCCCTCCCTCAAAGCGCGCTGTTTAGACCAGGAAATCATCTTTGCTGATATATCAACTGCCGTCACCTTGCATCCAAAACGCCTGGCTATATATACCGGGCCGACTCCAATCCCGCATCCAACATCAAGCACCCGCTGGGCAAGCTCTAGGTGACACAGATCATAGAGGGCATCTGTGGCATTGTACCCGCCCATATGCTTGGTTATTCCAGTTTCCGCCTGGATATCCAGATAGGTGGGGATTTGACCATCAGAAGAATACAAAGCCTTATCTGTCATGTTATCCTCCTACTTTTCGCATACGGTTTTATGGATTACCCATACACCCTGGTTACTATTTTCCAGAATTTATAATCAAAAATTCAAATTAAAACCTGAAGTTTTATAACACTGGTTCCTCGTCTGAACCTGATATTTTCTAAGCAGTTTTCCCCACAATTGGTCTAGAAATACAGGGAGAGTCAATCAATTACCTATCAATTCATTTATGTAATTAAGGGTGTGTTTCAGTCCTATCGACACTCATCACAATTAGCTTTAGTGCTCGAGATAAAAAACAGGTAATAAATTTGAGGAGGCATTTTGGTGATGCATTTGAGAGTTGGAGCGGGGGTTACTTAGCCAGAAGTTGACATTAAAAATTGGAAATAGCCATAAGCTGCTGCTAAAACGAGATTGAGCGTAACAGTGCCTCAACAAAAAGTATTTAATACATTATTTAACTAGTCAAGTAAAGCCACGATGAACGCAATGCTTTAATAAATCAGAAAAGCAAGGATGATAGCTCTGCGAGCATCTGAGTCGGCAGGATTTCTCGTAAACCATACCAACTACCCAATTCCGATGAACCATGTGGTGCCATACTGCATCTTAAGCCCACCTGCAGGGTTGAGTGTCGATCCTTAGAGGTTCACAAGCGTATATGGAGCCACAACAGAACTGATACCAAAAAGGATGCTAAAAATGGCGTTTATAAAATATAGAACCTTGAGTTTCATCAGACTATCCCCATCTCGTATTACAACGAATTATTGCCGTATCTTTTCGATATGATCATTCATCGGCGCGACACCGAATTCTCCCATTAGCCTGAACACAGTATAAAAACGTAATCCAAAGACTGTGGTCTTAAAAATATTAAATTGCATTTGTTATCTGGTCGTTCATTTAATTTTATCTTTCCAACATTTCCAATTTCGTCATGTTCAAGCACAAATACTATTGATCCGGGGGAATTACTTTCTGTAAAACTGAAATTTCCCGCAGGATGGATATATTCAAGAGAATCTCTTACTTGCGCACCGATTATTTCGATGGAATGAGGGAGTTCAAATGTTCTCATTACTCGAATATATCTTTCAAAATTATATTACCTAGGGTCATTGGATCAAAATGCCTGTAATTTATCAGGCAACTTACCAAATTCATTAAGATATACCTGAATTAATTTAGCCTCAACAAGTGCAGGAGATTCAGGTTTTGCAGAAAGAAAAATATATTCAATGACCAAAGGGCCATATTCATTACAAAGATTCCCAAACCATTGATTAGAATTCAATTTCGCTCTTTCCGCTTTCAATCTCCCCGGAAGGTCTTGATCCTTGAATTCTCCATTGGGTTTTATTGTCCCACCTTTCCCGACATAAAGAACATCCATAGTTGATTTTTGGCGGATAATATACACACCATACCTATTTCTTTCTCTTACTGACCGAAAGTGAGATGTAACAACTGTCTTGAATGGTTTGGTGGGAGTTACATACTCAAATGAACCAGAATGATATTCACTTCTTATGGTAGACCATAAAGATTCAAAATGTTTTTTTTCTATTAGTTCTTGCATAAACCTTTTCCCTCCAAAATTTAACGTTTTTAAATTCTTGGAAATCTTGACAAGAAATTGAATTGAAAATTTTTTAAATGAAACTATAAAAAATGTTTCATATGCATAAGCAAATCCTTGGAGATAAATAATATCAATCAGGTATTCAAATAAAATCTAATTCATCTTGATATACCAAATCCCATGGTACATCTGAACCTAATCCTTTTGCAGAAGTTTTAAATCGTTTTGGGCATGAAGGGTCTTGAGATTCTTTTGGAATTTCTGAAAGATAAATCGTAGACGAGTAAAATTGCTGGAATCCATACGCGATAATATCCTCGACAAATCTGAATATCCTATTCGCATGGATGGTTGTAAAGTTTTCAACTAATAACCCGTTAACTGTTAGGAATTTGACTCTCCCAATGCCTGATGCCCATAACTCGTACTCTAATCTTGGTAATCTCCAACCCCCATGCCTATTATTTCTCAACTTTATAAAATTTTCAGACCATTCATTACGAACACTTTCTATGTAATCTGCTAGTGTATTATTGCCTTCACTCCTTAAACGAATAATGCCCTTAGCGAATGGTTTTGGTTTTCCGAATAGAAAACCTATATCAAATCCATAAATATTCGTAATAAAATTTTGTAAACAATCCTTATAAGCAATAACACCTTCATCAAGAAAATTCCCAAAATATTGGTTTAACTGGTCATCAATAATTTCGTCTACTATGTAATTTCCTTCATATTCTCTAATTGCATTGCCATTCAATACTGATTTCCTATGTCCATAAATCAAGTTAATCGTCTCTTCTGCAGATCTTTTGGTAGCCTTTAGTGACTCAAAGAGTGGATTATATTCTTTGTCAAATTCCCGTTCTGAAATTCGACGAAAGGCATCCATTTGGCTCATAGCCAATAATCCCCGGATATCAAGAACCCCCAGAAATAACCTGGCGATAAATGGGGAACTTGAATCTTCTTCTAATACTTTTCTAAAAATAGCCATAAGAAGTATTCCCCATTCAATTAACAATTTCCATGCAATATTTATGGTCTATTTAATCAAACCAAGTTTCTATTTAATCACAAAAACGAATTTAGTAGATTCCAACCAGCTCCCATACATTTATCTAATTGAATTTTATTATTGCATCCTTTTTTTATTTGTAATGATTGTTCAAATTATATTAATACCAAAAAAACTCATTTTACTAATCATTTATATTTTCCTATTAGAATCTTCCCATAGATATTCATCTACATCGCTTAGATTTGAATAAGTCCCCTCTTCTGGAATGAATACACAATCGTCCCGGGAACAATAATAAAGTCTATTCCACCTATTCATAGCATGTTCCTATGATTTCTTATTTAGCTCATTTTCAATATCAATATTTTTTAAACTTTGATTGAATTCATCGAGTAAGTTATTTTCCTTCTCTTGATACTTTAATACCTCTTCAGTGTACTCATTTATATCAAAATTAATCTGCGTATGATCAGCCAATATACTGTGTATACCTAGTGGAAGATCATGCAACATCTTTTCTGTAAAAGTAGTCAGGTGATCCTTTAATCATGTATTTCAGAACCTTAAAAACGATAAATAAATCCTGCCTGTCTCCCAAGTCTCGCTGATTTCCATCAGCAGTGCGCTCACAAGTCTCAAACATGAATCTTCATTCGGGAAGATTCCAGCTACCCTTGTCCGTCTTCGGATTTCCAGACATACCCGCTCCAGGCTGTTGACCGTACGTATCCTGCGCCGTTGTTCTTCCGGAAGGGAAAAAACAGTCAACCCTTCCGGAATGTTCCCTTCCAGCCAGTTAGCAAGTTTGGAAGCGCTATTAGCAAACTTCTCAACCGTCTTGCGCAGCTGGGCTTCAGCCTGGGTCCGATCTGCGGCATTGAAGATGGCCCGGATATCAGCTGCTGTTGTGATTCAATCTTCTCAAATGGATCAAGTTGGTCTAACATTGTGACTGGTACATATTATGGGGGCAGGAGATTTCCATGCTGTGCTATCCAATCTGCACCAGAACTGCACCAGGATTGCACCAGGTATGAAGAAGGAAAGGTGACTCTAAATATCACATTGTTTCCTTGGCATCCTGCCTGCCTCCCTTTTGTTTTAATTCTAACTTTTCTTTTGGATCAGTTTTGGAGGGCAGGTCAGTCACACCTGTCAGGTGTAGGCTGTGTTGGGCGCATTCTATTTTTGTGGCAGCGACCAGAACATTATCTCTCATCAACACAGGTCTCCTAGTAAATCCCCGGAAACAACCGATAACGCACACGTCGCGTATATTCCTTATACCCTGGTAACTCTTTCTGCAGCGTTCGGTCTTCCAGCGCGGTTCTGATCACCGCTATGACCAGTGCCACGGCTGCTGGAATTAGTGTCCACAAGGAGCTCAAAGCCAGCACAATTCCTAGCAGTGGCAGAATATTTCCGGCATAGCCTGGATGCCGAACGATTCGATAGGGTCCGCTGTCACACACCACATGCCCACGATCCGTTTGAATGCGCACCACACTGGAAAAGAATCGGTTCTCTACCAATGCCCACACAGCAAAAGCATATCCAAGCGCGATTAAGAAGAAGCCGAGCACGATAAGCCATAGTGGGAATACAGGTGACCAACCAAAGCGGTGGTCCAGCCCTGCCACAATGACGAGTGGGAAACCTATACTCAGCGCCATCAGCGGGGCAAGCACTTTATCCCATGCTTTCGCATCTTGGAGCTTCTCAATGTTTTGTCGTTCTGCTGTCAATCCCGGATGCCGCCTTTCTGCCAAAATGCGTCCTCCCACACCAGCAGCAACAATTAGCAGGGAATAGACCCACGCCTGCCACCAACCGAAATCCCCTCCGCACACGAATAGAACCAGTGGTATGAAGAGATACACCGCAATCAAACCAATCCACTGGCGAGGGGAAATTGTTTGAACCGCCGTTTGACCATCTACCTTTGACTTCATATCATCCTACGAACCACGCGAGAAACTGTCTGGAATTCCATCATAGTGCTTTTTGAATTCACTGTAAACAAATCCACGCTGTGTCCTGCCCCCATAATATGTACCACTCACAATGTTAGACTAACTTGCTTTATTTGAGAAGATTGAATCACAACAGCAGCTGGGGCTGGAGGTCTGTGACCCAGTGAGCTGTATGGTCGGACCATATTGTAATGACTACATCACAAATAAATTAGAGATTGGCCCTCTATTTGCAGATTTAGAATCCGCCGGTAATCCATTGATTTGTGGTGAATTGGTTGAATTTAATAATTAAGAGTTTCAGAGCATATGAGGTAATCTGAGGGAAACTCAGTGCGATCGACTAATTGGATTTGTCCATTGTGTCCATTGCCTATATGTGGGGATAAAATGTCCTATTAGTCCCATATATGGGGGGTTAAAGTGTCCATTAAGTCCATAATTTCCATGTCGTGTTACCTTGGTTGCAGCGGGATTGCACCAGACATGAAGAAGGAAAGGCGACTCAAATCTGTTTAATTGACAAATTGGGCTGCTTGGTAGAGGGGGATCAAGTGACAAAGTAAACTTCAACAAACATTCATTATCAAGCGGGGTTAGGAGGTGTTCCTGGAGGGTGTGGGTAGATTTTTTTATATCCCGTTGTACTCGAGTAAGTTTGTGTCTCTCAAATTCTCATGCATTTGATATTGAAGAAGAATGAGGCTAGGATACAAAATTTTTTTTGATACACACAATACGGAGCAGCTACTTTCAGCGCTTACTACAAATATCAAGATTGTTGAAAAAGTAGTTCTGTAGTATTGATGTAATCCATTATTGTGAAAATTTAACGGATAAGCTCCAGTATTTCACTTTATACACGTAATTTGTGCTGATAATTTCCCAGTGAATGACGTTATCCAAATTAGAAGTCGATTTTGATTCCGTTAAATTTACTTTGGTGGTTTTCGTGCATTAAGATGTTTGGATATCAACCAGGTAGGCGGAATAGATAGACTGAATGGTTGGGATGGAATCAATCACAATTATCAAACCTAAATTAACTTTAGGGAGATCAAAGGGAAGGAAACAATTCCGCGCCTGACAACAGCCGATTCTATTTTTGCCAACAACAGGAAATACACCCTGCACATTGATCAGATTGACTGATTGGCTAAATTCGGTTAGATTTATTATACAATGCAAGCAAATCAAGGACTCTCATGTCTGGTGGCAACCGGCCATTTGGGTTATTCTCCACTCCATCCTGAAACATTTTGGCGCGGTTTGGAACAGTTTGAGCCAAAGGCGGTGATTGCCGATTCCGGTAGTTGTGATATAGGACCAGAACCCTTAGCCTCTGGCAGAGCATCAAGTTCAGCCGAGTGGCAAAAGCACGATATCGAGATTTTGTTGCTGGGCGCCCGTCAAAAAGGAATCCCGTTGATCATCACCTCAGCAAGTGATACCGGCACAAACAAAGGGGTTGACCAGTATGCCCAAATCGTGCGTGACTTGGCAACTGAGCATCGCTTGGGTCCGCTGAAACTGGGGCTGATTAAACATGACATGACCCGCAGCTATCTACGGGGTCTGCTGAGAAAAGGCACTACCATTCGTGGGCTGGATGGATTTCCACCGCTGCAACAGCGGGACATTGAACGAACAACCCACTTTGTGCCGGTGATGGGTGCGGAACCAATTATGCAATCCCTGACCGAAGACCCGGATGTGATTATTACATCCCGCACCAGTGACTGCTGCCCGTTCGCCGCGTTTGCCATGCACCATGGTTACAGTGCGGACTTGGCTTATTTCTGGGGGAAGGTCCTTGAGTGCGGGTCGTTTGTGGCTTATCCCAAACTGGTTAATCACTCGGTGCTGGGAATCATCTACGATGACAGGATCGCCGTGACTGCCATTCACGACGAACAACGAGTCACCCCACTCTCCCTGCGCAAACATGCAGCCTATGAAAGAAGCTCGTTTAAGGGAGAGGCAGTGGCCGGAGGCTTTATTCATATCGAAGGGATGGAAGCCGAAGAGGTGGATGAAAAGACCTCCGCAGCCTGGGGATCACGCTTCGAGCCCAGCCCGACTTACAATGTCAAACTGGAGGGGGCTGGCTATGTGGGTCATAAAGCCGAGTATTTGATTGGAATTCGTTCACAATCTTTCATCCAGAAATTGGATGATGTAATCTCCTTTACACGCAAGGAACTCAGGAATACTTATGATGGTGTCCCCTATGAACTCTACTTTTCAAGGTATGGTATCGATGGGGTGCTAGGAGCAAGGGAGCCACGGAAACGGGATCAGATTCATGAAGTGGGACTGTTGATCGAGGTAATAGCCGCTACGAAAGAACTAGCCATGGAGATAGCCAAGCTTACTGGTAGATTGCTCCTGTTCACCCCTATCTTGAGTGAGCGGGGGTCTGCCGGCCGTGTGCAGCTGCGCAATGAAGAAGCAAGCTATTATGGCAAGGCGTATGAATGGACCATGAATCATATTATTGAGTTTGCCTCGGCGAAGGATGCGGCAGCCCATTTTCCGATCACGTATGAGACTGTAAGACCTTTAAAGAGGATTAAGTAATCATGGTGACATTAGGAACGCTGACCAACGATATACAGTCTAAAAACGCAGGGATCAACATGATATGCTGCGATATTTTCTTTAGCAATGAAGAGATCTTTGAGAAAGTACGCAATTCCGGCTCTTTAACCCAGGATAAGTTGGCTGCCTACTTTCATCTTGCCCCCGAACGAATCATTGTTTTTGAAGTGGATGAGCGCTTCTTTGGGTATAAAATCACTATCCAACGCGCCCAAAGTGCAGGCTGCCCCTCTGAACGTGATCTCTATGGGACGGGTCTGTATGGGCCATTATCCGAATACGAAATTGATATTGCTCCACAGAGTTAGTGATAGCGTAACGGCCAGCAGAAATATAGAGATGATTCTCGGTTGTAAGTGGATATCGATGTAGTAACGCAGTGTTCCTATCTATGCCACCCAACCCAGCGTGCACCCGACTGGTAGGACTTGCCGCGTCTTCAGGCAGTTTGTTTAGCCGAAGGTTGGTTTGAGCTGCCCCCATAATATGTACCACTCACAATGTTAGACTAACTAGATTAATTTGGGAAGGTTGAATCACAACAGCAGCTGGGGCTGGTGGTCTGTAACCCAGTGAACTGTATGGTCTGACCTTGTTGTAATGATTTCTCCACATTTCAATTAGTATTTGGACCTCCTTTAGCGAATAAAAAATCTCTGTGTCCAATAGTTCATCTCTCATCTTGCCATTGAAGGATTCAATATAACCATTCTCCCAAGGACTGCCGGGTTCGATGAACAAAGGCCTGACGGACATCCTGGAGAGGAACATACGCACCTTCTTAGCAAAAAACTCCGAGCCATTATCCGAGCGGATATGGACCGGTACTCCTCTTTCAAGAAACAAATCCAATAATACTTCCAGAACATCTTTGTGGGTCAATCTGCGAGCCACTTTGACGCTCAAACATTCGCGGGAGTATTCATCGATCACATTCAG
>Ga0180437_10010321_pt1 | contig 11410 bp, 9 predicted proteins | sample SS_ome_4_FD_132410 | JGI IMG/M metagenome (GOLD analysis project Ga0180437, IMG submission 132410) | Hypersaline lake sediment archaeal communities from the Salton Sea, California, USA - SS_3_D_1 metaG | ecosystem: Environmental > Aquatic > Non-marine Saline and Alkaline > Hypersaline > Sediment... | reverse complement strand
CTTCTTACGGTCCTTCTTCTCCTTGTCCGGCTGGTCGTCCTGCTTGGGCTCTTCTTCCTCGACCAGGATCTTGGCCGTGTCGGCCACGATGGCGGCGATCAGCTTCTTGCTCAGTTGATCTTCGGCCAGCGCGTGCAGGGCCTTGACCTGCTTGCCCGAATAGAGGGCCACCACCAGCGCCGTCTTGGCGGCGATGCCGTAGTGCTTGGGACCATTGGCGTGATCCTTGGGCACCACCAGCGCGATATTCGAGATCTCGTGCTTCTCGCCGAATTCGGCCGCCGCTTTCTGCAACGCCTCGGCGTCTTCGCCCACGAAGTTCACGAAGGCGAACATTTTCTTCTCTTCGTTTTCGGCAACTACCGCGTCCAGCTTCTTGACCAAACTGGCCAAGCCGTCGTCGATCTTACGGGTGAAGACCATGGCGACGGGGCGTTTGCCGAGCTTTCACAAGTAGCAGAGGGTCTCGCCGACCTTCACTCCGTCCTCGGCGCCGCCGGCTTTGACGACCGGAAACGCGCCCACGTTGTCGCCCACCTTCAGGTCGCAGCCCGACCCTTTCTCGTCCGCCGCGCACGACGTGGCGACCACCGCCAGCGCCAATGCGGCCCCCATCCACATCAGGGCTCTCATCCAACTTCCTCCCCTGTCTTGGCTGTCGTCCGTCGGATCCGGCAGGCGCCGGACGTTGCACCGCCGACGGCAATAGCCTGATTATAGCCGAACGGCACGTGATGGCAATTGCCCGGCCACCCCTCGGGAGGGGCAAGGGTGATGCTAGCCGAATTCGCCGGAATTTGGCGTTCTGCGCTGCGCCGCCAAAGTCTGGCGACTTCGGCTACGATCCGAACGCCGTCGCTCACCGCGGACTACTGCTCGATGCGATACAGATGGCCGCTGGTCCGCAGAAACAGGGCCTTGCCGGCCACCGCGGGCGAGGCCATAAAGCCTTCGTCAAACCGGTTTTTGGCCAACAGCTTGAACTGCGGGGCGGCCTCGATCACCGTGACGTCCCCCTGATGGCTGGAGAAGTAGATCCGCCCTTGGGCGCAGATCGGCGAGGCCGAGTAATCGCCGCCGAGCCGCTGGCTCCAAACCACGTCACCAGTGTGGGCTTCCACACACGAGGCGATGCCGCCGTCGTCGACCATGAAGATCCAGTCGTCGACCAGCACCGGCGACGGCTTGCACGGCACGCTCCGCGACAGCCTCCAGGCCACGTGCGTGTCGCTGACGTCGCCCTGTCCGTCGGGCCGCACCGCCCAAAGCTGGGCCTTGGCGAAGCCGGTATTCAGGAACACCAGCCCGTGGCCGAACAGCGGACGCGACGAACTGGAATGGCCGCTCCAGCAAACCCTCCACAGCTCCTTGCCGGTCAACGGATCGTATGCCATCGCGGCCTGGGCCCCGGGACTGATCAGTTGCTGCCGCCCGCCGACCTCGATCACGATCGGCGTGCAAAACGCCTTGTGCAAGTCGCCGTTGTCGTTGGCAAAGTCGGTGTTTCGGTCGGACTTCCAGACGATCTTGCCGGTCGTCTTGTCCAACGCCACGACGAACTGCACGTCGAAGCCGTCGTAGTGCTGGATCAGCAGATCGCCGAACAGAACCGGCGACGAGCCCGGCCCGCGGAAGTGGTCGCAATTCAAATCGCGGCGGGACCAGACGGTCCGCCCGGTCTTGGTATCCAGGCAGGCGATCCCATAGGTGCCGAAGCTGATGTAGACCCGGCCCGGCTCGATCACCGGCGTGGGCGAGGCGTAGCTGTTCATCGCGTGAGTGATCTGCAGCTCGTCGTTGGTAAACAGCTTCAGGTCGTAGACGATCCGGCCGGTTTCGCGATCCACACAGACGGCGAACATCTGCTTGCCGTCGGTGGTGGCGGTGGTCATCCAGATCTGGTCGGCCCAGATCACCGGCGAGGAATGGGCCCGGCCGTGGATGGCCGTTTTCCAAACCACGTTTTCCGTTTCGCCGAACTTGATCGGCAGCCCCACCGCGTCGCTGTGGCCGTCGCCCGTGGGACCACGGAATTGCGGCCAGTTCTCTCCGGCAGTCGCCGTAGCGGCGGGCAGTAGCAGTATGGTCGCCAGTATCAACACGGTGCTGCGCATCGGGGGTTCCTGGTTCGAGGCGTGACTTGGGGGCGGCAAGATTCGGTGGGAACCCCATTATAGTCGCTGGCGGAGCGAATTGCCTCTCCGCCTATGGCTGGCCACAAAGGCACCCGTGAATTCCAGGTGCAAGATATTATTATGAAAGAAGTTGCGCCTGATCCACGAAGCGATCTGTTCTGGGGCTGAGCCCGGCCAAATCGCGGTTGAAGCCCCCAGGAGAGCGTGGAGCCAGAGCGAGTGGAACAGGAGCAAACAGAGGAAACGGAGCCTCTGCTCCCTCTGTTTGCTCCTGTTCAGAATCACCCATAGGGTGAAGTGAAAACCCGACGGCGCTCCCTTGCAACGCCCCCAGAAGAATCGGACAATTGCCGTCCAAATCTTCGACCGGCACGTTCACGCGATCCATAATGGGGCCCGCACGGTCGAATCGATGGGGCGACACAGGCTCCGCAAAACCCCGAGAGAGCGAAGCCGGTTCACTTCCCGCCCAGCGACATTAAGTGCGAAGCGGTCCGCAGGTACATCACGCCGTCGGAAATGGCCGGGGTGGCGTTGGTGGGTTCTTCGAGGTCGACCCGGCTCAGGAGCTTGAACTGGTCGGCGGCGGCCAGCACGACCATCTCGCCGTCGCGAGACATGCAGTAGATCCGATCGCCGACGCGGACGGGCGAACCGAAGAACTTGCCCCCTACCCGCTCCCGCCAGTGGAGCTTGCCCGTGGGGGCGTCCAGACACGCAACCACGCCCGAGTCGCTCCAGAGAAACAGCAGCGGCCCGTAGCAGACCGAGGTGGGCACGTAAGGCAACGATCCCTCGATTTCGTAAGCCACGGCCGCGGCGATTCCCTGGCCGGGATTGGCAGGCCGCACCGCCACCATCTGCTTGCCGCCGCCGCCCGAACCGCAACTCGTGAAGATCAACCCCGAGGCGATCATCGGCGAGCAAACCACCCGATGGTTCAGCACCGCCACTTCCCAGTTCGCTTTGCCGGTTCGCGGATCGAGGCTGTTGACGCCGTGGGCCCAACTGGTGAGGACCAACTCGGGCGGTCCGTCCTGGGGCTGGTAGATGCAGGGCGTGGAATAGGCGGCCTTGACGGTCCGCCGCTCGGCCTTCCAGCGGGTCTGGCCGGTCATCCGGTCCAGGGCCGTCGCAAAGCTCTTCTCGTCCTGGTCGTTGGTGACGATGACCATGCCCTCGAACAGGATCGGAGAGGCCCCGTAGCCGTGCTGGGCCACGAACGGCCCCAGGTCGCGGCGCCACACCTCGCGGCCTTTTTCGCGGTCCAGCGCCAGCACAATGTACTCTTCGGGCGTGGTCCAGGTGATGTAGACGTGGTCTTCATCCACGGTGGGCGAGGCCGAGGCATAGCTGGTCAGCGAGTTTTTCTGGTAGGTGACCGACGGGAAGGATCGCTTCCAGATGAGCCCCCCGTCAGAGGTATTCAGGCAGCGGATGATCCGCGTGGCGTCTTCCTCGATCGCACAGGTGACAAAGATCTGGTTACCCCAAATCACCGGCGAAGAATGGCCGATTCCGGGCAGCTTGACGCGCCAGTTGTAGTCCTTGGTGGTCCATTTGGCGGGAATGGTAGTCGCGTCGCTGATGCCCGAGCCGTTGGGGCCGCGGAATCGCGTCCATTGCTGGCCGAAGGCCGGTTGGGTGAACCACAGCAGCAGGATGCAACGTAGTAAGAGGTGGAGCATGCGGGCGTTCATCAAGGGCGATCCTTTCGGGGGAAGCTGCTTGGAGGGGATAGCCTGATTCTAAGGGGAAAAGGGGGCCAAGGCCAGGGTTTTCGTTGCGACGCTCGTGGTGTGGCGGGATTGATCCGATATAGAGCCCTGGGAGCGACCTTGTCCCGGGCGGCGTTCCAGGATACCATATCCTAAAGCACTTAACCCGCAAGAGCTAGCCTTTCCACCCATTTTACCTGTGTTTTCATGGGGTGTTGAATGAGACCTTTGACTGTTTCCGTCTTCCGCCGGTATTTGGCCGGTTCGCTGTGTGGCCTGTTGATTCTAAGCGTTCTGGCTTTGCCGGCTTTGGCCGATCCGACCAAACCCAGCGCCAGCGACCGGCAGATCACGCTGGCCGTCACGTCGCTCCTGCAACGCGAGCATCTCCTGGACCGGGAGTTGGACGACGAGATATCGCAACGGTGCTTGAAGAGCTTCCTGAAGTCGCTGGATCCCTGGAAGGTCTACTTTCTGCAGTCCGACGTGGACGCGTTCATGAAGCGCGGCAACGATCTGGACGACATGACCCGCAAGGGAGACGTGAGTTTCGCCTACGAGGTCTTCCGCGTATTTCTGCAACGGGTCGACCAGCGGGTGAAGATGGTCGACCAGCTGCTGGCGACCGAACACGACTTCACGGTCGACGAAGTAATGATCAGCGACCGGGACGAGGTGCATTATCCACAGACGGACGCCGAGGCCTACGAGCGGTGGCGCAAACGAATCAAATACGACCTGTTGGTGCTGAAGGTAGACGACAAGGAAGGTCAGGAAGCCCGGGACAAGCTGACCCGGCGGTACCACAGCTTCGCCCGGCGGATGCACCAGACCGACGAGGAAGAGCTGCTGGAGATGTATCTGACGTCGATGACGACGTCGTTCGACCCGCACACCAGCTACATGTCGCCCGGCACCCTGGAGAACTTCGAGATCATCATGCGGCTGGCGCTGGAGGGGATCGGGGCGTCGCTGCAGTCGGAAGACGGTTATACCGTGGTCAAGAAGATCATTCGCGGCGGCGCGGCCGACAAAGACGGGCGGCTGAAAGTGGAAGACAAGATCGTCGGCGTCGGACAGAGCACCGAAGGGGAAATGATCGACACGGTCGACATGAAGCTTTCCGACGTGGTCAAGATGATCCGCGGCAAGCGGGGAACCGTGGTGCGGCTGGAAGTGGAGCCGGTCGACGGCGGCGAGCGGAAGACCATCGCCATCACCCGGGACAAGATCGAGTTGAAAGACAGCGAAGCCCGGGGCGAGATCTTCGACGGCGGCCGCAAGCCCGACGGCCAGCCCTACCGCATCGGCGTGATCGACCTGCCCAGCTTCTATATGGACATGGAAGGTGCCAAACGCGGCGATCCCAATTATAAGAGCACCACCCGGGACGTCCGTCGAATCCTGGAGGACTTCCAGCGGCAGGAGGTCGACGCGCTGATCCTCGATCTGCGCCACAACGGCGGCGGATCGCTGACCGAGGCAATCAATCTCACCGGCCTGTTCATCGACGAGGGGCCCGTGGTCCAGGTCAAAGATGGCGACGACCGCGTCCGCCCGTACCACGATCTGGACGCGGGCATGGCCTGGTCGGGGCCGATGGTGGTGTTGATCAGCAAGTTCAGCGCCAGCGCCAGCGAGATTCTGGCCGGGGCCATCCAGGATTACCACCGCGGCCTGATCGTCGGCGACCATACGACCCACGGCAAGGGGACCGTGCAAAGCCTGATGGACCTGGGACGGCAGCTGTTCCGGATTCCCAACTCGCCGCCGATGGGAGCGTTGAAGATCACCATGCAGCAGTTCTACCGCCCCAACGGCGCCAGCACCCAGAACCGCGGCGTGGAGGCCGACCTCGAATTGCCCTCCTTGACCACGCACCTCGACGTGGGCGAGGCCGATCTGGACTACCCGATCGCCTTCGACAAGGTCGAGCCGTTGGATTTCGGGCGTCTGGGCTACGTCGACCAGGCGATCCGCAATCGGCTGAGGTATCTCTCCGAGCAGCGCTGCGAGGCTTCGGAGGAATTCGGAGAGGTCCGCAAGACCATTTCCCGCTACAAGGAACAGAAAGCGAAGAAGTACGTCACGCTCAACGAGGAGAAGTTCCGCAAAGAGCGCGCCGAACTCGACGCCGAGAAAGAAGAGCGGAAAACCATCGAAGAGAAGATGGACCCCGACGCGTCGTCTATCAAGCGTGACTATTACCTCGACGAGGCGCTGGCCATCATGGTGGACTACCTGAACCTCAGGCAAGTGGCCCGAGTCCACTGAGAATCTGCGGGGAAGAGACTCGGGGACTGTCCCGATTTTCGCGAAGCGAAAATGGGACTGTCCCCTTCGCACCTACGAGTCCCAGGCCGCGGCGTTTATGCTTCGTGCGGCGAGCGGGCCGAGAACCGTATCAGCACGCGGTCGGATTGCTCGGCCGCCGCGGACAGTTTCAGGTCGAGCCGTGCCCCGTGGGGCAACAACTGGGCCGTCTTGATCCGCATCGGCGGCCCGTCGAACTGCTCGGCCGTCCACTGCGGCGTCTTGTCAAACGGCGGACAGAAGGCCACGTGGACGTTGGCCGTTCGCTGGCCGGCGGCGAAGGGCATCCGCAGCCAGCCGGTGACCTGCTCGCTGCCGTCGGCGGCCCGGCTTCGGGTTAGTTGCTGAAGCACGTCCTCGGCCGGCACGTCGTCTGTCGCGAAATCGCCCCCGAAGTGCGGCCGCGGCACTTCCGCCGGGTCGATCCGGTGCAAGGGCACCGTCGGTTCCCGGCCCGGACGGCGACGGAGCCTCCGCCACGCGGCCGGCCGCCACGCCCAACACTCTCCGGCGACCAACAAGGCCCAGAACGCCCATAACGCGGCGGGAGCCGTGCCGCGCAGGCTCAGCGCGGCCCCCAGGCCAAACACGCCCGCAGTGGACAAAATCGCCACCCAACGGCCGATATGTCGGGATCCGTATTCGAGGTCCAGCTGCTGCCACCCGACGCGCGCCCCGGCCGCAAGGGCGGCCGTCAGCGCACCGACGGCCAGCAGCACGTGCGGTTCCAGCGGTTTGCCCAGGGCTCCGGCCAGGCGGCGCCAGCCGACCAACATCGCTGCACACCAGAGCAAGCCGACCAGCGTGCCGATCGACCATCGCCCGATCTCCGTCATCGGCCGATCGAACGCATCGGCCGTCACCGTCGTACCCGGATCCACACGAGGTTCAGCGGTCATGTGAGGTTTGATCGATTGCCTTACCGGGCTGCGGCTGCCATTCCGGCCGCTTCGGCCAATTCGGCGGCCCGATCGGTCTTCTCCCAGGTGAACTCCGGCTCCCTGCGTCCGAAGTGCCCGCCGGTGGCGGTCAACCGGTAGATGGGGCGGCGGAGATCGAGGTAATCGATAATCCCGCCGGGACTCAACGGGAATAGCTCCCGCGCCAGCTCGCAGAGGCGCTGGTCGTCGATCTTGCCCGTGCCGTCGGTGTCGACCAGCACGCTGACCGGATCGGACACGCCGATGGCATAGGCCAGCTGCACCTCGCAGCGCTCGGCCAGTTCGGCGGCCACGATGTTTTTGGCGACGTGGCGGGCCATATAGGCGGCGCTGCGGTCGACTTTGGTGGGATCCTTGCCACTGAAGGCCCCGCCACCGTGGCGGGCCCAGCCGCCATAGGTGTCGACGATGATCTTTCGCCCCGTCAGACCGCAGTCGCCGTGCGGCCCGCCGACCTCGAACCGCCCGGTCGGGTTGATGTGGTACGTGATCCGGTCGTCCATCAGGTCGGGCGGCAACACCGGTTTGACGATCTGCTCGATGACGTACTCGCGAATCTCCGCCTGGCTCACGTCGGGGCCGTGCTGGGTCGAAACCACGACCGTATCGATCCGCACCGGCCTCTTCCCCTCGAACTGCACGGTAACCTGGCTCTTGCTGTCGGGCCGCAGCCAGGCCACGTCCCCATTGCGCCGAGCGAGCGTCAGGTCGTTGAGGATCTGGTGGGCCAGGGCGATCGGCAGCGGCATTAGTTCGGGGGTGTGGTTGCAGGCGTAGCCGAACATCAGGCCCTGGTCGCCGGCGCCGATCTTCTTGCCCTCCGACGCGTCCTCGTCCACCCCCATGGCAATGTCGGGGCTCTGACGGTCGATCGAAAGCAACACGGAGCAACTGTCGGCGCAGATCCCCATGGCGTCGTCGACGTAGCCCACCTCGCGGACCACGTGCCTGACCACATCGGAGTAGTTGACGATCGCCTTGGTCGTAATTTCCCCCGCCACGATTGCCACGCCCGTGGTCACCATCGTTTCGCAAGCCACGCGGCTGTACGGGTCTTCGGCGAACAGGGCGTCGAGGATGCCGTCGGAGATCTGGTCGGCCAGTTTGTCGGGGTGACCACCGCTGACGGCTTCGCTGGTAAACAAATAGGTGCCCTCGGCCACGGGGAGATCCTCCTGATACGTGTTGCGTTCCAGAGATATTTCGATTTGCGGAGTGGAACGTGATTATACGCGGGACGCGGGGGAATTAGCAAGTGTGGTGCCGAGGTCTCGGCGGCAACCCGGTCCTTCGGGGGGCAAAATGGAACCCGCGGTCACGTGGGTGCAATGACGTGCTCGGCTTCAAGCCGCGTCATGCGGCCGAGCGTTCGGCCGTGGTCTGGCAGCGCTGCTCTTCCACCAGCGTCCTCAGCCGCCGAAATGTCCGCTCGGTGGCGCCGATCTGTTCGAGCGCCAGCTCTCGGGCCCGCTCGCCCAACGTGGCCGCATCGTCCGGCCGCCGGAGACAGTCGGCGACGAACCGGGCCAACTCCCGGCTATCGGCCACGACCACGGCGGCATCCCGAGCGAGCATGGCGGCCACGATGTCGCGGAAATTTCGCGTATTGGGACCGAACGAGACCGCGGCGCCGTAAGCCGCCGGCTCGATCATATTCTGTCCCCCCCGATTGCCCATGCTCCCGCCCACGTACGCTATGGCCGCCGTCCCCCACCAGGCGCCCAGTTCGCCCACCACGTCGACCAACAGCACGCGGGCCGCCGGGTCCGGCTCGCCATGGTCCAACGCCGTGCGTCGCTGCCACCGCACGCCCGAGTCGTCCAACAGCCGGGCCACCGCCTCGAAGCGATCGGGGTGCCGGGGCACCAGCACCAATCGCAGCTTGGGCCAGTCCGCACTCAGTTGGCGATAGACGTCCAACGCGACCGTCTCTTCCGGGTCCTGGGTGCTGCCGGCCAGAAACACCACGTCGTCGTCGGCAAAGCCGGCCAACTCGGCCAGCCGCCGCGTGGTCGGATTGTCGCGCTCGGTTTGGGCCCCGTCGTATTTCATCGAGCCGGTCACGTACACCGTTTCCGCCCGGGCCCCCAAGGTACGAAACCGCTCGGCGTAGGTCTCATCCTGCACGGCCACCAGGTCGATTTGTTTCATCAGCCGGGCGACCAGCGGCCGGATCCGCCGGTAGCCGCGAAAGCTATGTTCGCTCAGCCGCCCGTTGATCACCGCCACCCGGGCGCCGGACCGCCGGGCCGCGCGAACCAGGTTCGGCCACAACTCCAACTCGGCCAGCACCAGCACCTCGGGCCGGATCCGCCGCATGGCCGCCGCGGTGGCCCAACTGAAGTCCAAGGGGCAGTAGAAGATCGAAAGCCCGGCGTATTTCTTTCTGGCCAGGGCCATGCCGGTCATGGTGGTGGTCGAGATCACGCACTGCCACTCGGGCCGCCGCTGCCGGATTTCGCGAATCAACGGGGCCAGCAGGTTCACCTCGCCCACGCTGACCGCGTGCAGCCAGATACAGGTCTTGTCGGAAGTACGCCGCGGCACGATGCCGAGCAGCTTGGCGGCAAATCCTTCGCGATATTTGCCTTTGCGGACCGCCGAGAAAATGAGCCACGGCATGGCGGCCAGGATCAGCAGCAGGTAGAAGAGATTCAGAAGATAGGGCACGTTGGGACTCCTTTCCCACAAACTCCGGAACTCTGATGACCGGCCAGGATGTTATCCGTTGTCTCTACGCCTCTTCCCAGTTCAAGCCGTCCACGTTGGCAAAATGCGTGTCACGGGAGACAAGAATCAGGCCGTGCTGTCTGGCATGGGCCGCGATCCACATGTCGTTCTCCGGTATGGGTCTTCCCTTGATTCGCAGTTGCTCTTTGATGGCCGCATAGAATCGCGCCGTGTTCAAGTCGCACAGGAGAACGCCAATCCGCGGCAGCAGCGCGTCGACTCTGGCGGTGTTCTCCGTCGGCCGACTCGACTTGTTCGCCCCGTAGTATAACTCTCCAAGCACAACCACCGACGTCAGCAAGTCAGAGTCCCGCCCCAATCGCCCAACAAGGGACGATTCCCCTTCAAGCAGATCAATCAACACGTTCGTATCAAGCAGCAATTCACCAGCCATTGCGGTCAATCCGCTCGCAATCTCGTTCGATGGCCCGGCGCATCTCGTCGGCGTCTTCCGGCGGCAGAGTCCCGGCCAACTCCAACAGCCTGCTGGCCGGCACTCCTTGTTCGCTGGTGTGTGAGAGGGCCGCAGCGAACTCGACCACCCTGCGCTGCAGGTTTGGAGAAAGACGCTCCAACTGCCTGAGCAACTCATTTTGAATCGACGCGTCTATCATCGCAGTCCCCTACGAGTATGAGGTCTTCACCCCACCGCCATACCGCCTTTTCGCATACAACAGTTTTTGAACTTCTTTCCGCTCCCACAGGGGCAAGGCTCGTTGCGACCCACGCGTTTCTGCCGGTGGCGGATGGGCTCCGGTTTGCGGTCGGCCTGGGTGCCGTCGATGGCCGCCTGCTGTTGGGCGGCGATCTCGCTGGCCGAGGCCGCTTCCTCGTGCACCGCCTCGGCTTCGGTCCAGGTGGAGCCGACGAAACTCTCGTCGAGCTGCTCCATGCGGAAGATCAGGTCGGTAACCCGCTCGCCCACCGAGTCCCACATCGCCTCGAAGGTCTTCATGCCCTCGCGCTTGTATTCCACCTTGGGGTCGACCTGAGCATAGCCCCGCAGGCCCACGCTGCTGCGTAGGTGGTCCATCGCCAGCAGGTGGTCTTTCCAGGCGGCGTCGAGCAGCTGCAGCACCAGGGCCCGCTCCATCTTCCGCATCTCGGGGCGGAAGCGCTCTTCCATGGCGGTGGCCACGTAGTTCTCCAATTCCTCGGGCTGGAGCCGCGACAGGGCTTCCACCGAAGACTCGTACTGCAGTGCTTCCTGCAGCCACGCGGCCAGCGACTCCAAGCGACCGTCTTGGTAAGCCGCCCCCACCGGTGCTTCCTCGGGGGCCTGCCCGTTGAAGACCTCCGCCAGCCGCGTCTGGGCTTCCGCCGCCGTCTCGTCGGCCAATTGCGCATATTGGGCACTATGCTGCAGGAGCAACGCCCGGATCTGGTCGCGCTGCTTGTTGCGCAAGTCTTCAATACTCAATTCGACGCGGAAGCGCCCCCGGGCCCAGTTGGCCAACTCCTCCCGTTCGTAGCGCTTGTGTCCGCCGGCGTCGCGGGTGGTGAAATGATACAGGGCGGCCATCACCGGATATTCGATGTCCTTTTCCTTGTAGGCCGCTTCCGCCCGGCCGCG
>Ga0180437_10010319_pt1 | contig 11414 bp, 15 predicted proteins | sample SS_ome_4_FD_132410 | JGI IMG/M metagenome (GOLD analysis project Ga0180437, IMG submission 132410) | Hypersaline lake sediment archaeal communities from the Salton Sea, California, USA - SS_3_D_1 metaG | ecosystem: Environmental > Aquatic > Non-marine Saline and Alkaline > Hypersaline >... | reverse complement strand
CCGCCGTAGATCGGCTTGACCAGGGTCACCTGGCCGATGGCGCCGCTGGCACTGATGGCCTGGTTGGGCGGCAGGTTGGCGGATCCCGCGTTCAGCAGCATCAGGCTGATGATGCTGCCGTTGGTGCCCAGCACCACATTGCACTGGTGCGGACGGGTCCATAGCATCCCCCAACCCAGGTACATCTTCAGGGTCAGCGTGGACCCTGCGGCTGCATCCAGGGTCGAACCGTTGGTGCTGGTGGCACTGGTGCCGCTGTTGCCGTCCCCGTTGATCAACACGTCCACCGCGTGCAGGAACTTATCATTATCGGCCTTGGCCTTGATGTAGTTCACCGTCCAGGCGATCAGGTCCAGGCTCTGGCGCCGCATCACCTCGTAGGAGGCCCGCAGCGCTCGCCCGTACTTCTGCACATTGATGCTCTGGTCGCTGCCGGTGATCGTCATGTGCGGGATCTCCGCATACTCGCCCACTCGCTTCATCCGGGCCGCAGCCTCGACGGTCGAGTCGGTCAGGTAGAACGCCTTGAACGTGTCACTGTCGATCCCCCGGGTGCGCCCCACTACGTAGGACAGTACCGAAGGCTCCAGCTCCTGGTACCGCATGGCCGCGTCCATCGCATCCGGCCACAGCACGTCGCTCAAAGGGTTGTGGGTTGTGATCTCCCGCCGGTGCAGGTCAAGCCCCCGGGCATTGGCCACCCCGCGGGGATACACCGGGAAAGCGTGGCGGAACTGTCTGGCCAGCCATTCCGGCGCCAGTGCCTTCCGCTCCTCGCTCTTGCCGTCCTCGTCATCCCAGAACCGCTCCCACCTGTGGGCCATAACGCCCATCTCCGGGATGGTGCGGTCGCGGATGTCCAGCTTCCGCATCTGGCGCACGAACGCATCGCGCCCCATCGCCCGCCGGTCGGCCTGCGACAGCTTCTCGGTCGGGTCCAAAGTCTCCAGGAATGCACTCAGGGTCATACCCTTCTGGTACGCCTCCTTGTACATCTGGCGTGATAGTACAAAATCATTTGCCATCGTTTTTTCTCCTCGCCGGCGCAGCCTCCCGGCCGCACCGCAATGGTTATTTTCGGGCTGTTTAGCCGGAACCCAACATCACTTCCACCGCGGTGGTCGTGCTTGCATCGATGATCATGTGCCTGGCGTTCAGCATCTCGGTCATCTCGGCGGTCGTCGGGTCCTGGTTGGTCCCCACGGCCGCATTGCGGATGTAGCCTTCCGCCGAAGACGCACCCAGGTCGCCCACGATCCGTAAACCGTGGGTCAGGGTGGCGCCGTCGCCACCTGGTAGGGTGCAGCCGCCGCCGATCTGCACGGTGCACATGTTGTCGGCTTCCACCTTGATCAGCTTGCCGAGCACAAACTCGCCATCGCCGACCAGCTGAATGGTCAGGTCATCGCTCAGATTAACCGCCAGGCCAACCTGCTCGCTCCCGCCCGCATAATCCGCATCATACGTGATCGAGCTGTCGTCGACCTCGAAAGTCGCAAAACGAGCCCCAACACCCACGACGCTTGCTGATAATCTTGGATCAGACATGTTCTTTTCTCCGTTTCTGATTGATTCTTATTTAACCGCCGTACGCAGCCGCCGGCGCTCGAACCTCGGCATCCTCGCCCCCCACGGGGATCTGCCGCCCGCTCTTCAGCACCTCGGCCGCCCGGGCCTGCCACGCTTTCCGTTCGGCCTTGATGAATTCCAGGTCATCCTGGCCCATCAAAACCGCCCGGTACTTTTCTGCCGGGCAATCGTTGCCCTCCGCCTGCACGCGGGCCTTGACCGCCTCGTTGACCAGGTCGGTCTTATAGGCCAGCCCGATCTCCGCATCCGGCTCCAGCGCCGATACCCGGGTCTCCAACGCTTCGGCTTCCGCCAGCAGCTCGTTCACCTGGGCCTCGTGCGCCTCCGTCATCGCCCGCAGGCTCTGCGCCACGAACTCCCCGTCATCCTCGATCGCCTCTAATTCCGCCAGGCGCTCTTCTCCGACCAGGGCCCGCAGCCGCTCCACAACTGTACTTCGATCCATACGGACCTCCTCTTCTGCTTCAGGAAGACTCCCGCCCTCCCCCCGTGCCGGGGGGACCGAGGGGGGTTCCTCCCCTTGATTCCGTTTCCCAGGCAATGCCACCGCCCCCCTGTCCAGCAACCGCACCTGGTACCGTTCTTCCAACCATTCGACCTCATCCTTCGGCAGCCGGTCGGCATACTGCTTCGCCTTGCGCACCATTGCGCCCGGCGTGGCGCCCTTGTAGACCAGGCTGGCTTCGTAAACGTGAGCGTTTTCCACCCACACGAAGCAGCGCACCGCCTCCCCCTCCTCGTCCTCGTAAGTCGAGAACGCCAGGTGGGGGCAGTAATCGCCATCCTCGTCCCGGCCATAGTAAGGCCGCCCACAGATCGAGCATTCGAACTCGCCATCCGGGTACGTCGAAAAACCGATCGACATATCCTTCGTCGTGCCGCCCTCGATCGCCCGGATCAGGTCGTCATTGGCCACATCCGTCACCTGGATCCCCCTCAGCATGTACTGCCACGTCTGCAGCGCCATCCCGTGCTGGCCGTCGAACCCTGCGCCGGGTTCCACAGCATCGCCCACCAATTCAGCCTCGAAGATCCTACCCACCGGTTGCTCCCCCTCGCTGGACCACCCCCCCGTCCGGTGCATGTTCATCAAGGCAATGCCCCCTTTTACATCAGCCCGGTAATTTCGCATCGATCGCGGCGTCATGCGGGTGCCGTAATAATCGATCGCCTGGGTGCTGGGCACGCCAGGGAACAAATACACATCCTCAATCGTCAGCGGGCTCCTGGCATGTTGCCGGTTGATCGTCCGCAACAGCCGTCCGGCCGTCGCCTCGTCCAATTCCACCGGCTCGATCGTGCCGCGACCCGCCAACGCATAATCACTTCTCGATAATTGCTCGTGTTCTTCCTGATTTCCTGGCATAATCTTTCTCCGATTCTCCGGGAGGGGGTCTACAACCCGTACCAGATCCCGATCTTCAACTTGATCCCGCTGGCCGTGTACGTCCCCGTCCCCCGGCTGATGGCGCCCACCCACAGGCTTGTCTCGCCGGACGCACATTTGAATTGGATCCCCAGGTTCTCCTTATGCGCGATCTGGCTGCCGGCCAGGTCCACATAATCGCCGGTCGCAATCTCCACCACCCCGACGATCTTGGCCGCATTGGCATCCGAGATCGACACCGCCGCGTTCTCCGTCCCCAGGGCCACATTCGAGTCCAGGAACACCAGGTCGAAGGCCTGAGCCTGGTCGTCCACATCCAGCACCAGGATCGACTGGATCAGCCCGCACACAGCCATGCCGATATCGACGTTCTCCAGTTCCTGGGTCGCCGCCAGCACATCGCCGTCGGCGTACACATTCCCGGCATCCAGGCTCAGCGTCAATTCCAGTACCTGCCCGGCGCCCATCAATTTATGAAAATCTTCCTGATTTACAACCATTATTCACCTCTCCAAACGTCCGAGCTATCCACCGCCATCCTCGGCGCTCGTAGCACCGGGTAATGGATGCACTGGATATGCGCCGGCCACGGCCCTGCCGCTTCCGCCGCCCCGATCGATTCATACGGGTTGGCGTTCACACCCGCCTGGCAGATCGGGCAGGCAGCGTCATAAGGCACCAGCTCCGCCGTCCCGTCCAGTTCCGGGTTCATCTCGTAAAATAGTTCCACCGCCAGGTTCACCGTCACCGCCGTCTCCGTCATCGAGATCTGCGGCACCTTCCACAGGCCCCGCTGCGATGCCCAGTTCGGTTGCCCCGGCGCTACCGCTGCCGGCGTCTCGCCCAGCAGCCACCGGCGGTAATCCTCCAGCGTGGCATCCTCGTACAGCTCGCCGAATGCCAGGATCGCCCTGGCCAGCGACAGGTTATACGTCTCCAAAATCGACGCCGCCGAAGCCTGCGCACCCGTTTGGATCGCCGCCGCCAGGTCGTCCCCGATCACCGGCGCCACGCTCCCCGAGCCATGCTGGCTCAAATGCACTGCCAGCGTACGCAGCGTCGTCTGCCGGTTCATCCCCGCCAGCGCTGCCTCCCAGTTCTCCAGGTCGGTCTCCGTGGCCAGCGCTGCCTCCAGCGCTGCCACCTGCACCGCCGTCATCCGGGCCCGCAAATCCGCCAGGTCAGCCATAGATCTCGAACTCCAGTGCATCCCGCAGCATGAACTTCCCCAGCTCGTTCGCAGTCCTCAACCGCAGCCGCAGCACCTTCTGCGAGAGTGCCATCGCTCGCTGGACAGAAGCCCCAAACCGCAACCAGCGCCGCAGCCACAGGCCCAGCAGGTCCGCACCGTTCACCCCGTACTTCAGGGCGTAGTTGGCGCCTGGCCCGCCGATCACCGCTTTCGCCCCCGCCTCCAGCAGGGCCGCCAGCATCGCCGATCCTTCCAGGTGACAGTTGGCCACGAACACCACCGCCCCTGCCAGGTCGGCCGATCGCAGTTGCGAGGCCGTCACCGCCGTCTGGTACTCGTCGCCGTACCAGAACGGCTGGCCCCGCAGCCCGTGCAGCTTGAAGTACACGAAGTCATGCCCCCGCAGCCATCCCGGCTCGAACTCCAACGCCGAGACCGGCGGGCACGTCATCGGAGCCACCCCCGCCGCCTGGCGGACGCTCTCCCGCATACTCCATGCGCAATAAGCAAACACGTCCATCGGTCAGGCGCTCCTACTGCACTCTCGTGTAAAGGATGTACACAGTGCACTCACCCGCCGCCGGATCCGTGCCGGCGATAGCGTAATCGATGGTCTCGTCCGCCCCGCTGGGAGCATACACGAAAATGCCCTCGTCCACCGTGTAATCACCATTGGACCCGTTCTCCAGCCCATACCAGCCAGCCGCATACCCGGTCGCCTCGGTAAAAGTCGTCTGCAAAGCCGCATCTGCAGCCGCCATGAAACCGTCGGTGTCATTCCCGTCGCCGATGGTCAGCGCGCAGTCGTCCCCGGTGCAATCGAAGTTTGTGGTTACCTGGATGAAGACCGAATGGATGATCCAGATCTCGCCGTCCGTAATCGTGGCCACCGTCCCGCTGGCGGGAGTGTACGCCACCGTCGCCGAGATCAAGGTCGGCAGCCCGCCGATATTCTCGTACGCGTTGATCGTCTGGTTGACATCGTCCAGCGAGCTGACCCCGGTCACGCCCAGGGTCCCGGCCACCGCTGTGTTGCCGGCATTCGAAACCGTAAACACATCCGTCCCATCCGACTGCTCCAGCACCATCAGGCTGCTGGTCTGTGTGGTGTAGCCCTGCGCCGTCAACTGGATCTCGTCGGCCGCGCCATCGACCAGTACGTTCCCGGTCACGTCCAGCTTGGCCCCCGCCGAGGCCCCGCCCAGGCCCACGTCCTGGTTCTCGTCCAAATACACGATCCCCGTGGTACCCACCGTCGATCCCAGGCCGAGTATCAGATCATCCGCCGTATCATACAGCGCCATGTAGAAATCCTGGGCGTTGCCATCGAACACCACCGCCGTATCTTCGGCCCCGGCGTCCCCGATCGTCAAAACCGGCGTGGTCCCGCCCATCGTAAGATCGCCGTAAGTCGCCACCGCTAGGTTCTCGTCGATCCCCAGCCCCGGGGTCGTCCCCACGGTGGACCCCAGACCGATCAGGATGTCATCCGCAGAGTCGTCCAACGCCACATAGAAATCTTGGGCGTTGCCGTCGAACACGATGCTGGTGTCCTCCGCCCCGGCGTCCCCGATCGTCAGCTTCGGGGTGTTGCCGCTCAAAGTGACGCTCTCGAAATTCGTAGTGCCCAGCATCACCACCTCGTCCTCGGGCGCCTGGCGCTCCATGCACCCTACCAGCGCCAGCACCAGCACCAACGCCAGCATGACGGCTGCCAAAACAAAACGCTTTTTACCAACCATGATCTTCTCCTTCATCATTCGCCCATCCGCCGCCATGCGGCCCGCAGCTGGGCCCGATACGTATTCCAGCAGGTCGTTTCCGCCTCCTGGTATAAAGCCTGCTGCCACCACGGCAGCCGGCTGATATCCTCCACCTCTCGCCGGTGAGATCTCCCCACTCGCAGTTCGACCGCATTTTCCTGGCCATCCTCCGGCTCGGAGGGCGATACTCCGTCTATGAGATCGCCGCTCTCGATCCAATAGCCCATCGCCGCAACGGCATCATGGCCCACCAGCTCCTGGGCCGCCTCGTCCGCCGTGATGAAGCCGGCCGCCACCTGCGTCAGCTTCGTGCGGGTCTCGATCGATTCCGCTGTGGCATCCTGCACCCGGTCGCTGGTACGCAGCTCCTCGAAAGTCACCTGCACCAGGCCCTGCCGTCCCCATACCCGCAGCGCCATCCCCAGCGCCCATTCCAGCATCCGGGATACCACCCGCTGGAAGGCCTTCAACTCCTGCACGAACACCTGCCACTGCACCGTGGCGTGCGTCGTCGTGGCGGCATCGTTGCGGCCCAGCAGCACCGGCAGTTGTTTCAGGCCACTCACGATCTGCGCATCGATCGTCTCCACCAATTCCCGGATGTCGATCGTCTTGCCCGATGGCACCGTGTACGTGCTTTCCACGCTGTCGTAATGGATGAACGCGTCGTCCGGCTCCAAATCGTCCACCATGCCTGAAATATCGCTCAGGTAGCCGTCTAGAAAGGACCGCAGGTCGTCCGCCTTATCCGGCTGCAACAGGTCCGGCCGCGTGTCCTGCACCACCTTCAATACCGCCTCGAACGCCACGCTGATATCCACCCGGGGGTAGCCCGCAAAATGCGCCGCCGCCTTCAGGTCCCGCAGCACCTCCATCTGGAAAAAGACCACATCCAGTGCCGCCCAGAACGGGGACCGGCCTCTTGGCTCGCCCGGCTCCGGGTCCAGCGGGATGTAGCGAAACTGCAGCGGCGAGAGCGGGTTGAACTGGCCCAAATGTTGGATCCCAGGGACCCAGTGTCCCATCTCATCCCGCCGGAAATCGATCGACCACGGGTTCACCACCACGAAATCGTAAACCTCGATCGGCTCCCCGATCTCGATCTCCATCGCCAGCGCGCCCTGGGTGGCCGCCGTCAGCAGCAGCATATTGATCAGCACGTTCAGACCGCCGCCGTACTCCCTGGCCACCCCCTCCTCGACCAGCGCATCCACCAGCGCCTGCCCCTCAGGGTCCGGCGTCTCCCCGTCCAGTTTGGTCACCTGGATCTCCCAGCCCGAGTTGGCCAGCCGCAACACGTTCGAGATCGCCTTCGAAGCGTCGGCGTTGTAGTCCCGGATCTGCCGCACCAGCTCCATCAGGTTGCGGTAGCGCCCCATGCGCGCCGGCACCAGCGAGGAGATCCCGCTGGTCGTGTCCAGTCCCGCATTGCGGGTCGGTCGTCCGGCTTGTAATCGTAATTCCGGCATCGTCATCCTATGGTGATGGCAGCCACTTGCTCGGGTCGAACCCCAGCACCTTCAGCAGGAGCTCTGGGATCAACACCATTAATACATACGCCAGGAACATGATGATCGCCGTCAGTACTTTGTTGTCGCGTATTGCCGATCCCAGCTTCACCAGCGGGTTGGCCTCCACCTGGTCCAGCCGGGTGTAATTGGCCCACACCACCGTCAATACCATCATGTCCACATCGCCGTTCCCCCCCTCTGCAATCTTCTTCTCGATCTGCGCCTTGTAAGCCTCAGGGATATCCATCGAGTCAGGGCCCCCGCTTATTCGTCTTTACCCAGGAATGATCGCAGGGTCTTATACCCACCCGACGGGCCAATCGTGGCAATCACCATGAACATCCCGATCCCGATCCCCTGGGAAATACTGATATGCCAGGCTGACTGCTCCAGGTATGAGACCACCACAGCGCCACCCATCAAAAAACCGCTCGCCAGGGAAACAACTTCAGCGGCTTTGTCCTTTACGCCCCATTTTTCCTTGACGTATTGGATGGCCGCAATACCTACCCCGGTAATCGTGATCAGCACCAGGGATAAGGTCACAACGGTGTTCAAAATAATGTTTTCCATAAAAAACCTCGCTTTCGCCTTAAAACTTAAAGCGGGTGCGGGCCCTACCTCGAAATTGAGCTAGGCCCGCACCCGCCGGTTCGTCCGGTCTGCCAGTGCGGCAAGTCCTTAATAAAATAGCACATATATTCCATAAATGCAAGCAAATCCTGAATTTATTAAGGTTCGTCATAATATCCATCCCTAAAATAGCTGCCCCTGCAGTCCCTCGCCCCACATCGCCTTCCTCGTCCGGGTGAGGGCGTTCAGTTGCTCCTGCTGGTCCTTGATCCTGGATTTCAACTCCCGGTCCATGTACTCATCCAGTTCCGCCGCCGATCCCGCCAGCCAGTACCCGCCGCGCTTCCCGCCCGTGCTGCAGATCGGGAACCCGTCCTTGCGTAGCTGGTTGATCACCAGGCGCAGGTCCCGTTCATTGCGCGCATGCGCCTTTACCAGTGCCAGCAGCTTATACCTGGAGATCGCATTTTCCTGGCCCACCCGGAACACCAGCGCACGCAGTACCGCCCGCTCCAGCCCCGCCGGGAGATTCTGGATATAGGTCTCCATATCGAACCCCAGGTTGTATCGCAAATCACTCATCGCTTTTTCTCCAGCGAAACCAACAACATCGATGGTGTATCGATCTTCATAAATTCAATCTCCGGGAATGTTGCCTCGAAAGTCAGCCGGTTACTGTCCTCGAATTTTTTCTTGCTGCTGGCCTCAGCTGCAAAAATGACATACTGGTAAAACAACCGGCCATTCTCCCGGTAGAAACCCAGCACAAAACCCACATAATACCCGTGGCCATCACGGCCCTTATCTTCCCCCCTGGAGGGGGGATCGAGGGGGATCATTCCCCCATTCTCCCTATTCTCCCTATTCTCTGGCATTCTCACCGCTCCCTATTCTCTCTAGCCACCGCTCCCGGGCCGCTTCCGCTCGCGAGGAGGGGGAGTGTTTGTAAGTCCCGTTCTCCAAAGCGTCCCGCAAGCCCCCCAGATTCACGTATGGTTCCTTCACGTACGTCCCCGCCGCGTTTCCGCCCCGGATGGTCTGCACAGCCCCGTCATGCTTCAGTTCCCGCACCACGTCGCTCCAGCGGTTGGCGTGCCAGGCCTCCATCCCATCCTTCGTATTGGCCGGCACCTGGTGGTCCTCCTCCCCGTTCACCCGGATGCAGTCATACACGAAGTTCGACAGCCTGGATGTCTTGACGCCCAGCGCCTTGGCCCGTTCCTCGTTCAGCACCTGCGCCATCGTTGCCTGGATCCGCTGCTTGCGCTTCTCAGTAGATTCTTCCACTTCGGCCTCGTAACCGTCCTCGATCCGCCAGGCGATATTCCGGGCGATCTTCCAGCCCAGGTAAGCGCTCAATATCAAACCCAGCGACCCACAGCCTCCCAGAACGCCCCACAGGATCCAGTTCAGCCCTTGCATGCGGGTGTCCAGGTTCTCCGCTTCCACCCGGCCCAATGTGACCGTGTTGGAGATCGCCACCTGGTGCATGCGCTGCTGGTAATCGGCCGCCTCCACCGCCTGGTCGTATCCCACCCAGGCTGCCGCCACTCCGATCTGGTGCAGTTCGTCCTCCCGCTCGATCTCCCTGGCCTGCTCCGTGCTGGTCACCCGGGCCCACTGCGTGGCCACCCCGCTCTGGTGTGTGGCCTCCGCCGCTTCCGCTGCCCACCTCGTGGCCTGGAAATCCGGCGCCGGTGTCCCCGTCGGATCCAACGGCCGCCCCCAGGTTGCAGTGGCGGTCCCTAATTGCCGCCAGGCCGGCGTCATCGAAGGCGCCGCCTGGGGTTGTTTCGACTGGTTCTCCGCACTCCAGATCGCCAGGCGAAACAACCCGATCGGCACCCCCAAGATCACCACCATCAGCAGCAGTTTCCGCAGGCCCCCGGTCAGGTCGATCAAAATATCGTCCTTCCGGTCGGCAAATCACCCGGATCCACCCGGTTGGCCGCATCCCGGCCAAGAGCATCGTTGCAGGTCAATTCTGCCTTTTCCGCATCCGTCATCGGCCCATAATTAAGGGTGGTGGGATACTGATGGTATTTTTCATGCAAATAATCCAGGCGACCCTGGTAGAACCTCCCCAACCTATCGCCGACTTTATTCAAAATTATTGGCATTTCTCAAACTCCTTTCGCACAAAGCATCAACAACACGTACAAAACCAGTCCCAACACCAGGTAGAACTCCGCCCGGCGCCGGTGCTGCTGTTCGCGGGCCATGATATGCGCCACCATCGAGCACACCATCCCCGCCAATAGCCCAAACTCAAGCATCATCTTTTGCCACCTCCCGCCGGATCAAGTCCGCCACCTCCCCCAGGTCGTCATTGGTCACCACGATGTACATTTCATCAACCATCGGGTTTCTGACAATCAGCGTCATTTTGTCCACACCAACACCAGGAAACGTTAGTCCCGTCTGGTCAAGTAATGCCATAACGTCGCCAGCCAAAGCAGCTTTCAAAAAATCAAGTTTAGACATCGCATCCTCCAATCATCAAAATCAAAATCACCCCACCTTTCCGCTCAACCCAAACCCTTTATCCCGCCGCCGTTTCTTCTTGCGCCCCTTGCGCTCGCCCTTCTCCCCCTCCGGCCGGCCCGCCCCCCGCACCGGCGTGCTCGGCATCGGCAGGCTCGTTTCATCGCCCCGCGGGCCTCCCGCCGCCCACACCGCCAGGGCCAGCGCCCAGAATTTGTCGGCGTGGTGCTTCTCGTTGGCCGCCGTGTCGAAGATGGCGTTCTTGTGTGCCGAGATCTTCTTCTTGATCGAGTGCACCTGGTACGTCAGCTCGCGCACCAGCGGCAGCGGCACCTCCGCTCGCTGGATCCTGACCTTCAGCTCCACCGCCCACAGCTCCTTGCTGGCATTTGTGAAATCCACCCCTTCTACCCGCACCGGGAACTGCTTCATGGCATTCTCCGCCAGCTGCATCCCCAGCCCGTTCTGGTCGATCAGGAACTTCGGGCAACGCAGCACCTTCAGCGCCTTGGCCACCACCGCCAGTTGGTCGTCGAACTCCACCTGCGCCAGGCTGATCATCAGGCGGAACGGCAGCTGGTTAGTGGTCCCCTTCCCCACGAAACAGATCTCGCTCAGGTTGCGCTTGCGGCCCACGTCCATCCCGCCGTACAACACCCCCTCGATCCGCCCGTCCCGCTGCGCTTCCGCCACCTCGTCGATGATGGCCAGCGCATCGTCCACCCCCTCCGCCATGCGGTACCACAGCCCGCCCGACTGCGCCAGCATCTGGTTGCGCTTGATCTCGTCCCACGTGATCCACGCCACCGACTCATCCACCCAGGCGCACTCGTACTCCTGTTGGAAGTCCTCCAGCGGCATGTTCTCGAAGATGGTGATCAGCCGCTCGCTGCCGAACAGCCTGACCCGCTCCT
>Ga0180437_10010318_pt1 | contig 11415 bp, 18 predicted proteins | sample SS_ome_4_FD_132410 | JGI IMG/M metagenome (GOLD analysis project Ga0180437, IMG submission 132410) | Hypersaline lake sediment archaeal communities from the Salton Sea, California, USA - SS_3_D_1 metaG | ecosystem: Environmental > Aquatic > Non-marine Saline and Alkaline > Hypersaline >... | reverse complement strand
AGCTCAGGCTGTTGTAGGAATTTTCGTTCATAGTAACCTCTTAGACGCATCACTCTGAAAAAGGTTCACAGAATTCTGGAGGAATTATTCCGCGTTCCATTTGGGACAATTTCAGGGCTGGGATGCCTCTTCTCTGTGCTTCTGCCCTAAGGGTAATCTCTCTATCCCTACGGTCTTGTCGTAGCTTTTTCCCTTCCTCAATCCACTGGAGGGTATGGGTAGGGATATAGCCTCGACCATCGCATTGGTCGCACGGGATGACTGCCCGAAGCCCTACCAGAATTCCCTGCCCTTTGCATCTGGGGCATTCTGGGGATTCTCCTTTGGGGTAGCCGTGTTTCATGGGTTCGTGGTCTGTCATTCCTCAAAGACCTCTTGGTTCTCATTCATCTCATCCGCTTCGGCCTGACTCCTCAGGAGGAGGTACAGCATGCAGATTCCAGACAGCATGTGGCTTATGGGCTCATTGGCCTTGTCTTTTGGGTCCATCTTACGCACATCGGTCATTAAGCCGATGAGGTATTTGGCAATCTGCGGATTTTCGTCCTCGATGAGTCTCAACGTTGTTAAATTGAGGTTTTCATCTGGATTATCGAATAAAGATTGTGCCACAGAAGCGAATGTTTCTTGGGACACGATTGGCATCTTATTCGGAGTCGGATTCATCTTCTTCCTCGCTTGTATCGACCTTGACATTCCTGAATGCTTCGTCCATCAGCTTGTAAAGGTTCTTGGTGGCGACTTCCAGGCCCTCCTGATTCTCAGCACAGGCCCAACCTCCCATGACTTCCTGAAGGATGCTGGTTATCATCCTGAGCTTCTGAAGATCGCTGACCAGTATGTATTCGGATTCTTTCATCATGGCGATTCTCCTTTCTCGTAGGCTACCACGAAAAAGCGGCCCCGTCAACTGCGAAAACAGAGGCTTTCCCCACTATATTAAGGAGCAACACTAATAAGGAGAGTCCATGTTTAAGAGACTATTTAAGGCGATAGCGGACTGGTGGAAACGATCTAGCACACCATATGTAGGGGAGTATCAAGAACCTCTGGCTGACAAGCCAAGAGCAAAGACAGATGAAGAGCGATTCAGAGAAAAGTTCCCCGACGAAGTCATACCTTCGTGGAAAGAAGCGGACGTTCATCTCCTCAAATATTGTGCCGACAAGACACTGGAAGCTAAAGCACTCATCAAGCAAGATCTCGCTGGCCGACCTTTCAACAGAGAGCATTATGAAGGGGTTATCTTTGAGCCTGATGACAAACAATTCGCCATGCTTGATCCCGAGGGCACTCGCCCCAGCAATAAATATGCCCTGTACCTATGGGAGCATTGTGGATGGGATCGCAAACTGGCCGAATCGGTTGGCAAAGAAATGAGAGATACCGCGTTGTTAAGAGAACGACTTGCACAACTAGAAGATCTTGAAGGCGAAATGAAAAAGGTTGGCTATGATTATGGTGTTTACACTAACGGAATCAGCAAGCACAACTGGCCTCCATGGCGAGCAAAGGTTTAATCCTTCAAGATGTCTTTGATCTGATCGATAATAGATGTCTTGTGATCCTCTCGCTCGATTGCGTAGCGGATTTCATCTATCTTCTTAGCATTCTGGGCACTGACGTAGAATGTATGCCCTAGAAGGATCAAGCTAACGAATATAAGTAGTCCGACGACTAGTTTAAAGGGTTTCATGTTTTCTATTTGCTCTTTTGGCTGTTACTGGTACAAAGAGATTGACAACATGTCTCCCGTGCGGTCGATAGTACACACCATCATAACCGGCCTCCTGCACCGAGTCGAATAACTCATCAAAGTCTATATTTGTCGTATTGGGAATATATGCTTTTTCCTTGAGTTTCTCGGGATCTTCCAACAAATTGTAGATCCTTTCGGCAGGAAACTGTGTCACATATAGATGGCCACCAACGAGATCCTCCTTCTGGAACGGGTCCAAGTAGAAGAAGGTCCTGGGCTTCTTTGTCAACATGTAGTCCCTACGGGAGTACGGTTGCGGTCGGGCAGCCGCAGGATCGATGACATATTCATCGCCGCGATCACCGTGGGAGTATCTCCAAAGTGCCACCCTGCCGCCCGAGACAAATTCGGGTGGTACGCTCTCTTTTATAAGCCACTGTTTAAAATCCATCAATCTATTTACTAACTATAGCATGAACTTTCGAGAATTCATGAAACTAGAATCCGAAATACCTATGAAGGGCATCCTGAAATATAGTGATGTCGCGGGTGGTAGTCGGCCTCAGGCGGCGATCTATCTGCCCCAAGAATTCGGCAGATATTATCTAAGTCTGATCCCGAGGGAGCTAAATGTCCAGCCACAGGCTTATCCTCCGCACATTACGGTGATTAGGACCGGCGTCGAGTTTCCGCCGAACATGGATGCGTGGGGTAAATACGAAGGGGAAGAGGTGGAATTCGTCTACGAACCTAAAATTGACACCGATGGCCTATATTATTACTTAAATGTGGAAAGTGACCGCATCGGTGACATCCGAGAAGAACTAGGTTTACCGCGATACAGGAAGGATAACAAGGGTTATCACATAACAATTGGGAACACTAAGCACCATGAATTTTAAACCCTGGCTTAAAAGTGAAGGATCTAAGTCTCTGAGGGCTCTGTACCGGGCTCTGATCGGGCTTTTGAAGGGTGTGCCCCAATCGAGCGTACACCACCCCGAGGGGGATGTGTGGACCCACACAAAGTTGGTAAGGAAATCCATGGATCGGGCCATTCAGATGTTGAAGGATGCCCAAAAAGAACCAGATTCTCCATTTTCTGCCCTTAACCTGGATCTCACCGAAGACGAAAAGTTCCTGCTTCAGATCGCGGCCCTGATGCATGATGTCGGGAAGGCCATCACCGCTGCATGGACCGACAAAAGGGGCGAACGGGTGCCCTGGAGGGATGTCCCAGAATCGCCTGAGAAGGCCCTTGGCGGCAAGGGGTGGCAAGCCATAGGACATGAGGACCCTGAGAACATAGAGGCCGCCAGGGAGCGTCTGGGAGCCTCCTGGAAGGACGTGGCCCAACATGCCGATCCCAAGGACCTGGAGGACCTGGATTTCATCATCCAACACCACATGGATCTGTTCGGCAGGAAGGCCTTTGGGTTCATGGATGAGGCCGGGAATTTCAAAAATGAACGACACATCAAGCTCCTGTTGCTGGTCATGCTGATGGACCAGTTGGGTCGCGGGGCCAAGGCCGATGATGCCCATCGCTCCCTTGACAGGATGAAGGCCGTATCGCAGCATCGACGTGCGTCGGTCGCGGCAGAGAAACAGAAGGCCCTGGAGAGGGACGAAAAGACGGCCACACCGGAGGCCATGGTGCAGTGGTGGATCGAAGACAAAGAAAAACCCCTGAGGGTCTTTGAAAGAGCCCTCAGGGGCAAGCATCCGCATCTGACGGATGCCCAGGTGGCCAAGTATGTCGCGATGGTTAATCAGCAACGACCTCAGGCTGGGCGTTGATCTTCTTGTCCATCGACTTGGTAATCGAGGTGATTACCGGATGCTCCAACAGCGAAATCAGGGCATCATTGATGTGGGGATCATAGGCCTCACCAATGTCTTCATCCTGATATGGCTGCGGGAACTTTTTCGGATCTGGGGCTTTGATGTCGTACCGTGCGTAGCCAGCATAGATCACGTCGGCCAGATCGCGGAGCCGCTCATAGAGCTTCGTGGCCAGATCAGCCAATTCGGGGCGGTTCTGGAAGTAGTTGTACACCCAGAGATTGTCCACGTTCAATTTGAACAGGCCGTTCGGAGTGTACTCACACAAGATGGTTTCGTGCCGGTGGCACTTCCAATCCTGCGTCGGACCATGGCCGCCACCGCCACCGCCGCCACCACCGCCACCACCGGACTTCTTCGGAATCTCATCCACGATGAGAAATGGTGACCGCGACCCATCAGCATTTAAGATGGGCTGTTGTCGGCTGGGACCGAAGTCCTTCCGATGCTTGAACTCATCAGCCGTGATGGGGACTTTTTCGTCCCCATCCTGCCGATACATGGTATCGACCCTAACGCTGACAACTGGGATAGCCAGGGGCGGCTGTTTGCCGTTTCCATTACTCATCGTTGTTATTCTCCATTTCAAGGATTTTCTTTTGTCCCTCTTCGATGCCAGGGATCTGTTCGGCATATTCTTGCGGAATTACCGTGGCCTTGCTTCCACGGGCAATCAGGGGACACAACTGAACGTCGCCCGTGTATTTATCTGTACCGCGAATCCTAAAGGACCAGAAGGTGGTACTGCCGGGGGTCACATGGACCGTGCCATCCGAAACCACGACGTTCCCTTGCCCGTCGTACTGGATCGGGATCAAAGGACTCTGCTTCTTCGGCATCTTCGTCGGGCCCTTCTCCAGGTTAAGGGTGATGAATTCATCATCCCCAACCGGGAAAAGCTCCGAACAGACTTCCCTGAGCCGCTTCAATTCTTTTTCGTTTTCCGCCACATCGATGACCCGCTCACAGGCCGTAGACATGATTTTATGGAGGGCCGTGTCGTTTTCGAAGGTGAAATCGGGACGGCGATTCATATCTCCAAGGAAAGGAAGCGGACGGGCAGTTTCTTCAAGCGGAGGGTTCTGAGATTCGTCGCGGACACTAGCGACCGAATCAATGACGACCCGAATCGTCGCATAGGGCTTCATGACACCGCCACCCGGCGTAGGAGTAACGGCCCCCTTGACGTAACGGCAGCCCATCAGGTTCATCATTCGCCCAATTTGGGCATAGGTTCCAAGGGCATTATCAACGAATCGGCTGAACCTTTCCGCGTCCTTGGCACCCACCTCCTTCAACATTTCTTGGTACACCCAAGGACACGTCAGAAATGCTTTTCGGGTTGGCTGCTTGCCCAACTCATTCTTCCCACCCTGTTTGAACTTGCCACCACCAGCATCTTCACCGGATCGTTCATTCATGGGCCAAGTGTCGCCGGGCTTTTCGTACCGGCAAGGAAAGATGTCAATCTCAAGGTGGGCTGCATCGATGGTGTAGATCAAATTTGGTTTGACCTCAACATCGAACGGGGCACACTTCAATTCGAAGTGACCATTCTCCAGCCGGAACCGATCCACGAACCCTTGAGCCGAACACACGCGGCGATGCATGTTGGTGACCTTGCGATGCGTCCCGCTTTTGACAGCAGTGGCATAGCTCTTGTACTTCTTGTCCTTCTCTTGAGGATGACCGATCTGTTTCTCAGCAAAATAGACCGTCATGTCATCCAGGAAAGAGGGAGCCATCATCGTGAGTTGGCTCATCATCTCCGAAGAGAGATAGTTCCTCTTCGGCTTGGAAGTCAGGGAGCAACGGAAGAAGTAGAAGACGCTGTACTTCGACGCTTCTTCCCCGACCAGGGCATTGAGTTTGCGACCGATGGCATCGGTCACATCCTCATCGTGAATCCAGTGGTTCAGGTCGTTGCGATAGCCGCGACCAGCCTGAAACTTTTTGTTCGCACAGAAGGATGCGATGTAAATTTCAGGATTACGGTGCATAGCACCAGCACTGGTAATCAGACCACATCCTTGCATCGCGGCACCGCGTTGGGCCGTCTGGTTTGCAACCAGTCCGTTGGTTTGAATGTCCCCCAAATCTTCGAAGGGCTGACCATCGTGCATGTACAGCAAATAGTCGTAACCATTCATCCACACACAAAGGATCAGAGCTTTTTTGGCCCCGTAGTTCTTTGCATTGGAATGGCATTCCCTGATGACATAGGTTAGTTTGGCCCAATCATACCCTGCCCTCCAGCAGATGTCAGTTGGAAGGGTGGTAATGGACGTACTCTTGGCCGGGGACACGACCTTCTTGGAAGAAATCGTCATTCTGTTGGTTCCCTTTCTAGTCTCAAACCAAAAAAGTTGACGGGTAGAAGTCCTCTTGATGCACCGATTGTAGTCCACAAACCGCAGTCTGTAAAGCAGCCAGGGAAGAATTCCCTAAAATGGCTCACAAGAGGGGAAACGATGCCCTGCTAATTGAGAACATAGCATAAAATCGGCCATCGTAAACCATATTGACGGTTGATTTCAAAATTTTTTGATGGGCCTCGTCCCTATGGTGGGGTACAATCACCCTGTTTTTGGTACTCTAGAATACGCATCTTAGCTATATTCACATATTCTTCTGACATATCAACGCCAAAAAACTTTCGTTTTAGCCTCAAGCACGACAAACAGGTCTGACCGCTGCCGACAAATGGGTCGAAAATAAGATCTCCCTCACGACTAAAGGTCTGAATGAGGTAGTCAGGCACCCCCTGAGGGTACATGGCCGGGTGCATTATCCCCTTATCCATGGTGCCGATGGGAACGGTGACGATATCCGTCACGCGGGAAGTGCCTCTCTTGAGGTCGCGGCATTGGGTTTTGGCAACGACATTCCCCCCGCCGAATCGATCTGAGCCAGCAAAGCCCCCGACCCTGGTGGATTCGGCATTACCACAAGCTTTCAGGTCACAGTACGGATTTGATGTGGTGCTGAACCACAATATCTTCTCCCAGGCCCGTCGCGGTCGCTTGATGCTGCCAAGTGGTGGTGCGTCGGGCTTGTACCAAATCAATTCCTCACACTCAACCCAACCAGCTTCCCGCACCTTCAATCTGGTCCGCAACACATAGTCGGAGATCTGACCAGATTTTATGTGCGGTCTGATGACGATGAAAACCGAGGCCGAACTTTTAAGCTTCGGCTTCACGGCCTCCATCCACTTCAAGGTCCAGTCGGGATAGCTTTGTTCATCGATACCACCATACTGTTTCTTGCGTTGTTGTGCGTATGGTGGTGAACAGACTACTGCCGCTACACTTTCATCATCTAAGTGAGCGGCTAAGTTAGTACAATCACCGTGTAGAATCTGATTGGCTTCCATCACTCGTAATAGAGTGAACAAGCCTTGTGAATTCTTCGGTGAATCGGCATTTCCTGCACACGCCGATCTTCAACGCGATCCAGTACATGCTGTTGTCGAAGGTTGCTAGTGTGCCACACACGCAGCATTTACCACCAGCAGCAATCCAATCTCGACGGGCTTTCGCATAATCCAAGTTCATCGCTTTGCTCCATAGGTGAGAGTATTTCTCTACTACGAATAAGCGACTAGTTATTTTCACGAATTTCGATGCCGGTACGATCTCGACTTTCCTGCAATCGGACTTCCCGGTACTTCGGAGGCAAGACTGCCTCTCCTAAATCACCTGGAAGCTCTTCACGATAACCGAAGACCCAATCTACCAACCCAACATACTTGTCCTTACAAAAACCGAAGTTGAGAATACTGATCGATGGATCGGACATCCATAAACCCAACGAAGGTCGTTGTTTGAGATCGAACAAACAGTATCGCGTTATTGCTTCAGGAGGTATAGCCCCTTGATAGCAGACATTCCCGATGCTGTCCAAACTCAACTGCCAATGGTGTTGGTAGTATTCGAGGTTCTCTACAACCTCATCATGAACCTCCATCAGTGGCCTTCTCTCTTGTTGGGCTAATGCCTGAGCGATGAAGTCTTCATCAGGATGCAGAAGCACCTCGATCAACCGGTCCAGGTCAATCTCAAAGACCAACAGCTTCTCATCTTCGGCTGCCTGTAAAGCGTAGTAGAAGGGATAGCCAATCGACATGTAGGTCATGTCGGGTCGGCTGGGGACTTCCCATTCACTTGCCTTATCCCCGCGAGGCTGGATACCATGCTCAAGGCAGGAATTTAAATTCCTCTCGGCTGTTCCGTGATACGCTAGCATTTGGTTTTCTTTCTCGACTTCGGCCCCTGCCGGTGCCGAAGTCGCTTTTTAGACTTTCCTTGGACTGCCTTGGCAACCGGTCGCACAACACCTTTTTCCCAGGTCTTGGCTTTCTGAGGCTCGACCTCTTTGAAAGCAAAAGTCGGGTCGGTAATCCCCATCTGTTTCGCCATCATGGAATCCCACTTCTTGGCGGGAGCGGCCATCAGGCTCTCGATGAAATCTTTGGCCTCCTTCAATCCGACTCCGGTTACGTCGCGAAACATTTTGATGGCCGGGATCTTCTTGGGGTTCGAATTACAAAGGTAATGAACCAATCGCGTTTTCATCACCCCCCAAGTCAAGGTGACAATGCCACCGTCAACATCACAAGTTTCATTCAGGAGGGCCCGAATGATGGCATGATAACTCTGCCATCCTTTGGGACGCTCTTCTCCCTCCTCAATCATGACGAGGTTTCTTACCAATCTCGCTTTGTCTTCCATTCTCATAGGGACCTCTTTTCGTGCAGTACGCTTGTCCTGATCTTTTTTGGAATAAAACAACCTTTTGGGTTTCATCTCTTCCTCCCGAGACAATGGTCCTATGTCATTATAGGCTGCCTCGGGATTGGTGTAAAGCAACCTCTACCCCCACCGCAGAGGGTATTTTCGGAAAATTCCGATTTTTCTCGCTCCTCGCTGTCCCTTTGTGCGACATATATCATAGAGGCCCTTCCCAATTCTCCAGGAGAAATCCTATGTTTACCAAACGCTACGTCGTGATCGCGATCTACGAACCGGAAGAGGAGGAGGATGAACCGTACCCGTCGTGTACCTATTACGATTACGATGAATTAGACAAAGCACTGAAAGATTTCGAAGAAGTCAAAGGATGGACAGACATCCAAGTCATTGATTGCCTGACGGGCAAGACGATCAGACAAATGGAATCTGGCGATGCAACGATGCCCATCACGCTTTCTTGCGAACCCGCCGATCCTGCTGACTGGTGGAAACCCGATGGATGGAAATTAGCAGAAGATTAACCTCACAATCCAAAGAATCACCAACAGAACCAACAACCATCCGGCCCAATCATCCACCAAACTATCGATGAATTTTCTCATGGCATAAGAGAGCCTTCCCGGCGAAGCCGGGAGGGCTCTTTCCCTTACTTCTTAAAGTGTTTTCTGAATCCTTCCCACTCTTTAATTCGCTTAACAATTAGGTCCACCTCTTGACCATGGACTTGATCTTGAGTGGCCTTTTCAATAACATCTTCGTGTCTATTGACCCAATCCAGATTCTTTTTATGGACTTCATCGTTATTCTGGCCGATCTTATGCAGTTTATAGAGGGCGTTATTTAGGACTTCGGCATTTGTCTCGTCTTCCAACATCTTGAACATCTTTTCCAGCTTAGGAGGATGGTCCATTCCAAAAAGGCCGCCCGCGTACATATCGAAAACATAGCGGCGGTTGACTGCATCCTTCGCATTCTCAAATAGTTCCAGTAGATTCCACCATCCTTGTCTTGCTGCGAAGATCAGGGCTTTTTCTCGGAGGTGCCAGTACGGATCTAATCTTTTGCCTTTAGCCGGAAGGTGAGCAATCCCCATGACCGCATTTTTAAGGATGGGCAACACGTCTTCATTTGTGTAACCGCCACTCTGCCATTTCTTTTCGGCCTTATCGTAATAGCCTCTCAGTTCTCCAGTCCGCGTCCCTATGTCACGTATGTCTTTCTGATAATCTGAATAACCCGTATACTTATCTTGTAGGGCTTCCCAGTTTCGCATTTTGATCTGGGGTTGGGGATGCTTTAAAATCGATTGGAGGATCTTCTTTGGATCATCAAAATCTTCGCCCTCAACTTGAGTGTCTTTGGCATGCCGTGTATCGGTGTCGCCATTAACAAAATTTGTCCAGATATGTGGATCAAGTTGACCAGACAAAGCTTTTTTAGGAACTGCTAATCCAAACTGGGACTTCAAGGCTTCAGCATCTTTCATCATGATCGTGCGGGGATCTAGCTGTTGTTTGCCACCGCGATTGGAACCGGTATCGCTAGCATTGTACCAACCGCCTTGAGCCCCATTTGGGCCCATCTGCAAAGGCACGGTTCCTAGAAGAAGATATGCCACGTCACTGATAGAATGAACGTGACCGGCCTTCACATCTTGGAGGATGCTATCAACTCTTTTCCTCTCATACTCGCCAGAGAACACTTCCATATCAAAATCGCCAATTTTAGCTCCCCCTGCTCCTACACCCGTCACGAATGGATTGGGTTCTATGGGATCGAGATAAATGCGGTTTTTGGATTCATCAACCCCATTCACTTGCCAGTACGGAGTGAAATTGAGGGATTGATCGGAAACCTTGTCTCCAACGTTGACATCGGCCAAATCCTGAACGGAACCGGGCTCCTCGGCCCAATCGGCATACCAGCCTTCTTGAGGGTCCTTCTTAATAGAATTGAAGGGGATCATCCAGATGCCTTTCTTGGCATAAATTGCCCTGCCCAGGCCGCCTTGGGCCTTGATGAACATGTCGGTCAACTTCTTTGAATGATCGAACGGCTTCTCTTCCGCTTCTAGCCAATATCTGAACTGCATATTTTATTTAGCCTTCTATATACAAATAGCTGAGGAGTTATTATGCAGACATTTCGTGAATGGTTAGATGAAAATAGCGAACTGAACGAGATCTTTGGGTTCGGTAGGAAAAAAGAAGAGAAACCCGCAGTTACTTGGTCACCAGAACAAAAAGTGCAGTCTGTTCGAATTCAACTAGCTAAACAGCTAGGAGTCCCAGAACAGGATGTTCCGCCAGAACTCTTGCGGCAGCATGTGGTGAAAGTCCACGGCCAAGATGTTTGGGACTCTGTTGCAATTGCTCAAAGCGAGTTAGGCCAGAGATTGGGCCAAGCAAGAAGTGCCAGGGATCTTGCAAAGCCGGGCCAAAACCTTCCTGCCCGTGGCGATGATCCGTTTAGAGGGCAAAGGTGAAACTAGACTTCAGACTGTTCTTAGAATCAATCAAAGATGACGTAGGATTCCTAAGAGAATTCTTTGAAACATTCAATACCGAAGTGCTACTAGTATGGGCTGACTTCGTAGAAGAACAAGGCGACACAAGAAAATCAGAACTATTGAGGAAATTCGCAAACCTTTCCCTGCGACTAGGCACAAGAGATGTTATAGATGCCATGGGCTGGAAGAATCAACTGCCCGATTTGCCACTTACCTTCCAGAAGGCAGAAGGCATAGAATACTATGACGAGTATAGATTCAACCAAGGGGAATGGAAGAAAAACACGCAAGTCATAGTCGGTGCCCACCCAAAATATGAAGATGCAGCTTGGGCATGGAAAGAGGTAGACCTAAATCAAGTGCCATACCATGTACTAATGATGGTCTTCGCGGAATTGGGAGACAACTATAGAACTCTCAAGTATATGCCCAGACATGCTGCTAAAAGTCAATAAAAAGACCCTCTTCGCCCTACGGGCGAAGAGGGTCCTGTTTTAGGTCAAGACCTCAGTAACCAAACCAGATCCAACCGTTTTTCCGCCTTCGCGGATGGCGAATCGACCGCCCTCATAGAGAGCGATAGGCTTCTGGAGAGTCACTTCCAGAGT
>Ga0180437_10010317_pt1 | contig 11415 bp, 6 predicted proteins | sample SS_ome_4_FD_132410 | JGI IMG/M metagenome (GOLD analysis project Ga0180437, IMG submission 132410) | Hypersaline lake sediment archaeal communities from the Salton Sea, California, USA - SS_3_D_1 metaG | ecosystem: Environmental > Aquatic > Non-marine Saline and Alkaline > Hypersaline > Sediment... | reverse complement strand
GCCAGCCCTCACAGTCGCAATCACTATGTGGGAGAGGAGCTGGCTCGGGGACGGAGCCTGGCCGAGATTCAGGCCTCTATGAGGATGGTAGCTGAAGGGGTGCCTACTACCATTGCCGCCCTCCGGTTGGCCCGGCGTTACACCGTAGAAATGCCGATTACTGAGCAAATGCACCAGGTTCTTTTCGAAGGCAAGGACCCACGCCAGGCTGTGATAGACCTGATGGCCCGCGATGCCAAAGGCGAATTAGATGGTTTGGAAACTGGCGTACAGGCTTTGCTTGGAATGGATGGCCGACTCACCGTCGCTTAAACCAGCAGGCAGAGGCGAGGAACAGGCACGCTTGCAGCATTTGACAAAAAACGGAGAACCCCTTATAATATGTTGTGTACCCTATGGGGGTATCTAGTAAGGGAGGGGAGGGCGGTGAAGAGACGGGAGATTACAAAGCGTCTCAGGAGGGTTGAGGGGCAGATACGAGGTCTTCAGCGCATGGTGGATGAGGAGCGGGATTGTGAAACCATCCTCATCCAGTTGATGGCTGCCCGGTCGGCCCTCGACAAAGTTGGCCTGCTCATTGTCAGCAACTATATGGATGAATGTCTTCCCGGTGAAGATCCAAAGGTAAAGGAAAGGGCAATTCGCCCGTTGCAGTTCATTCTGTCCCGTTACTCTCCCCTTTTGGAGTCAGAAGGACTTTTATCTGAGGAGGAATAATCGGCTGGGACCGCCTGTGGTGCAACAGTGCTGTCTGTTGCTTCTGCAACGGCAGCCTTAAAATATCGAGGAGGAAAGAAATTTATGTCTGAACCGGTACATGTCACTGATGATACTTTCGAGGCGGAGGTTGTCCAATCGGCTATGCCGGCCATTGTTGACTTTTGGGCAGCGTGGTGCGGCCCTTGCCGTATGATTGCCCCAATTCTGGAAGAAATCGCTGAGGAATACGATGGTCAGCTCAAAGTGGCCAAAGTAGACGTTGATCAGAATTCCCAGGTAGCGACCCAGTTCGGTATCATGAGCATCCCGACACTGGTCCTCTTCAAAGATGGCGAGGCCGTGGAGCGACTGATTGGCTACATGCCCAAGGAAAGGCTGCTGGAGAAAATAACACCCCACCTGTAGGAGAGCACCACCAGGCCGAAAAGCGCCCGTCCCTCTTAAGAAGGATGGGCGCTTTTCGTTGTAGACTTTTGGGAGGAGGTGATGTGGAGCCAGCCTTTCGCTCCACGAAGACGGACACGTCTATCCCAGTCAAGCAGTAGCCAGAGGGACGGTAAAACTGAAGGTGCTGCCCTGACCTGGTTCGCTCTGGAACCACATCTGGCCATCGTGGAGCTCCACGATGCTTTTGGCTATAGAGAGGCCCAAACCAGTCCCTGCGGTCTCGCGCACCACAGGGTCATCGCCGCGAAAGAACTTGTCAAAGATCCGCTTCTGGTCTGTGGGTGTTATGCCAATGCCGGTGTCGCTGACACTCAGGCACAGATACCGGGAGTGTTGCTCGCCTGGAGGAACAGATCGGGCTTTGTCAGGTGGTGGGCCGTTGGACCATACCGTCGCCTTCACGCTGATCATTCCGCCGGGCAGTGTATACCGATAAGCGTTGCTGATCAAATTGGTCAGCACCTGGATGAGACGGCCCTCATCAGCCCGTACCAGAGGCAGGTCTTCAGACACTTCAACTGTCAGAGCCAGCTCCTTGGCTGTGATCCTTTCCTGCATGGTTTGCACCACTTCATCTACAACGGTCTTGATAGGCATGGACTGGATGTGTAGTTTCAACCGCCCACTTTCGATGCGTGAGATATCCAGGAGGTCGCTGACCAAGGTGTTCATCCGGTCTACATTGGACCTTATCACCCCCAGGAATTTCTGCTGCATCTCGCTGATCTCGCCGGCAGCGCCTTTGACCAAGAGGTCAGCATAGCCTTTGATGGAAGTCATAGGAGTCTTTAGCTCATGAGAAACGATGGAGACGAACTCGGATTTCGCCTCGTTGGCTTGTTTGATATCGGAATAGAGGCGAGCGTTCTCAATGGCGATAGCGGCGTGATCTGCCAGGCGCGTCATAAAGGTCAGATCATCCTCGTCAAAGGCGGCTGACTCGGAGCTTTCCACGCTGATCACACCCATTACCTGCTTCTCGCGCTGGATGGGCACTGTGAGTTGAGAGCGGGTTTCCGAGACAGCACCGATGTAATCGGGGTCCTGAGTCACATCAGGTGCCAGGACGGGCTGCCCTGTTCGCACGACGCGTCCTACGATCCCACGGTCAATAGGCCAAAGTGGCCCGGCGGATGGTTCATGCTCCTGTGGATAACCACGGGTGGACAGAAGCTGCATCCCCTCTTGTTCTTGAGTGACTGTGCCGATCAAGCCACCATCTGCCTTTGTCATCTGTATGGCGCAGTCTAGAGTCAAGTCCATAACCCTATCGTAGTCGAGAGTGGCGTTAAGCTGGCGGTCAATCTCCTGCATGGTGGTCAGTTCCTCAAGCCGTTTGGCCAGAGCCTGGTCGGTCATGGTATATAGGCGGGCGTTTTCGATAGCGATGGCCACCTGATCGGCCAGGGATTGCAGGACAAAAAGATCGCTTTCTTCGAAGGCATTTATCCGCTTGCTTTGGACATCCAGGACGCCCAGTATCCGCCCCCCGAGAGGCAACGGGACAGCCAATTCGGCTTTGGTATTGGGTAACGCCGGGTAGGGGAGGAAGCGGGGTTCTTTGCTCACGTCGTTGACCAGCAGAAACTCACCACTGCTGGCCACCCAACCAATGATCCCCTCTTCTCCGATTTCGAGTTGGTAGCCCTCTTGATTCATGACCTCCCCTGCCGGGCCGGTGCCTGCCCGGAAAACGGTCCATGGATTATCGGGATTGTTCAGAAACACCTGGACGTGGTAGTAGCCAAAGCGTTGTTGAATGAGCTCCACCACCTGAGCAAGTAACTCGTCCAAGTTGAGAATGGAGACGATCTTTTGGCTGACCTCTCTGACGGTTTCCAGTTGGAGGGCCCTCTTGCGCTCTTCCTCGAAAAGCCCGGCCTTCTCAACGGCGATTATCGTCTGGTTGGCCACAGTCTGGCAGAGCTTGATTTCCCCTTCAGTGAAATGCCGGTCACGGTGGCTCTCACAGAGATCAACAAAGCCAATCACTCTGCCCCTGACAATCAGAGGTATGACCAACGCTGTTCGCCCCCCGAGTTGCAGCAGTCGCGCTCGATCACCTTCACCCGTGGGGGGATCGCTGAGGCCAATGCTCAAAGGTTGGTGGGCGCGTAGCGCACCCATGGTGATGGAGGACTCTCGTAAGGAAAACGCCTCGCCCAGATGGGAGACACGTTCCTTCTCTGAAGCCCGATGCCCAGCATACTCGGCGATGACAGAAGAGGTTTTCTCATCTATGTTGCATTCATGAACATAGACGCTGGTAGCATCAACGACTTGGGCCATCCGTTGGGCCAGAGCTTTCCACACTTCTTCTATCTCCAGGCTGGAGGAGATGGCTGTACTGGCTCGGAAAAGGAGGGAAAGCTCGCGCACCTTTTGTTGGGTTTCCTCATGGAGACGGGCGTTCTGAATGACCAGGCTGGTCTGGTCAGCCAGGGCCGACAGAAAAGCCAAATCATCTTGGCTGTAGAGGTCCCCGGACAGCTTGGGGCCCAGGGCCAACCAGCCGATCAATTGCTCCTTAGTATGCAGGGGGATACAGAGTACCACGCCTAAGGCTTCCAAACGTGCTTTTTCCTCAACCGAGAACCCATCAGGATACCAATTGCCTTCCTCCCCATGCAGATAAAGAGGGCCCTTTTCGGTTAACCAACGTACAATCTGATTCTCTTTGCTGAAGCGAATCATCTGCATGACCTGTGCGGGTATCCCTCTGGCTTTGCGAGAGATGTACGAACCTGTGCGCTGGTCGAGCAGGATAACGGCTGTGCGCTCCGCGTGCAGTACGTCTCGCACACGCTGCGCCAACATGTCCAGAAGATGCGATAGGTCCAGGATGGTGGTCAAGGCGCGACTGAAATCTTGCAGGATCGAGCGATAGTCCTTGCGGCCCTTGTAGAATATGCGGTCAACCAGCAATTGCACCCTGTCTCTGAGAAGGCTCACAAAGATCACCAGAATCAGGACGAATAGGGCCAGGATGAATGGGTTGTCAGCAGGAGAAGCGATGGCAAATAATTGGCTGACTGGTATGATGAGCAGGAAATAAGCCGCCATGACCCCTACTGTCAAGATAGAGTAAGCCAGACCGTGGCTGATTACCAGGTCTACATCGAGCAAGCGATAGCGCAAAAGAGCATAGGTCACGCAGATGGGGAAAGCGATCAAGGGGGGGCAGTACAGAAACGGTTGGAAGGGAATCTTCCATTGTAAGGTGGCTGAGATGATCCAGAACATCAGAGGGGTGAAGGCGATGGTGCTGCCCAAGAGGATAATCCGCGCCTGGTATCTGGCGATGCCATGGGGCGTGCGCAGCCGTGTGTACACCAGCAAGGCGAAAAAGATCAGGAGGCCCAGTCCAACATAGGTAAAGTTCCAACGCCAGGGAGCAAAGTAGGCCCGTGGATCGTGGGGGTCAAAAAGCGCATACTCGGCCCAAGCTGCCATAGCCAGGGCTGGCAGATAAGGAAGAAGGCGTAGCGGGGGGTGGCGCTTGATCAAAGTCGTCTCGGCCGGAAAGACCAAGCCCAGGTGGGCTATGCTGGCAGCGATCAAGGGGAGAGAAAACGTCCACAGGCGCACCAGGTGGTGGGTGGTAACCAGGTCGAAAAAGGAAGCGCTGAATATAGCCACACAGGCACAGAAGAAGCCAAAGGACTGTCCCCCTCGTGTTTTTCCCTTAAGAGAGTAAACCCACAGGCCCAGGGCCAGGTAGACAAGGCCAATGAAATATGGGAGCCAGAAGAAGGAGAGGAAATCGCGCGGGGGGAAACCCGTCAGCGTGACATTGACCTGGCGTTGGCTCCAGCCTCCTACATCCTGACCCTCTACGGTCAAGGTGACCTGGTTGCCAGGCTCTGCTGCCTTGAGGACTCGCTCTAGCTCGGCAGCGTTGGACACCGTCTGGCCGTTGACTTCTGGGATGCGATCAGGGTTGGCCAGACCGGCCAGCCGGCCGCTCCACCCCTGGCCGTACATGTCGCTGACCACCATGGTGTGTTCCAGGAGCACGCCCATGAACGGCACTCGGTTCCAGTGCCAGGCCAGCCAGGGTGCGATGAGGTTGACGACGATGGCCAGGGCAAAGACCGAAATGATAAGTACCTTTATACCCCTTGCCCAGAGGTCTGGTTTCGCTTGCTGTTGGGTAACGTTCAGTTGGCCTGACATTGTCGGGGTCTCTCCTATTCCAGTTTATCACAGATGTCAAAGCCTGTCAAGGGGTCATTTTTCCATATCTTTGGCCAAATTATAAAGGTCCAAGTCGAGTTCTATTTGGCTGCTCGCCACCTCCTCTAAAGGGATGGTGACAATTTCACGGCCCCTGATACCGACCATCTGGCCATAGTGGCCGCTGCATAGCTCGGTGACAGCAGCCGCTCCGAGACGTGTGGCCAGCAGCCGGTCAAAGGCTGAGGGTGAGCCTCCCCGCTGGATGTGCCCCAGGACAGTCACTCTCACCTCGAAACCAAGCTCCTCTTTGCGCTCATTTAGATAATCAACCACAGCCTGGGTACCCGGTTTGTATCCTTCAGCCACCACGACGATGCAGTGGGCCTTTCCACGGACGTAAGCACCCAGAAGACCCTGCGCTACCTCTTCCAGAGTCGTCTCAACCTCAGGGATGAGAACCATCTCCGCCCCGCCGGCCACCCCGCCCATCAAGGCCAGGTAGCCACAATCGCGGCCCATGACTTCGATGAGAAAGGCCCGTTGATGGGAAGAGGCCGTGTCCTTGATGCGATCTATGGCCCCCAGGATGGTGTTGAGGGCAGTGTCAACGCCGATGGCCATGCCGGTCCCCGGTACGTCGTTATCAATGGTGGCGGGCACCCCGACCACCGGGAAGCCATGCTTATGAAGGGCCGTGGCCCCGGTCAAGGAACCGTTGCCGCCGATGACCACCAGCCCCTCGATGTTTTGTTTGTTGAGGTTGCGTAGGGCTTCTCGCTGGCCCTGGACAGTCTTGAATTCGGGTGCGCGGGCCGTGCCCAGAAATGTACCTCCCCGGCCGATGATCCCACCCACCGCGCGGGCATCCAGTTGGGTCATTTCGCCGCCCATCAGCCCAGCGTAGCCCCGCACAATGCCCATGACCTCCAATCCGTATCCCAGGGCTCTCCTGGTCACGGCACGGATACAAGGGTTCAGCCCCGGGCCGTCACCGCCGCTGGTCAACACCCCGCCGCGTCTCATGTTATATGGCCTCCATTGCTAGCCTTCGGTCACGTCTGCCACCTGGCCTGCGGTTATCTGAAGGAGCACATCGTAGGCGATGGGGAACACAGCATTGGGAGCTCCAGCGGCTGCATAGACCGTTTCAAAACGGCCCAGGCTCTGGTCAATGAAGGTAGGCAGTGGCGTGAGGTGACCGACGGGAGGCACGCCCCCAATGACAAAGCCCGTCTCCGCTCGCACAGTGTCGGCGTCGGCAATCTTGACCTTTTTGGCTTCAAGGACTTGAGCCAACTTTCTGGTATCAGCTCGCCTGTCGCCGGCCACCAAAACGAGGGCCGGCTTGCCATCGGCCAAGAACACCAACGACTTGACAATGCTGCCCAGCTCTGCGCCTACGGCCTCAGCCGCCAACTGGGCAGTGCGCGTGCTCTTGTCCAACTTGACCACGCTGATGTCGAGACCATTATCTTGGCAGTACTGCTCGAATTGACCGCGACCACCCATCTGTCTTTCTCCCTTCCACACGTATTGTACTACCAACAATGAGAAAGCGCAACCCATGGTGAACTCACCTCAAGGGGCTGCCTGGCCCACCCTCAATGCCCCTGCCCCCAACATCTGAACCAAAGCCTGTTCCAATTCCAGGCAATAGCCGGTGGTGTCGTTGGGAAAGTCCAGTTGTACCCGCTTGCGCTCGTCGGCCAGGTAGAGGCTGAAGCGATCCTCTCCCTTGTATTGCTGCAATAGATCGTGCACCTGTCCCAGGCGCTGGATGTCCCGCTCCTGGTCGCCGCTGCGGTTGAGGGTGATGTGGAGGTGACGAGAGCCATTCGATCGCTCTTCTATCTCCTCAGGTAGCTCGCTGACGACGACGTAATCCTGAACCGACTCACCGATGATCTTGGGCTCCCGGCCGCGCACGTCCACCCGCCCCTTAACGATAAGGATTTTGTCGGTTTCCCATAGGTCCCGTGTCCCTTCGTAAACACTGGGAAAGACCACGACCTCGATGCTGCCCTGGAGGTCTTCTAGTTGCACAAAGGCCATAGGCTTATCATTTTTGGTGATGTGGGGACGCACCCAAGTCACCATACCGGCCACGACCACTTTCTGGTTGGCCATGGATTCGTCAATCTGGCCGCAGAAGGCTGTCACTGTGTCCTCCAAATTGGCGGCCACTTGTTGCAACGGATGGGCCGAGACGTAGAGCCCTACCAGTTCTTTCTCCCACCGGAGCAATTCCCTGCGGGGAATGGGGGGCACGTCCGGCAGAGAGGTGCTGAGGACAACGTTGGCTCCTGAATTGGCAAAGGCTGGCAGGCTGAACATATCCAACTGGGGAGAGACCCTGTGTTCCATACCACTCTTCTGAATCATGCGGTCCATGATTTCCAGGAGTTGTTCCCGCCGGCCCAGGGAATCCATAGCCCCGGCTTTGATCAGGCTTTCCAAAGCACGCCGGTTGACCTGGCTCAAATCCACCCGGCTGCAGAAATCGTCAATGTCCTTAAAGGGTTCTCTCTGCTGACGGGCTTCGAGGATGGTGGCGATGGGCCCTTCCCCCACGTTTTTGATGGCTCCCAGGCCGAAACGGATATTTCCTCCCTCGATGACAAAGTCCAGCCCGCTGCGGCTGACATCTGGCGGCAGGACCTCTATTTCCAGACGCCGACACTCGGCGATGAGGACAGCTACTTTGTCGGTGTTATGACGCTCCACGCTCAGCATAGCTGCCATGTACTCCACGGGGTACCTGGCTTTGAGGTAAGCTGTCTGGCAGGTCAGGACAGCGTAAGAGGCAGCGTGGGCTTTGTTAAAACCATAGCGGGCAAAGTATTCGATGTCGGAAAAAATCTGCTCGGCCACTTCTTTTGGCAAGCCGCCGTGCTCAACAGCCCCTTTGACAAAAGAAGCGCTGTGCTTGAGGAGTTCTGACTTTTTCTTTTTCCCTACAGCCCTTCTGACCAAGTCAGCCTCAGACGCTGAATAGCCTGCCAGGTCGGTCATGAGGCGGATGACCTGCTCCTGAAAGACGATGATTCCATAGGTCTCTTTGAGGATTGGTTTCAGCGCCGGATGCCGGTAGGCTACCTCCTTACGGCTGTGTTTGCGGTCCACATAGTCATCAATGTACTCCATCGGGCCAGGGCGATAGAGAGAGAGGACAGCCACGATGTCGTTGAACTCGTTGGGACGTAAAGAGGTGAGGACGCGGCGCATACCGGCTGATTCCACCTGGAAGATGCCGGCTACCTCGCCACTGGACAAGAGTTCGTAAATGGCTGGGTCGTCGAGAGGGATGTCGTTGGGCGTCAACGGTACCCCCCGCGTCTCCTGGAGCAGGTCCAGGGTGCGCTGGATGATGGCCAGGGTGGAAAGGCCCAGATAGTCCATCTTCAGCAGGCCGATGTCTTCCAGGACTTCCATGGTGTACTGAGTGATGGCTCCAGCCCCTCCCTTGGTGGCCCGGTGCAGAGGGGTGTAACTCACCAAGGGGACATCGGTGATAACGATGCCGGCAGCGTGGGTAGAGGCGTGGCGGGCTGCCCCCTCCAGGCTCCTGGCGGTGTCAATGAGCTCTTTGATATAGCCTTTATCTTCCCCTTTGTCCTCATACATGGCCCCCAACTCGGGCACTCGCTGAAGAGCTTTGGCAATTGTGACCTTGGGGCCAAAGGGGATCAGCTTGGCTACCCTGTCTACTTCAGGCAGAGGCAAGTCGAGGGCCCGGCCGGCATCACGGATGGCCGCCCTCGCGCCCATGGTGCCAAAGGTGATGATCTGGGCCACCTTATCCTGGCCGTATCTCTCAATGGTATACTGGATCAATTCATCGCGGCGGTCGTCGGGAAAGTCCATGTCAATGTCGGGCATGGTTACCCGGCCGGGGTTGAGGAACCGCTCAAAGATCAGGCCGTAAGCCAGGGGATCCAGTTGGGTGATGTCCAGACAGTAGGAGACCAGGCTGGCCGCTGCCGAACCCCGCCCCGGCCCGACCATGATGCCACGGTTTTTGGCCTCACGTACCAGGTCCCAGACGATCAAGAAATAGGTGTCGAACCCCATGCGATGGATGAGGTCCAGTTCGTACTGGAGGCGCGCCTCCAGTTCCGGGGTGACGACCGCATAGCGGCATTGCAACCCCTCCCGGCAGAGATGAGCCAGGTAGCTCTGCGGGGTATATCCCTCTGGCACTTGGAAGAAAGGCAGGTGGTAGCCCTTAAAGTCCAAACTCAGATCGCAGGCTTTGGCGATGCGCAGGCTGTTCTCCAGGGCTTGGGGCCACTCGGGAAAAAGGGCAGCCATCTCTTCGGAGCTTTTGAGGTAAAAGCTCTCGTCGCCCATGGTCATGCGTTTGGGATCGTTGATGGTGGTGTTGGTCTGGATGCAGAGCAATATCTCCTGGGCGTGGGCGTGTTCGGACAGAACGTAGTGGACGTCATTGGTGGCCACCAGGGGAATGTCCATCTCTTTGCTGAGGGCCGCCAGTCCGGCGTTGATCTGTTCCAGTTCGGGTAGGCCCTCGTGTCGCTGTAGCTCAAAGTAGAAGCCATCGGCCCCGAAGGTGTCTCGATACCAGGCGGCCGCCTCCCGTGCCTTCTCCAGCCGCCCGTCCCTGATCAGGCGTGGAATTTCACCTGAACCGCAACCGGTGAGGGCAATGAGCCCCTGGGCGTGCTTTCGCAGGTAGGACTTGTCCACCCGGGGTTTGTAGTAAAAGCCCTCCAGTTGGCCGGCGGTAGCGATTTGCAACAGGTTCTGGTAGCCAACCTTGTCTTTGGCCAGGAGGACGATGTGGTGGGGACTCTTGTCTTTCTGGGGGTCTCTATCGGTCATGCGGCGGGGGGCGATGTACATCTCTACGCCAATGATGGGCTTGATGCCATACTTCCTGGCCTTCTGGTAGAACTCGACGGCCCCGTACATCACCCCGTGGTCGGTGATGGCCAGGGCGGGCATACCCAGTTCTCTGGCCCGTTGGACCAGTTTCTCAGTGTGCGCCAGGCCATCAAGTAGGCTATAGGTAGAATGTACATGCAAGTGGACAAAGCCTGACATGCGGGTTTCCTTCGTGTCCGGAATCAAGATTGGTGTTATTATACCATGCCGCCAGACAAGGAGCAAGTAGCAGGGAGCGTATTTCATCTGCTCGATGTACTCTTGGTCCAGCGGACAATACGCACCCAGAATGCCGCCAACCAGCTCCAAAAGTTGGCGGCTTTTTCTTTGGCGGTAGACAACTGGGCCGAAATGCGCTATAATGTTAAGGTCAACAATCAGGAGGAAAAGATGCAATACCGAGCACCGCGTGGCACGTTGGACATCCTGCCGGAGGATCAGCCCTACTGGCGGCACATCTACGAGCGCATCCACTATATAAGCGCCCTTTACGGCTACCGCCAGATCGAGACGCCCATCTTTGAGGAGACGTCCCTCTTTGTACGCGGCGTGGGCGAGACCACAGACATTGTCGAGAAGGAGATGTACAGCTTTACCGATAAGGGGGGCGATCCCATCACCCTGCGCCCCGAGTTCACCGCTGGCACGGTGCGCGCCTACATCGAGCGCGGGATGCACACCCTGCCCCAGCCGGTCAAGCTCTACTCCATCGGCCCGGCCTTCCGCTACGAGCGGCCCCAGGCCGGGCGCTACCGCCAGTTCTACCAGTGGAACGTGGAAGCCATCGGCGAACAGGACCCGGCCGTGGACCTGGAGATCATGTCCGTGGCCTGGCAATTGTACGACGAGTTGGGCTTTCAGAATCTGGCCTTTCAATTGAACAGCACCGGCTGTCCTCAGTGCCGCCCCAAGTACTTGCCCGTGCTGGTGGACTATTACCGGGGGCATCAGGAGATCATCTGCGAGGACTGCCAGCGACGGCTGGAGCGCAACCCGCTCCGCCTGCTCGACTGCAAGAACGAGGCCTGCCAGCCCATCATCGCCGCTGCTCCCCAGATGATTGATTACCTCTGCCAGGAATGTGCCGAGCACTTTGCCACCCTGCGCGGCTATCTGGATGAACTGGATCGGCCCTACACCATCAATCATCGTCTGGTGCGGGGG
>Ga0180437_10010316_pt1 | contig 11415 bp, 9 predicted proteins | sample SS_ome_4_FD_132410 | JGI IMG/M metagenome (GOLD analysis project Ga0180437, IMG submission 132410) | Hypersaline lake sediment archaeal communities from the Salton Sea, California, USA - SS_3_D_1 metaG | ecosystem: Environmental > Aquatic > Non-marine Saline and Alkaline > Hypersaline > Sediment... | reverse complement strand
TACCCGCCGCTGCGCATGACGCGCGACGAGGAAGAGCTGGTCCTGGACCAGGCCCACCAACTGGCCTACTACCGGCGCTATGCTGACCGCCGCTTCTACAAAGGTGTGGAGTACGCCGATGTCATCGAGACCCTGGCGCAGCGCCGCTGTGCCCAGGCCTTTGCCAGCGCCGACATTGCTGCCGAGAACATCTTCGTCAACGTGCAGCCTCTGTCGGGAGCGGCGGCCAACCTGGCTGTGTACCAGACCTTCCTTGAGCCAGGCGATACGCTGATGGGGTTGAACCTCTTTCAGGGCGGCCACCTGACCCACGGCAGCGAGTTCAACCTGTCAGGACAGCTCTACAACGTGGTATCGTACAACGTCGACCCCAGCACTGAGCGGCTGAACTATGACACCCTCCGCGACCTGGCGCGGGAGCACCGCCCCAAGATTATCGTTGCCGGCTTCACCTCATATCCCTGGGCGCCCGACTGGGTGAGATTCCGCCATATCGCCGACGAGGTCGGGGCGCTGCTGATGGCCGACATCGCCCACACCGCGGGAATGGCTGCCGCAGGGGCCTATCCCAACCCGGTGGGCATTGCCGATATCACCACCTTCACCACGCACAAGACCATCTGCGGCCCGCGCGGTGCGGTGATTGTGACCACCGATGAGGACAAGGCCGTACAGATCGACGCCGCCGTGTTCCCGGGGGAGCAGGGCGGCCCGCACGTGAACAAGTTTGCGGCCATGGCGGTGGCCTTTGGCATCGCGCGTTTGGACAAGTTCCGCCGCCTGCAGCATGCCATCGTGGCGAATGCCCAGTCCTTCGCCGACTCGCTGGCCAAGCGCGGGCTGAGGCTGGCCTACGGTGGCACCGACACGCACCTGCTGCTGGTAGATCTGGGCGCCATCGAGACCGAGACCGGCTCCCCCCTGCGCGGCGAGGTGGCGGCAAGGCTGCTCGATCTGTGTGGGATCGTGGTCAATAAGAACACTATCCCAGGCGACGACATCACCGCTCTGGCCAGCGGCATTCGTATGGGCACGCCGTGGGTCACGCAGCGGGGCTTGTTGGCCGAGCACCTCGATGAACTGGCCGACGTGATCGCCCGTGTGCTGACCAACATCCGGCCCTTCCACTATATGGGCCTGATGGGTGAGATGCCCCGCGGGAAGATGGAGCTGGATGTACTCGAGACGTGCAGGCGGCAGGTGGACGCGCTGGCACATCGCGTGTGGTCGCAGATTGAGCCACGCGGACTGGGCTACCCGCACTTCATGGTCGTCCCTGAGGAGCCCACGCCGCGCAGGCCCATCGGATTGCCGGCCTTGGATAGCGACGTGGCGACAACGAGCAAAGCCCTCCTTCTGGATACCAGCGATGCGGGGGTGCTGCGCATCAGCGGCTGGCGCGCCAAGCCATTCGTGCAGCAAGTCTCCAGCAATGACGTGGCATCGCTGGCCCCGCTTGAAGCGCAGCGCAGCTTCCTGCTTGACAAGGATGGCCTGCTCCTGGACGACGTGGCCATCTGCAGGCTGGAGGCGGACGAGCGCGGCCGCGACGTGTACCTGATGCTCGCCAATCCCGGCCAGACGGAGCGCATCAAGTCATGGCTACGAGGCATAAGCGATGGCTACATCCTCTTCGACAACGAGGACATCTTGCGCAAGGTGGAAGGTCCGGCGGTCGTAGAGGATTTGGTCAAAGGCCAACTGCCAGACGACGCCGACCGCTTGGTGAGCCTGGCGCTGGTGGGCCCAGAAGCTCCCGGTGTGATTCGCAGCATGGGCGCACCGCAGATGGAGGAAGGCACGGCATGGCGCGGCGAGCTGGACGGTGTGCCCGCCCTGGTCGCCAACCTGAGCTATGGCGTCGGAGACGTCAGGCTGGAGCTGCTCGTGCATCCCGACCGCGCGGTCGACCTGGCCTCGCAGCTGGTGCGGTCAGGGGCTGTGCCACGCGGCCCAGAGCTGCGAAACTCGCTACGCGTGCGAGCGGATCTGCCCGTGGGCAATGCGGAGCGACCCAGCGCGCAGGAACTGTACCATGGCGTGCACCGGTCCTGGTTCTGTCTGACCCAGCCCTACTTCGTGGGCCAGGCAGCGCTCAGAACCTTCCGACCGGCGCCCAAGGCGAAGGAGTTCAGCTGGACGCCCCCGCAGGACAAAGCGCTGCGCCGCACCCCACTCTTTGAGGTGCATCAGGTCCTGGGGGCCAAGATCGTTCCCTTTGCCGGATGGGAGATGCCTGTGTGGTACAGCAGCGTCAGTGATGAGCACAACGCCGTGCGCAACACAGCCGGCCTGTTCGATGTCGCGCATATGGGTGTGTTCGACGTGTCAGGCGAGCACGCGGCCAGCTTCCTCGACGTGGTGGCCAGCAACTACGCCCGCTGGATCGACCCCGGCCAGTCTGCCTATGCCTACCTCTTTGACGCAGACGGCGGGGTCCTGGATGACTTTATCATGTACCGCCAGGCTTGGGACCGCTACCTGCTGGTCATGAACGCTGTCAACGCAGACAAGGACCTGGCCTGGCTGCGAGCCGTCAATTCCCAACTGTACATCATTGACCGTGAGAACCCAGCGATGCAGACCGAAGGTCAGGTGACCATCCGCGACCTGAAGGATCCCAGCAGCGGCGCCGACCAGCGCGTCGATCTGGCCCTTCAAGGCCCCAATTCGCTGGCCATCCTGCAGAGCCTGACCGATGATCCACAAGTCAAGCGGCAGCTGGCCCGCATCCGTCGCACCGACCACCTGCAGGCTGAGCTGGCCGGGATCGACGTGATCATCGCTCGCACAGGCTACACCGGCGAGGAGTGGGGCTTTGAGATCCTGCCCCATCCCGAGCGGGCTGTGGCGCTGTGGAACCTGCTGCTAGAAGCGGGGGAGCCATGGGGCATCAAGCCCTGCGGCCTGGCAGCGCGAGACTCGACGCGCATCGAAGCCGGACTGCCGCTCTATGGTCACGAACTGGCCGGCGAGTACAACATCGCGCCCGCCGAGGCAGGGTTTCCCGCCTACATCAAGTTTCACAAGCCCTTCTTCATCGGCAGAAGGCACTGTCTGGAGACAGAGCGCACAAAGACCATGACGGTGCTCAGATTCCGCGTCAATGAGACGGGTGTGCGCGCGTTGCGCTCCGGCGATCCGGTGGTCAACAAGCGGGGCCAGTACATTGGCCGCGTGACCAGCTGCACCCTCGTGGGCAGCCACCAGCTCGGACTGGCCTATGCAGAGGCACGCTACAACGAGCCAGGCACGGAGATTGCCATCTTCCCGCTGCCCCATGGCAAGGAACCGGCCGCAAAGGCGCTGGCCGATCTGGCGCGCGGCGATCGCGTCGCGCTGCATGTCCCGGCCACGGTGCTGACCCGCTTCCCGGAGGACGAGGAAAAGGGGGTGTGGAAGTTCGCCGGGGAGTAGGGAACAGAACAGCGAGCTTGGGTGCAGACAGCGGGCACGCCTGATGCGTGCCCGCTGTTCTATGCTATGGGCAACGATACGCCAGCCACCGTATGTGCTGGCCTAACCCCTGAGGCACTGCAGCACCTTGTCACGCGCTGCCCGGACCTCGTCCAACCTCGAAACGGGGGTGACATGCGGCGCCGAGTGCAGCAGCTCTGGATTCTCCTTGGCTTCCTGGGCGATCTGGATCATCGCCTCGACAAAGGCATCAAGGGTTTCCTTGCTTTCCGTCTCGGTCGGCTCGATCATCAATGCCTCGTCAACGATGAGCGGAAAGTAGACGGTCGGCGGGTGGAAACCGAAATCCATCAGACGCTTGGCAATGTCCAGGGTGTGCACGCCAGGTGCGTCGGGCAGGCGCCCCGAGAGCACAAACTCGTGCATGCAGGTGCGATCATAGGGCAGTGGATAGACATCCTTCAGGCGGCTCAACACATAGTTGGCGTTCAGAACGGCGTTCTCGCTGGCCTCACGCAGTCCAGCAGCGCCCAGCATGCGAATGTAGGTGTAGGCTTTGAGACACACGCCAAAGTTGCCGTAAAAGGCCTTGAGCCGGCCAATGGACGACTCGGGCATGGCCAGCAAGTAGCGGTACAGTTCCTCCTCCGACCCCTCGTCATCTTCCGCACGCTCGCGCACCACCACAGGGCCCGGCAGAAAGGGCGCCAGTTTGTCGTTCGCGCCCACCGGCCCAGCGCCTGGGCCACCCCCACCATGCGGCGTGGAGAAGGTCTTGTGCAGGTTGAAATGCATCACGTCAAAGCCCAGTTCGGCCGGCTTGGCAACGCCCATAATCGCGTTCAGGTTGGCGCCATCACCGTACAGCAGGCCTCCACAGCCGTGAACCAGTTCGGCGATCTGCAGCACGTGTTCATCGAAAAGGCCGAGCGTGTTGGGGTTGGTCAGCATCAGCCCAGCGACGGTCTCGTCACAGTGCGGGCGCAGCGCATCCAGACTGACGTTGCCGCGCTCATCGGAGACGATCTCGATGGTCTCGTACCCCGACATGGTTGTCGAGGCCGGATTGGTGCCATGCGCCGAGTCTGGAATCAGCATGCGCCGCCTGGCAAAGTCCCCACGCAACTGGTGATAAGCGCGGATCATCAGCACGCCCGCGAACTCACCGTGTGCGCCAGCCGCAGGCTGCAGCGAAACGCGCTCAAAGCCGCTGATCTCCTGCAAAAAGGCCTGCAGGTGAAAGAGCACAAACAGATTGGCCTGCACGGTGCAAGGGTCCTGATAGGGATGGGTGTGCACAAAGCCTGGCAGCCGCGCTGCATCCTCGTTGACCTTGGGATTGTACTTCATGGTACAGGAGCCCAGCGGGTAAAAGCCCTTGTCCACACCATGGTTCAGCTGCGACAGGCGGACATAGTGACGCACCAGATCGACTTCGCTGACCTCAGGCAGATCGAGGTCCTGCCGCAGAAAGGCCTCTGGCAAGGGCGCCGGTTCGACGTCGCATTCGGGCAGGGTGACCCCCATACGGCCGGGTGAGCTGATCTCATAGATCAAGGGCTCTCTCATGCTGCCTCCTCCATGTCCTGCAGCGCTTCAACCAGCATGTCGATCTCGTCCTGCGTGGTCACCTCGGTCGCGCAGACCAGCATGGTGTCGGCGAACTGGGGATAGTCGCGGGCCAGGTCATATCCGCCGATGATCCCCCACTCGCTCAACAGGTAGTCGTTGATCTCTTGCACCGGACGCGGGCATTTCAGCGGAAACTCCTGGAAGAAAGTGCCTTGGCCGCGCAGCGCATAGCCCGGCAGCGTGGCCAGGCGTTGGGCGGCATAGTGCGCCTTGTGGTAGCACAGTTCCGCGACCTTGCGCAGGCCTGTCTTGCCAAGCGCGGTGAGGTAGACGGCCGCAGCCAGCGCCATCAGCGCCTCGTTGGAGCAGATGTTGGAAGTAGCCCTTTCGCGGCGGATGTGCTGTTCTCGCGCCGAGAGCGTCAGCACAAAGCCCCGTTGGCCCTGTTGGTCCACGGTCTGGCCGACAATCCGGCCCGCCATCTTGTGGACGTAGCGCTCGCGACAGGCAAAGTAGCCCAAGTACGGGCCGCCAAAACTCAAACCGCCGCCCAGAGCCTGGCCCTCGCCGCAGACGATGTCTGCGCCATAGTCCCCTGGAGGGACAAACAGTCCCAGCGAGATGGGATCGGCGCAGACGACCAGCAACGCTCCCGCCTCATGCGTGGCCTGGGCCAGCGCCTGCAATTGGGCTGGCTCCTGCAGATAGCCGAGAAAGTCGGGGTTCTGCACAACCACACAGGCGGTATCCGAGCCAACAAGCTCAACCAAGGCAGCTGGGTCTAGGGTATCGCCGTCGTCGCCGGCAATGGTCAGATCGAAGCCTTGCGTGTAGGTGCGAACCACAGCCCGGTATTCGGGGTGTACGCCGGCGGAGATCAGCACCTTGCGCCGCTTGCCGCGTCCCACGTTGATGGCCATGACCACGGCCTCGGCCAGCGCGGTGGCCCCGTCGTAGTGAGATGCGTTGGCCGCATCCATACCCGTTAGGGCGCAGATCATGCTCTGGTATTCGAAGATGCTCTGCAGCGTGCCCTGGCTGATCTCGGGCTGGTAGGGCGTATAGGCGGTGTAGAACTCTGATCGACCGATGACATGGTTCACCACGCTGGGCACAAAGTGCCGGTAGGCACCAGCGCCGAGAAAACAGGGCGCATGCTCGAGGTCCACATTGTACTCGCTGAGCTCCTTCAGCTCGCGCAGCGCCTCCCACTCAGAGACAGGCGCTGGCAGGTCCAGCTCGGGAAAGCGAACGGCCTCGGGGACGTCCCGGAAGAGATCGGCTACGTCGCCAGCGCCAATGGCCTCCAGCATCGCCGCTCGGTCGGCCTCTGTATTGGGCACGTAAGGCATCTACCCTCCCCTTTCCGCCTCCTCCTGGCAGTGCTTCTCGTAGGCCTGGGCATCCAATAGGGATTCGTATTCCTCAGGGTTCGAGGGCCGGAAGCGAACAAACCATCCCGCTCCGAACGGATCCTCGTTGACCAGCTGAGGCGAGTCCTCCAACTCCACGTTCACGGCCACGATTTGCCCCGACATCGGCAGGTAGACGTCCGAGGCAGCCTTGACGGACTCTACCACGGCAAACATCTCGCCCTGGGCGAACTCGTCTCCAACCGCGGGCAGTTCTACGTACACCACGTCGCTCAACTCATCCTGCGCATAGTCGCTGATTCCAGCGACGGCCTCATCACCCTCTAGCTGCGCCCACTCATGGCTGGGCAGATAGCGGCGATCGTCAGCATACTTGACCATTCCGAACCCTCCTTTTCATGGTTGTTCTGTTCTAGGCCGAAAGCCCGCTGCCCTCGGCCGGCCAAAAGTCCATTCGGGCTGCGAGTACCTATCCCGCAGCAGCTGGCGTGCCAAGCGCTTTTCCTTGGCAAACAGAACGCTGTGCCCCAGATCGACGCCGAGCGCACGCCGAAAGCCCATGCTGAGCGCCTCCGCAGCGGCGTCCACATCGATCGCCTCACCTACAAGCTCGCTGAGCGGGGTCAGTGTGCAGCAGGGCAAGACCGGGATGGCCGGCACGTCACTCGGTCCTAGAGCGATGGTGCCCTGGTGCAGCAACACGCCCTGGCGCCGCGCCTGTGCCGCGGTGGCCACGATCCGGCCATCGGCCTGCACCTCGGCGGGAGACGCGTAGCTCGCATCGACGCCCAGCAAGCGCAAGCCCTCAATAACCCCTGCCGAAATGCGCTCGTACGAGGCCATAACGTGGTTGGGAATCAGGGTGTCCAACAACGAGACGGCCACGGTGTACGAGAGGTCCCCGCCGTGGAAACAAGCCTTGCCTCCGCTAAGGCGCCGCACGCAGCTGAGCTTGCTGTCGCGCATCACGCGTGCCAGACCCGACATATCCTGAAGATAGCCCACGGTGCAGCAGGGCCCATTCCACCCGTAGATCCTCAGCGTTGGCGGGACGCGCTCCTCCCCCACCAGGACCAGCGTTGCCTCATCAATGGCCATATTCACATAGGCATCCGTCGGCACCGTTGTGACCAGACGCCATTCGGCAAAGAGCATCAGCGCCTCCCACCGTGGACGACCGCCCCAGCGGCCCGAAGATGGCTCAGTTCAGCGCAGGAGGCTGCCGAGAGGACGGCACTTGCTGCCGCCGCTGCCTCAGCTGTGGTGAGCGGGCGTGGGTAATTGTACATCATTCCGCCCGGTCTTTCATTATAGTAGGGGCGATTGCAGCCCGTGCACCCTGCCGTTTGGAACGCCCGCCCGTCACGCAGCAGCTCGAGCAGCCTGTCGCTGCCGAGTCCGTAGGACACGATCTGTCCAGATGGTGAGAAGGTCAAGTCTTCCACCCTGCAGATTCCCAGGGCCATCAGGTAGCGCGCCGCCTGGACGCGGCGGTAGGCCCGGAGAGGCGGAGCCGGGCGGTCCTGCCACGTGGTGCCGATCACTGGCGTGAAAGCAAAGAGGCCCACGCCGACCTGCCAATCGACCAGCCTCTGCAAGGCTGAGGCCATCTCGCGCTCGGTCTCACCGAGGCCGACAATGAGATGCGTGCCGATACGTCCCGGGAAACGCGCGGCCGCCTCCCGCAACAAGCCCAGACGCCGCGACCAGCCGCTGCCCTTGGCATCGGCGTACACCCTTTCACAAGCAGCATCAAGCGCCAGGGTTACCCGGTCCGCACCGTGCTCCAGCAAGGCAGCCATCTCATCCAGGCCGGAGACGACGATGGATGTGCTGATTGGAATAGCAGAGAGGGCGCGCAATCGATCGACGGCGGTGACCGTGTGGCGGAAACCGCCAGGGGCGGCAGTGACTTGCAGGCAGCAGCGCTGGATCTCGTGACGCTCGAAGGCCTGGGCCACAGCGCCAAGCGCCGTCTCCAACGGATACAGCGGCCATACCACCCGCGACAGATAGTGAGCACGAGCCGTGCTGTGGCGCGCCTGGGCGCAGAATCTGCAGTTGCAGGCACAACGCTCGCCGATCATCAGGTAGGCGGTGGTCGGTGCGTCTGTCTGTCGGAGGCGGTGCAGGCCAAGCACCCCGGCGCTTCCGGCAGAGACGCCGACTAGGCGCTGCACGTTGGCTGCTGGATATGGAGGCGCTGCCATCACAGTCTGGCTATGGCGCAGCACTCTTCCTCCCACTCGACGTCCAGTTGCAGTTCGGCGGCCAGCCGCACGGCGGAGGGAGCCGGGTTCACGATCTTGTCCACGCCGGCCCACACCGCGAGCGCATCCAGGTCGCGGCGATAGCGACCGCCCGGCCGCATACAGCCCAGATAGATCGGTGTGTCTGGCAATGCGCGCCGGGCGGTCAGGAGAAAATGGGCCACTTCTGACAGCGGCGGCGGCTCACAAGTGGCATAGCGCGTGCCTTTGGTGGGCCTGAAGACGAGCAGCACAAGGGCTTCCAGCCCGATGGCTTGCAGCGCCCCCAATGCGTCGTACTCCCCGCTAAAGCGCCCTGCGTGCAGGCCCAATGTAAGATGTGGCACCACCCTGGCATGCCGGCGCAGCATCTCGTAGGTGTTCAGGTAGTCCAGGGCACGATAGTCCAGACCGTAGACCTCGCGAACGGTGGCATCGTCTCCGAAGATGTCGAAGGAGATGACATCCACATAGGGTAGGAGTTTGAGCAGTTCAACCTCGTCGATCATGCCCAAGTGCCAGTTCAGAACGCGCCCGTCTCGCAGCTCAACAACCCGGGGCAGGCAGCGCCAGACTGGGAGCCTGCCGTGCCGGTCAAAGCCACCTGATATCAGGCAGCTGGTCATGCCATCGGGGTCTGCCCTGTCGATGCTCACCATGCCCCGCAGATAGTGTCCCCCGCAGTGAGCACACTGCAGGGCACACCGTGTGCCGGTAAGACTGATGGGCAGGGTGTGATCGGGACGGCAGAAGCGTATCTGCGATGGCGCATCGGAGCGCCGCGCAGCCCAGGCACCCGCACAGCGATCCATCGGCCCTACGTGACCGTGTCCTGAGCGAAGATGTCCAGTTCGCCCGCTTCCAGGGTCTTGGGGGAAATGAGCACTTTGTGCGGCCCAGGTGCCAGTGGCTCGCCTTCAACCTGGACCTTGACGGTATCACCGAGAGAAAAGGTCAGCGGGGAATCTGCGGAAAGCTCGGAAGCAGCGACACGCTGGCCGTTGGGCATGATGGCTGTGGTTTTCGCAAGGGGATATTCCACACCGTCCACCCGCAGGGGAGCCAGGCCGACAATGGTACCACTGGACAGTGTGTTGCGGATAGCCAGCTCAAACCCGGCGTCTGTGTTCTTCAGGCTTCCCTTCGCGTACAGCTTCGTGAGCAGGAAACTCGGTATCGAACCCATGCCGTCCTCCTTGGGTGAGGCATTGTCGGCAGCAACACTGGTGCGCAAGGAGCATAGCGCGTCTGCAACAACTGAGGCAGTTGCAATGAGTGATTTTTTTCACAAATAGTATAGCAAACGAAGGCGCTGCTGTCAATTGCTGAGCTCACTGCAGGGGCGCACTTGGCGCGCCAAGCACCTCGTTGCGGAGCAGAACCCGCACGGCGGATCATCTGCCCTCTCCTCCATATGCAGTCAGGAGGCAGGTTGTGACCACTTGAGGGCTGCGCCCAGCGAGTGCCCCACGGCGATCACGGTGCGCGCCAGGACACACAAGGCGTCTGGGTAAGAATTGGGTTATCGATGGTTTCGGTGTATGATAGAGATCTGCCTGGTGTGCTCGATGCTCCTCATTACACCCCTGCCAGCCGCTGGTCGAGCATGAACATGCTGTCATGGCAACGACCGCCGCAAGATCCGTCGAGAAATCGGACCGTCCAGATCAAAGAGGCAGATGTTATGTATATCATCCGGCTCTCTTAAAGCAAGTTTTACGCTCTGTTAAGACCGGCTTAACCTTAGGCTAACGGCATATTGACGTTTGGCCTCTATAGTCGAGGCCGAGAATGGAAGGTTGGCACGCAAAGATGTCCACTGCAAGCTGTTGCGAACCTACAACCGATGAAACGCGGCCCACCCCCCGAATGCGCTTATCTGAGCGCCTGGCGCACGTGGTATCAAACCTGGGAAGCCCTCCGGTCACCACTGCCGTGGGCAGCGGGCTTATTGCCGGCAGCGCGGCGACGCAGCGCGCGTGGTTGTGGTCGGGCATACATCTCACCTTGGTGGTCGTGATTCCACTGCTGTACCTGGGTATCCTCCTGCTTCGGGGCAAGGTCAGCGACATCGACGTGCAGCTCAGGGAACAGAGACTCCAGCCCTTTGTGGTACTCTTGATTGGCGCTGTTGCGGCCAGCGTGGTGCTGTATCTTGGCTCCGCACCGCCCCTGCTGGTCACGGCGGCCTGGGCCCACGCAACGGAAGTGGCCTTGATCATGGGCATCACCACGCGCTGGAAGATCAGCGTACACTGCGCCGCGGCAGCGGGCCTGGCGGTCCTGGCATACAGCTTGGGCCATGTTTCGGCACTGGCAGCCATTCCGGCGGTACCGCTTGTGGCCTGGTCGCGGGTCCGCCTTGGGCGGCACACCCTGGCGCAGACGCTGGCGGGCATCGGGCTGGGCAGCGTGGTTTTTGCTGCGGCCCTGATAGTAGGTGTTGCATAGCTGGCATCAAGGTGCCAGAGTATGGCTGACTGCGTGCATGGCCTGATACCAAACCATTGGTCTGGGACCGTCCATAGCATCAACCGGTCGCGACCAAGGAGCGAGTGGTGACACAGATGAATGCGTCCTTACGCCCCCTGTTTGAGCGTTTCTTGACCTGGGCCGACGAATGCCCCGATGTCCGCGCCGCGATCATCGAGTGGCCCGAGCAGAACGTGGATCGCTCTGAGCGATCGGCGGATGTACACATCACGGTGATTACGAGCAACTCACGACAGCAGTTGTCCACCACCTGAGCCATGGCGGCTTGCCCCGCCGGGCGCCGCCTAGCACCTCACACCAGCAACGCGTGT
>Ga0180437_10010315_pt1 | contig 11417 bp, 9 predicted proteins | sample SS_ome_4_FD_132410 | JGI IMG/M metagenome (GOLD analysis project Ga0180437, IMG submission 132410) | Hypersaline lake sediment archaeal communities from the Salton Sea, California, USA - SS_3_D_1 metaG | ecosystem: Environmental > Aquatic > Non-marine Saline and Alkaline > Hypersaline > Sediment... | reverse complement strand
TCCAACTGGAGTGGTCTTCCACCAGAAAATTCAAAATTATTTTAACAAGCCACTTTTTGTATTTTTTATATTTCATATGGGGCTCGTTTAAATCTATTTATTCACCATTGAATCTGTGAGGCTATCCCTTTTTGCTTGGGGCACCAAAACTGCGGATATGTGCCTTTTCTCAAGCTTTCACACCAAGCCATTCAGTCTCAATCAGCTTTTTGCCTCAGCTGGGCTTCCTTTTAGTCGTAAGCTCAAATAAGAGGCAAATACTGATAAATGCGATGACTAATAGCGCAGTCACTTTATGCCTCCTTTTTTCAATTTCTAAACAATTTGGGTTCTGTTTCTTATCTCAACCTCCTGCTTTTTTCTTTCATGTGTGTTTTCTCATCATATTTGGCTAAGCCTTGCTATCGTCTTTTTCTTCCTTAGATAAAAAAACAGTGAATGTGCTTCCCTGATCCTTTTCGCTGGAGACCTGAATTGAGCCGCCGTGGGCCTCGACAATTTTTTTGGCGATGGACAGCCCTAAACCCGTACCCTTAATTTTCTGATCTTCAGTGCGCTTGACTCTGTAGAACTGGTCAAATATAAACGGGAGATGATCTTTAGAGATTCCGATTCCCGTATCTTGAACTTCTGTAATAATGAAATTTTTATTTTCTGTAATGCTTATCTTAACCTTCCCTTTTGGCTTGTTGTATCTTATGGCATTGGTTATAAGGTTTGAAAAGACTTGCTTCAGGGACTCCTCATCGCCCATGACATTCTCATTGACGGATGAAGGACTGAGTTCCAGATGAATATCTTGCTCTTGGGCTAATGGCTGCATTTCCTCTAAGAGCCTTTCGATCACTTTTTTCAATGACAGAGGTTTGAGCTTTTCGACGATTTGTCCGCTGTCCAACCTGGCGACATCCAGCCAGTCGTTAATCAGGTTCATCAGGCTTTCTAAACGGTTTTGGGCTTTTTGAATCATTTCTTTTTGCCTTTCAGATACGTCACCCACCATTCCGTTTAGAATCACTTCAAAATACTGCAGGATGGCGACAAGAGGACTTCGGAGCTGATGAGATACCATGGTGATGAAGTTTTCCTCCATTAGCTTCTTTTCTCTCTTGAGGGATTCAGTTTCCTGAATAAGCTTCCGTTTCTCCAATCCCCTTTTGATAATGATCCGTAATTCATCTGGCGTAAATGGCTTCGGAAGGAAATCATAGGCTCCAATCTTCATGGCTTCCACAGCTGATTCAACTGTGGCGTAGCCGGTGATAACAATGGCTATAATGTTGGGATCGATCTCCCTGGTCTTTTCAAGCACCTCGAGTCCGTTAATGCCAGGCATCTTTAAGTCAATAAGCACCAAATCTGGTTTTTTTTCTTTTATTTTTTCAAGGCCGGAATATCCATCATTTGCTATTTCTGCCTGGTAGCCGTCTTTCGTTAAAATCTGAGCGCAAGAATCCCGCATTGATTCATCGTCATCAATCACAAGGATGAATGGCCTTTTTTCTATAATGTTCATTTCTTTAACCAAGATATGTTCCTCGCCAGATATATTCCTGGGCTATCAAGCTATTCAGGAATATTCAACCTTAAAATCTTTTATTTTTGTCCTCTCAATATCTATCTCAAAGAAATACATGGTTTTGGTTACGGATAGATTGAACGCCCGCATTTTTCGATGTATTTTTTGCCGCTTTTATTTGGTTAAAAGTTTTTCAATTCGAGTGAGCAGATCCTCCGATTTAACAGGTTTATCAATGTAATCGTCAGGACCAACCATTCCTTGGTCTCTTGTATTGAACTGGAATCTTGAACCTGTCATTTTCTTAACGGCTGAAACAAAAATTACTGGAATATCTTTGAATTCTTTGTATTCCTCCGAAGTTTTGATTTCGTGGCACAGAGAAAAGCCGTCAAAAAGGCTGTCCATCATGATGTCGAGAAGTATCAAATCAGGTTTTTCTGAAAAGATTTTTTTCTTGCCTTCCTCAGGGCTTAAGGCTGTCACAACATCGTAAAGGGCAGATTCTAGAATGGGTGTTACTGCCTCGCTGAAATCAGGATCATCATCGATGATTAAAATTTTTGCCTTTTGTTTTTTCATTTTTTCCTCCTCTATCTGTTAAAGGCATTATTAATCGCCATTTTTAATTCTTCTTTTCCAAAAGATTTTATGTAATAAAAGAATATGTCCTGCTCCCTGATTTTTGCTTCCAGGCTTTTTGTGTTTTTTTTCGTAGTCATGATAACTTTTATCTCAGGATTAATATTTTTTATTATGGAAACAGCTTCGTAACCTTTTATCTCAGGAAGGTCAACGTCCATGATTAAACAATCAAAACATCCCTCACGAATTTTCCTTAAAACATCTGCCAAACCCTTCCCGGTTTCGACATCGAAATTTTCGCTTTTCAAAAATGCAGCCATGATTGTTCTGTCTGTAGCATCAGGATCGATGATAAGTATGTTTCTTTTTATTTCTGCCATCTTCAACTCGTTTCAATTATTTTTATTGCAATAAGTGTGCCAATTATTTCGTACGGAAGGGAATATCAATTTTCTTGTATTGTGTTGATAATAATCAATTTATATAGAGGAAAAAAGCCGTCATGGTATAAAAAAATAAAGGGGAAAGAAATTAGGGGAATAATTCCCCAGGAGTGTTCAAGTTATCCCTATCTAAAAAAATCGTCCAGCGGTGATTTAAAAGAGGCAGGAGAAAAACGGGGATGTGATTCTTTCCCTATAATCACTGTTTGTCACCTAGCTGGACGATTTTTGTAGATAATGAATCGGTCCACTTCAGACCGATTCATAGCATGGTCAATTTTTAGTCACTTGATTAATTGCTGAAGTACTTCAGTCAGTGCCTCCCGAACCGGGCCGGATATTTTCTGCCCTTCTTCAATCGTCTTTGGCTGAATTCCAAGAACAAAGGAATTTCTTATCTGCATGTTGTTAACCTGACTCGAGATAAAGGGTAAAAGCCTGTGGCTCAAGGCAGAATCGGAGAAAACATGATGAAGCGGGAAAAAAGTCACTTTCCCTGGCTTTTCTTTGAAGTCCACGGCATCGAGAAAGACAACGGGGCGAAGTCCATTCTTACAGGAATCTTCCCTCTCTCTCATTTCTGATTCAACCCAGACATCCCTTACACCATGCTTTCTCAGCTCAAGAGCAAGCTCGATGCCAGCTCCGTCATCAGAACGATTTCTCTTTCCGACTCCAATAAAGATCGGTGAAATATCCTTTTTAATCTCCTCTAATTTCGTTTTCCAGTTTTCTTTCGGAGCTTTCTTGATTTCCACCATGTGGGCAGAACAGCTGATACAGGGATCATAAGCCCGAACGACTAATTCCAGTCTGTCCCTGATTTTATCCTCTTCTCCCCTGTAGAGGAGCTTTTGGGCAGCAATATAGCAATATCTTTCAATATCCTCTGCATTCTGGGCAGTGGGTGTGATGATGTCAGTCTGGGAAACAAGACCTTTCGATATTTCATAAGAATGAATAAGAAGGCCGCGCGGAGCCTCAACGATTCCAACGCCCTTTCCTTCTTTTTTTGAATATCCTACCAGAGGCGGGTCTGGAAGTTTTAGCATTTTGTCTATGATTTTAGGTGCTCTTTCAAAAGCATAAAGAAGCTCTAAAGCTTGAGCCGCATTATTGAAAAGAGGATTTTTCTTCCAGCGACGGCTAAAGTATTTCTGGTGCATCTTCCTTGCTTCGCCCTTTAGTCGTTCCCCTAAGATATTGATTCGGGCAAGAGAGCCGACAGAGTAAGGCTTTTCCTTGTATCGGCTTCTCTTTGCATATGAGTGAGGGACAACAAACTCGTTCGTTAGACTTTTATAATCTTCTTTGCTTATTTTTTTACCTGTCGAGAGGATGATTTCATCTCCGGTGAGACCGTATTCATTCTTATCCGGATTACAGCAGGCATAGACAGTCTCTTCTTCGGGGCAGTTTGGGTAATCAAGTTCACAAAAGAGTTCCACAGTTTTTAGAACAAAGGGCATGAACTGAACAGCTCTGCATTTTATCCAGATGAGTTCTTCCTTGGACGGATATTTCCCGAATCCGCCTATAACCGGGTTTTCGCCATGTATGAATCGCCCGCTTGCTTTTTTCATGATGTGGTTTCCGAATTCTTTCATCTCGAGGGCAATCCTGACTTCAAGGTCAAATTTGGAAGCCATGGCAATGGCATTCGGAAACCCGACATAATCGGGAAGAGCGAGGTAATATGTATGGAGAGAATGGCTCTCGATCATTTCTCCAAGGTGCATAAGCTCCCTGAGGAGAGCCACTTTGGGGGGGACTTTTATAGATAAGGCATTTTCCATGGCGCGGAGGGCAGCGTATTTATGAGATACCGAACAAATCGCGCAAATGCGCGGCACCATATTGACATCTTCCTCAGGAGTTTTGCCCAGAGTCAATCTTTCGATGAGACGAGGGCCTTCGTATATTGAAAACTTCACACCTGTCACGACTTTGCCGTCAAGTGTAGCTGTGATCGCTCCGTTGCCTTCAACACGAGAGAGATGGTTGACGGATATTTTTTTCATCTTTGCTCTCCTTTGAGTTTATCCAAAAAATCGGCTGCCCCGGTTCCGCTGAAATTGGCCATCTTTTTCCTGATAAAATCAGCGTCGAAACCTTTCTCCTTCAATAGATAAAATTCGGAGGCCAGATTAGCTTCTTCCACCGGGCCCCAGCAGCCCACACAGGGGAGGTTGTGGTTGGTGCAGACCGAGCCACACCCCGCACGAGTGATGGGACCCAAACAGGGAATATCTTTATTCAGAAGGCAGTCATTCTCGTTCCATTTGCACTCCATACAGACAGGAAAACGGTAGAGCTCCGGTGGATTTCCCCTCAGGATCCGGTTAAAAGTGGATAAAAATTGTTCTTTATCAATAGGACAGCCAGGGAGATAATAATCGACTTTGATATAGGCATTGATGGGTTTGGACTGGACGGGCTGGGTATGAGCCATTTTGGCTCTTCCATAGACCTGCTTCAAATTCTTTTCCCATTCTTTTTCATCTGGAAAAGCCGCCTGAATTCCCCCAAAACAGGCACAGATGCCGATGGCCACGACGACTTCGGCTCTTTTTCTAATGTCTAGAATTTCCTTTTTGTCTTTTTCGGTGGAGACAGAACCTTCCACGAGAGCCACATCCAGCTCTCCATCGATATTATCGCTTTTTGCCATCACAAAGGACTGGATATCAGCGGCAGTAAATATATCGACTAACTCCTTTTCACAATCGAGGATTAACAGTGCATCTCCGGCGCAACCTGTTAATTCGTAAATCCCGATCTTCAATTTAGCGTTTTCCATGTTTTCCTCCTCATATGAGTTCCTTCATGTGGATGACATCCCAGTAGGTGAAAACAGGGCCGTCGATACAGGTGTAGATGTAGTCAATGGCGCAGTGACCGCATTTTCCCACACCGCATTTCATTCTTCTCTCGAGAGTCATCAGAATTTGGACCTTGGGAATGTTCAATTTGATAAATTCATTGATCACGAATTTATACATAACAGGGGGACCGCAGACGAGGGCATAAGTGTTGGCCGGGTCGATTTCTTTGAGCTTTGGGAAAAGAGTGGTGACAACACCGATGTTTTCTGTCCAACTCCCTGTGTCATCATCATCGACGGCTAAAAGGCATTCGAGGTCCTCTCTCTCTTTTAGAGCAAAAAACTCTTCGCGGAAGATCATTTCAGCCGGTCTTTTTGCTCCGTGAAGAACGGAAACTCGGCGGAACTGGTCACGGTTATCCAGACAGTAAAGCAGGACTGAGCGAAGGGGCGCTGCTCCTAGACCTCCAACGACGATGAGGATATCTTTGTCTTTCATTCTATCCACCGGGAATTCGTTGCCGTAAGGGCCTCTGAGCCCAATTAAATCATTTTCCTTTAACCGGAAGAGGGCATTGGTTACTGTTCCGGCTTTGCGGATGCAAAATTCCAGCAGCCCGGGCCGCGAAGGCGTGGATGATATGGAAAAAGGAGCCTCACCGGCACCCTGTACAGAAATCATGGCAAACTGGCCTGCACGATATCTAAACGAAAGCGCTTTTTCCATATCCACAATCCTGACCTGGAAGAACTTGACATCTTCTGTGAGATGGTAGGTCCGGACGATTCTTGCCGGCTCGGGGATAAAAGGATTAGCCTGGGTTATGATCCTGTTTTCTTCTTTCATTTTGTCACCTCTTTATGGAGTCTGGCCCAGAAGACATCTTGTTCTTCTCCGAGGAGTGCTTTACCGACCGTTCGGACATTGATGTCGACTGGACATGTGTCAATGCACCGGCCGCATCCTACACAGCTTGGTTTTCCGTATTTGGAGATGTACGCTTGGAGCTTGTGCGTGTACCACAGTTTTAGCCTGTCAGACTTTTTTTTCCTGAAATTCTCCCCTCCAGCGACTTCTGAATACTCTTCCAGAGTACAGGCATCCCAGTGACGGACGATTTTTCCGTCTTCCCTGTTAAGGGACGGCTGGTCCATAACATTGTAACAACTGCAGGTCGGACAGACGCAGGAACAGGAGCCACAGGAGAAACAGGCCGAGCCTAATTTCTCCCATAAGGGGTCATTGTACTTGAGTTCCATCAGATCAGGCATGGCAGTAAAGTTTAAATCCCATTTGTAGGCTTTATCTCTCTCTGCCTGCCAACGGATATAAGTTTTGATATCTTCATCAGTCAAGTTTTCATTAAAGAGTTCAGGCTTGCGGCGGATGAGATCATCCCCAGAGCTTGAGCCGATCCAGACGATAAAATAGTCCTTCAGGTCAGTAAAGAAGAGGTCATAGCCTTCTTCGATAATGTGGGTGTTAGTGGACTTGGCAAAGCAGTGCTCATCCGGCCAACAGGAAAGGCCGAGAATCAAAGTGTTCTCTCTGGCTTTAATATAATAGGGATCGGGAAAGGCTTGATTGAAAAAATTATCAAGCGTGAGCAGTCCATGGATATCGCAGGGATGTATGCCGAACAGGATTCTTTTTTTGACATGAGAAAAGTCTTCTGTGTAGTCCATTCTCGAGATATTAAACATGTTGAAATTAGAGGGTAGGAAAATTTTTCGAGGCGGAAGGATAGTTCGTGTTGTGTTCATTTCGATTTTGGAAAAATCGTCCACAAGATTATAAGCATGCTTGTCTCCTCTTTTTACAGGTGCCCAGAGATCAGCATCCTTAGAAATGATTTCTAAAAAGGGATACAGATTTTCATGACGCAGCTTAATAATTCTCATCTTTTCTTTCCTTCTGGATATAAAGAAAAAATAAAAAGTGAACATATAAAAAAAGAGTTGAATTTTCTTTAATCCATAATGTTGAATTTGCAGTAAGAGTTTTCATCATCATTAACAACATGAGCAAGAAACATGCCTAATTTCAACAAAATAGCAAAGTTATTTCTATCGTCTAACCTGTTGATTCAGAAAGAGATATAATAATTGGACTAAAGGTTTCCGTTACGTTCCAGATATGAGATGCATGACTGTGGCGTTTTTCCCCGCTTTCTGTCCAATTTTGACATAGAAAAAAGAATAATCTTTTTATATGAGACGGCTCAGTTCATGTTTGTGAGCTATGGGATTGATTCTTTCCAATCAATGGGTGAGATAAGGAGGAGATGCGCTGCTCTTGATAAAGCTAATTCGTTAAAGCCCAATCGCGGTGAGAGGTCACAGTGAGGTCAGTCTTTGTCGAAATCTGGATGGCTGAGCGAATTTTTTTTCCACGACTTCCATTGACCATAAAGCCTGCTTCCAAGTGCTTCGAATTTCCTGCATCCTCAGCTTGTGAATAATCCAGGTTGACAAAGAGTCGCAGACATTTCTGTTCTAAGAACTTCGACCTAATCACTCTGAACATTAATTACTGGATTTCATATTTCTTGATTTTTGCCCAGAGTGTTTTTCGGTCAATGCCAAGAATTTTCGCTGTCTTGCTCTTATTTCCCTGGTGGGCCAGAAGAACGGTTTTTATGTATTCTTTTTCAATGTTATCGAGGGTTTGGTATTTTCCTCTGACCATATGGAACAGAGAGGGAGCAGCGCTGATTCCATGGTACATTATGTCCTCAAGTTCAATCTCATCGCCTTTAGAGAGCACTACAGCCCTCTCTATGGTGTTTTCGAGCTCTCTTATGTTCCCCGGCCAATCATACTCCATCAAGGCCTTTTTGACTTCAGAGGAGATGTTGTTAATCTTTTTCCGTGTTATTCTATTGTATTTCTGTAAGAAGTGCTCCAAGAGAAGTGGGATATCTTCCTTTCTTTCCCTTAATGGAGGGAGATTGATAGGGACCACACTCAAGCGATAAAATAGATCTTCTCTGAATTTCCCATTCCTAACCAGATTTTCAAGATTCTCATTTGTCGCTGCCAGAATTCGGACATTCACTTTGATGGGCTTAGTGCTTCCAACTCGTGTGATTTCTCGTTCCTGAATAACTCTCAAGAGATTTGCTTGGATGTTGAGACTGATGTTGCTTATTTCATCCAAAAAGATCGTCCCCCCGTTAGCCACTTCAAACCGTCCATGCTTTGTTTCATACGCCCCAGTGAAAGATCCCTTCACATGGCCAAATAGCTCGCTTTCGAAGAGAGTTTCCACAAGCGCCCCACAGTCCACAACAACAAAAGGCGCATCCTTTCTTGGACTATGATTGTGAATCTCTCGTGCAAAAAGCTCTTTTCCAGTCCCACTCTCTCCGTTGATAAGGACAGTGCTTTCAGAAGAGCAGACTCTTTTAACAATATCTAATACCTTTTTCATCGCCTTACTCTTCCCAATAATCCTGTCGAATTCAGTTTTTTTCTTCAACTCATCACGAAGATAGATGTTCTCAAACAAGATTTTTCGATTCTCCAAAGCTTTATTGGTGACAACACGCAGCTGTTCGGGAGTAAATGGCTTGGCTAAATAGTCATACGCTCCATGTTTTATTGCTTCAACTGCAGACTCAAAGGTTGCGTATCCAGTAATGATGATGACATGTGTTTTCGGGTTTTCTTCTTTTATTTGCCTGAGTACTTCCATCCCAGTGAGTCCAGGCATTTTTAAGTCGAGAAGAACAACATGAAAAAATTCTTTCTTGAAGAGATTCAGACCTTCTATCCCGTCCTTCGCTGTCTTGACGGTGTTCCCGTCTTTGACGAACACTTGACTGCAGGAATCTCGGATAGATTCATCGTCGTCTATGACTAATATATTCGCTTTTTCACTCATGACCTTTTTCCTGAATCACAGGGAGTCTGACAGTAAACGTGGATCCTTTTCCAATCTGGCTATCGACCTCAATTGTCCCATTATGCTTTTGAATGATGCTGTAACTTATGGCTAGGCCCAAACCTGTGCCTTTACCCACGTCTTTAGTTGAGAAGAATGGTTCAAAAAGTCTTTTTTTATCTTCTTCTTTGATGCCATGACCGGTGTCTGAAAATTGAGCTTCTATATATGAACCATCTTCGTTCAGGGATGTGCTGAGAGTTAGCCGTCCGTCTCCATCCATTGCTTCGGCAGCATTAAGAATGATATTCATAAAGACCTGTTGGAGCTGGGCGCCATCAGCCACAATTTTAGGCAGGTCAGATGCATATGCTTTTTTTATTTTAATATTTTGAAAAAGGGTTTGGCTTTCCACGATAGCTAAAGCACTGTCTACAACCTCGGTTATGTTGATCAGAGATGCCTCAGGTTCTTTGGGGCGGGCAAATTCAAGGAGTCCTCTGACGATATTCTTACAACGGGAGGTTTCTTTAACTATTTTCTTCAGGTTTTCATAATAGGGGCTTTTTCCCCCTATATCTTCAAGAATCAAATTGCTGTATATGAGAATGCCTCCCAGGGGATTGTTTATTTCGTGAGCTATTCCCGCGGCTAATTTTCCTAAAGAAGCTAGTTTTTCAGACTGGATAAGATGAGCCTGCATTTCTCTCAATTCTATTGTTCGTTCTTCTACTTTTTTCTCCAGAGTTTTGCCCCATTCAATAAGTTTTTCATTAGCCGTTTTCAAGTTCACTGTCATTCGATTAAATGACTCAGCCAGGTATCCGATCTCATCTTTTGAATTGACTTTAACTCTGTGAGCCAGGTCTCCCTTGGATATGACTTGAGTGGCAATAACCATTTTCTTCAGCGGATTAGTAATTTTGGTCGTTGCAAAATAGAGAATAACAAAAAGTAAGATAACCGAGAGGATGGCCATGATTGTGAAAGTCATCATGACTCGCTCAGTTATATCTATGTATGGCTTTTCAAGCATGCCGACGTAGAGGATCCCGATGATTCTGTCATTAATGTTTTTTATAGGCTCGTAGGCTGTGATGTACCAGTCATTCACCACAAAAGCTCTGTCAATCCAGGGCTTTCCTTCCACGAGGACTGCCTCGTTAACTTCCTTAGAGACTCGTGTACCAATAGCCCTTTCTCCATTTTCATTTTTAACATTCGTAGATATGCGTAAATCTTGCTGAAAAATTGTGGCCGTCCCTTTGTCCCGGCCTTTATACTGTTCTCCTTTGTAAACGATTTCTTTAACACGGTCGACGATCTCGTAATTTCGGTTGAGCAGTATTCCTCCATAGAGAATGCCGACGAGTGTGCCGTTTTCAGCTCTGACTGAAGAGGCGGCCTTCAACATGAAGCCACTCGTTTCCTTCTTTTCAGGTCTGAAAGCCGCTTTAGGAGTGTCGATGAATTCCATGTCAGCTTGATTTGCCAGGTCTTCTCCTTCTTTAAGAAGCTCTTCTCGAGAAATAATCTGAGGATAAGCAAGACCGTCTTTTTTTGGAACCAAACTAACTATTTCATCTTGAGATTGATCATCTCCGACAACTCCAGGATTCCTAGTCCTGATTATCACTTTACCCTTGCTGTCTGTTAAAGTTAATATATCCAATCCATAGTCTTGCCTGACACGGCTGAGTTTTTTTTCAAGAAGCTGGAATCTTTGACTTATTATATCTTCCTGGAGTGCCTCTCTTGCGGCAGTTAGGCCAACAATTTCCTTGATGTCGCTGAGCTGCTCGTTGAAGACCATCCAGGCAGCGGCCAGATCGTGTTCGACTTTCGCCTGAGCTTGGTCAATAATGGTATTCTTCACCAACCTTGACCCAAAACTCAAGGACAGCACTCCTCCGATAATAATGACAATGAGAAAGCTAAGGATGAGTTTAGTTCTCAAGGATAAAGGGCGGAGTGTCATACTTTTTATGCCATTAACACTTTGGTAGCTAATATATTTTTTGGATGATTCTCACATATAAAGCGTTAGCTGCATCTTATGCATGCGCGTACAAGAAAATTCTGTTTTTTGTGATGACTCTTTCGAGCTTGTCCTTTTCCTTAGGAATTAGTCTATCATACATTATTTAGCTAATTCAAGAC
>Ga0180437_10010314_pt1 | contig 11417 bp, 18 predicted proteins | sample SS_ome_4_FD_132410 | JGI IMG/M metagenome (GOLD analysis project Ga0180437, IMG submission 132410) | Hypersaline lake sediment archaeal communities from the Salton Sea, California, USA - SS_3_D_1 metaG | ecosystem: Environmental > Aquatic > Non-marine Saline and Alkaline > Hypersaline >... | reverse complement strand
TTGGGGCTGATTATTCCACACTGGGATATTTGCCCAGCCAGATGGCTCTGGCTCTCTGGTGGCTGAATGCTGCCCATCCCTGGTGAAGAATCTCACCTTCCTCAGTGCATGTGCACCTTGCTCATCGAGCAGCAGCACAAATATGTGATGATCTGCCCCAGCCTCTGGAAAGTTGTGCAGGTATTTTTCCCTCAGCTCAGAGGGCACGTTCTCCCAATTGCCATTCTCGGTGTCAAAGGCATCCACCAGCACCCACTCCCGCTCACCTTGGGTGATCTCTGCATCCTGGAAGCCCATACGCTTTGCGCCATCAGTGATCATACCGAATCCTTCCTTGGTAAAAATCCACTCTGCACCCAGCCCAGGTGAGAGCCCAGGCTGGATGCAAGAGGATGAGAGTGATGGGCTGGAGCCTGAAGTTTGTGGGCCTCAGGCCCAGCTGGGGCCGCTAGTGTAAGGGTCCAAATGCTAGAAAATCCCCTCAGCCGATCCCCCCGAAAAGTCAGCTGTACACCAGCAGCCTCAGCTCATGCCCATCTTGATCTCATAAGGTGTGGATCACTCCCATCACTCACCATGCTCCCCAGTATACTCCACATAAGCTGGCGATCAAGCCCCCGCCACGGTGGTGGATAGCCTGAGTTGCGCCACTTAGCACCAAGTATGCCCCAGCCCAGCATTTGATATTCTGTCAGAAATCAGTCAAAAGTAGTAGGCATATGCGCGAAATTTTAAGGTTCAATTGCTCAAAAGTGGTGTATACTTGGTGCAGGCAGAAGCTCTGCCACCAAAACTCCAGAAGGGCCAGGAAGGTGAGCCAAATGAATATCGATGCAGCAACCAACGTATACCAGAGGCAGGATATCAAGGAAGCCAGCAGGGCATGGAAGGCCATGCAGAATGCTGCAGAAGAGATGAGTGCCATCGATCTCTATCGAGATGTGAGGGTTACAATCTGGGTGAGGGGCCCATGGTGGGATTCCAAGAATAGAGAAGAGTGGATTTTAGACCAATGGCATGAGGCCAAAACAATCAGTGGCCAGGGAGTGCTGCATGCCCGTATCCACGATCAGGGCGAATTCACAAACGTGGTGCTCACGGTGAGAGATGAGATGACCAACTATAGCTACCCAGCAGAGATCAAGCTGGTGATGCAGGATTGGTAATCTGCAGGGCCCAGGGCTTTGCCCTGATGGCCCACCAGGGGTGCTCAGGCAGCTGGGCCTTCCTGGTGGCTCATCAGATGATGAGGCACAAACCACTATCTTCAGGAGAGTGAGAGATGAAATTCAACCACATGATCCACACTGAGAAATTGGGCCTTGAGGCAGAAGAGCTGCAGGGGCAGTATGTGGCAGCAAGAGAGCAAGATTGGCCAGTGCTGGCCAGTATGGAGAGGGCCACCAGGGATGTATGGCGATACAGTGGAGTTTTCAAGAGCTTGAAGAGAGAGATGGAGCCCACCTGGCAGCAAGAGGCCTGGGCCTGGCTTATCCTGCACAATCAAGCCGATCTCTTTGAGTGCCTGGGCAGCAGAGTGGTGCCCTGCAAAGATGAGCCCACAGGCTACATTGTAACCTGGCACAGCCACCAGCTTTCTCCCAAAGATGTGGCAGCAGGGCTCATGGGCGATGAGAATTACTGGGCCCACCTGATGTGGCTGGCAGGCATACTGATCCAGGTAAAGGCCAGTGAGAAAGAGCAAGCTGGGAAAGAGTGCGAATACCTGATGGCAAAGTACCACCGTCTGCAAAAGAGAGTGATCTATGAGATCGAGCACGATTATCTGCACCAGGCAGCCACACTGATTGGCCAGATGCAGGATATCAAAGCAGAGTTCGATACCATCGAGCAGATATACGGTGTGCAGCCAGGCAGGCCCATGAGTGCCTCTGGATAGCCAAGGGAGTGAGTAGTGGCCTCACAGGTGCCAGCATACCTGTGGGGCCATCAGAGAGCTCTGAGGGGCACTGAGTGGCTCCTGGGAGCCTTCTGATGGCTCAGGCAAATACCAATCAAGGAAGGTGAGAGAGATGGCAAAGTGCAAACGGTGTGGGCAGGAGATCGGATTTGAGAAGAGCTCAGCAGGCAGATGGTATCCTGTGGAGCTGGATGCCAAGGGGCAGAAGGTGTGGGAATCCAATGGTGGGCTGCTGCAGGGCAAGAATGCCAGGGGTGGTGGCCACTGGCGAGTGCACCGGTGCATTACTGCTGAAGATTTGGCAGAGAGGATCAAGCATCTGGAGCAGGCCCTGGCAGAAGATGAGGCAGTGAAAGCTGATCCAACCAACTGGTGGGGTGGCATGAGTGAGGCTGAGATTGGTGCCATGAGGCATATGATCCTCAGGTGCAGATACCAGCTGCAGGAGATGGGCTCTGGCCTGGGTACGCCACTGGCAGGCAAGCCCCTGCTGGAAACGCTTGAGTTCTGGGCTGAGGAATCCGGCAAGCTGATCGCCCAGGGAGAGGCCCTGCAGGAGATGGAAGGCATCGAGAATTTCCGCATAGGCAGGCAGATGGTGAGTGATGGCAAGGCCACCATGCCGGTATATAAGGCAGTGGCCAGCACGATGGGCAGAGAGGGCCCAGGATACTGCATGAGCACCACCAGCCAGAGCAGGATGCTGCAGTATATCGCCAATGCCACCAGCCTGGCCCCCAGGGGCGATATGAGGATCGATATCTTCCAAGGCAGCCAGCATCTTATCACGGTGAATGGCCACTTCCAGGGGATCACGAAATTCCAGCCCTTGGCTGCATAGGCAAAGCCCACCCACTGGGTGGGCCAGCAGGAGCCCTCACCACGCTGTGGGGGCCCCTGCTGGCTCAGTCAATACTATCAAAGAGGGGTGTGAGATGGAGAATGAGAGGCTGCAAAGATATCTGAGAGAGTGTGGTGAGTTTCATGTGGCCCAGGGCCTGGATTGCCAGGGGTGCCGGTGGCAGATGCACTGCCCACTGATCAAGGCCATGAGCCCATGGGTGAAGAGGAAAATGGATCAGGCAAATGTCAAAGTAGCGATCACACCATATGCCCCAGTGGGGCATGGCAGAGGAAGGATCAAGAGAGCATGAATGATGAGATGTTTAGGCCCATCGATGTACCACCATCTGTGCAGATAGCCATGAGAGAGGCCCATTGGCAGTATAGGATCGAGAGCTCAGACACTGAGAGGATATGGGTGCACTATCTGTGGGGCCACAAACTCACAGCCATCAGGGAGCAGATTACCCCCTTCACCGTGATGGTATGGCTGGAGCCATCAGCAGAGCTCCTGGGCAGGCCCAGGGAAGATGGCAGCATCCTGGCCAACATAAATGAAAGCATGGAAGGGGCCTGGCAGCTGCTCAAGGTATCCCAGGTGCAGGCCTTCCTGCAGGCAGCTCTCCGTGGTGAGGATGCCATGCAGGCTCAAAAGCTGAGGCACCAGGCTCAGCACATTGCAAGCCTTGACAACTAATTGTCAGCAAAGCAGATCATGTATTGATGCACTATGAATGCAAGGGCCCCCAGGATCGGGCGATCCCAGGGGCCCTCAGGAAAGTGAGTGAAGGTATGAACCATATAATAGGCCTTGAGGGCGAGAAAATCAAGTCTAGTTGCAGGATTCCAGCCAGGGTGGAGATGGCCAAGCTGGTGGAGAAGGCCACCGGCAAAACAAAGTGGGGCATCTGGATCGAGAAAGATGGCGAGAGAAGCCTGCACCGCACTTATCGCACAGCCGATCTGGGCGATTGTGAGGATGAGGCTGCCAGAGTGGCCCTGGAGCACAGTGCTACTCTTGTGCTGCCTGGGGATACTGATGGGAGTGAGGCTCTGCATCTGATGGAGAGCATCGAGTGGAGAGATCACCAGAATGATCTCCGCATGATGGGCAAACCAGGTGGATTTTAATCCCACCACAATGGCCAATGGCCAGGAGAGTGAAAAATGGCAGGTTTAGAATTTCGCAAGGCCACAAAAGAGGCAGCCAAGCTGAGGCTGGCGATTGCAGGCCCAGCTGGCTCAGGCAAAACCTATACAGCACTGCAGGTGGCCACCCATCTGGTGCCAGGTGGGAAGATAGCTGTGGTGGATACTGAGCATGGCAGCTCTGTGAAATATGCTGATATTTTCGATTTTTACTTGCTTGAGATGCACGAACCTTACCAGCCCCAGAAGTATCAGAACGCCATCAAGGCTGCAGAAGAGGCAGGCATGGACGTGGTGATCCTGGATAGCCTCAGCCATGCCTGGGAAGGCCCTGGGGGTACGCTGGATCAGGTGGAGCAGATCAGCCAGGCCCAGAAAATCAGTGGATTCAGAGCATGGCAGAAGGGCACGCCAATCCAGCAGGCATTTATCGAGAGCATCCTGGGCAGCTCCATCCATGTGATCGCTACGATGAGAACGAAAACTGAGTATCTGATCACTGATGATGATCGGGGCAGGCAGAAGATCAGCAAGGTGGGCACAAAGCCTGTGCAGAGAGATGGCATGGAATATGAGTTTGATATCATCCTCTCCATGGATTTGCAGAATGGGGGCACGGTAGAGAAGAGCAGGGCACCACAGCTCACCGGCAAGTATCTGGAGCTGCCAGGAGAGGCCCTGGCCAAGTATCTGGCCAGCTGGCTGGAGCCAGGGAGCCCAGAAGGCCCTGAGGATGGCCCAGGGGCCCAGAGCAAGCAGAAAGAGCCAGCAAAGGCCAAAGGCACCGCCAAGAGCCAAAAGGCCAGCAAGGGCTCAAAAACCAAGGCTCAGAGCAAAGCCCAGGAAGAGCCCGATCTGGAAGAGCTCAAGGCAGAAGAGCTTGAGAAGATCAGGCAAGAGGCTGATGATGATCCATTCGTGGATGATATGAGCCTTGATGATATGGAATCCATCGATCCTGATCCCACCGGTGATGGCTGGGATGATAGCTGGGGCAGCATGAAAGATTATGGCAAAGCCAAGGCCTGGGCCAGGGAGAGTGGCAAATTCAAGGCAGAGAAGCACCTGGAGAATGCATGGGCCATGATCTTCAGTGATGAGGAAGCCCATGAGCAGGAGAATGCCGGTGCCTTCCTGGCAGCCTGGCACAAATACGTGAGTGAGCATGAGGATCAATGAGTATCGAGCACCAGCTGGGGCCTCACCTGGGGCCTCAGCCCACCGTTTGAAATGGGAGAGTGAGTGATGATGTGCCAAGTACCAGAAGGAATTTGTGAGGGGCTCCTGGCAGAGGGGCAAAATGCAAGCAAGCACCCCATGGTGGAGCCTATTGCACGCCTGGCCATCCAGTGGAAGGATCACGGTGATGAGCTTGGTGGGCTTGGGTATAAGTGGCTGAGCCTGATCGTGTATGCAGTGCAGGGCATGGATGCCACCACGCTGGCCATGCTGCATGAGGAATCATATGAGCTGGTGGATGCCCATGGTGGCCCAGATGGCATGGATATGGACGTGATCCACAAGATTCCAAAGCCATTTGCAGCAGGGGCCCATCTGGCCATGAAATGCACGATACTGAGCAGTGTGGATGGCATGGTGCTCACCACCATGATCAGTGGCTTGATCAACAATCTGCTCATCGCAATTGGCCAGGGAGTTGAGGATGAGCTCTGGGCCCTGGGCGAGAAGATGTATGCCAGGTATACAAAAGCATGGGGAGAAGTGAACAATGCCAGATGGAATTGAGGAAAATCAGAGCTATGCCATGAGGGTATCTGATGATGAGGATGAGTATATCAGGATGATGCACCTGCCAGATAGGAAGAGGCCTGTGCTGGCCATTATCAGAGCCACTAGATATGCTGCCAATGTGCACGTCCTGGCAAGTTTCAAGAATGAGGATGCTGCCAAGGCCTGGAATGATGGCCTGGAATGGGTGCACAATACTGTGACCGGTATGCGGCAAAGGATTGCTGCCCTGAAGGCAGAGAATATCCAGCTGAAGGCAGCCCTGGGCAATCTTGAGGCAGCCCTGGAAGAGGAAGGGGTTGAGCTCAATACAGTGAGCAACTATGGCCCCTGGCAGCCACCAAGAGAGGCCCACCATGGGGATAGTGGGTGATCAGTATACAATGCCATGGGGGCTGCCAAAGTGCAGGATTTGTGGCAGGCCTCTCAGTAATCCGAAATCGATCAAGGCAGGCATAGGGCCCATCTGTGCATGCAAAATGGAGAGAGATGCTGATATGAGTGAGGAAGGCAGAAGTGATCACAAGCTCCCCCAGCCGCTATCAGAGGGCCTGGTGGTAATGAGGGATAGGCATGGTGAAGTATGGAGCAATGTGCCATGGCTAGTGGTGGAGCACAGCCCCGCTGGTTTCGAGTATGGGTATCATGGATCGGGCCCTTCTGATCTGGCCCTGAATCTCACCCAGGCCCTGCTTGAGCGAATGGGGTACGATGGGCCAAAGGTGAAGCTCTTCCAGGGCGAGTGCTTTGAGTTTGCATGGATGATCCACCATGAGATCAAACGTGAGTGGATCGCCACCATCCCCCATGATGCAGAGCATGCCACAGTGCCGGTGGGGCCTATCATCGAGTGGATCAAGCAGAATATGCTTGAGGAAGATCAAGCGAAATTCAAGTATAAGCCGGTGGGAGCATGAGCAACTCCAGATTCAGGCCATTCTATGCAGGCTCAGCCCAGTGGCCTAGTTATGTGGGCACAGTTGCAATTGATCCCCTGGCATATCCACCGCCAGGCATGGATTGGGAGAGCCCATGGGGGTTTAGCACCAGCTGGTGCTGCCCATACTGTGCATCAGTGGTGGATATCGAGAGCTTACAGTGCCCCAATTGTGGGGCACCCAACAAAGAGAGAGTGCACTATGAGTGAAGATGTGAAATTCCTGGGTGGTGCCGATCTGAGTGATTTTTCTGGTGGCACCATCCTCTTCCCTAGCAGTGGTTTCAAGATGCCGCTCAGTGATGGCTCAGTGAGCCCATTCGAGCAGTGGGTGCTGGATGCATTCGATTATGAGTTTGATCCAGAGGGAGCCAAGGCCATCCTTGAGGCCTGGTGGCTCTGCCCAGGATGTGGCGAGATAGTGAGCACTGATGAGCTGAGCTGCCCAGAGTGCAGCCATGAGAGGATATAGGCAATGGCATATTTCCCGAATAGCACAGCTGGAGAGATATATGAGCACCATGTTTGTAGCCTGTGCCAGCACTACGATGAGGGCATGTGCCCATTGCTTTCACTGCATATGCTGTACAATTATGATCAGCTTGCCGCTGAAGAGCCAGGGCCCACCCTCAAGGTGGTGCTGGATGTGCTGATCCCAGCCAGGGATGGCAAGAATCTACTTTGCAGCATGATAGCTGCATCTGAGGGCAAAGAGAATGAAGTGGATGCCTTGAGAGAAGCCGTGGAGAGAAGTGAGGGCACATGAAACGCCAAGATTATGAGGCACTTGATAATATCGAGCTGGTGGGGCCCATCGATGCCCCAGAAGGGCCAGAGCTGCAGAGGATTCTCCACCTCATGGGCCTCTCTTCCACGATGGAGCCCAGTGAGTGTATCTGGATCAAAATGTATGAGCTCAATAGGCTGCATAGCTGGGTGTGCTACATCACCACGCCTGCTGAGTATATGGGCGATCCACCAGCTGGGGAGTTTGTAGCTGAGCTGCACTATATCCCGAATATTCAGCAGTTTATCTGGATCAGCCATGATGATGGCACCATAGTGCCCCTCATGCTCTCTCACACTACATATGTGGGGTTCATGAGCCTATGGAAAACCTCACTGCACAGGCCAGAGCTGATGGAAGCTGCCAAGCAGAGCATGATCTTGCCGGTGCTTATCGAGATCAAGAGATTGGAAGGTGATGATGCACCATAGCCCTGAGGAATGGGCCATAGTGATTATGATGCTGATCCCCACCGTGATCTTGCTGGCTTGGGTGCTCTCCCTGGCAGGGTGGTGGTGAAATGGCCGATCATATCGAGTGGGTGAGGCTGTGGTGGCAGGAGTGCAAGATCACCTGCCCAGCCTGCTCCCAGGCACAGCCTGCAGTGATCGAGCAATACGATGGGGAGCCATGGGCCAGGTATATCCACCGGTGCAGCCACTGTGGATATCTGATCATGGAGAGTGAGTTTGTGGAAGTGCCTGGCAGCAGGGGTATTCTGCATAGGGGTGAGGATACTGTACCAATGCCAGAAGAGCACCCAGAAAATATGGACATAGAGCCCCTGGATCACATGGCTGGTGGCATAGGGCCTATACAGGCCAAAGAGAAGGGTGGATTCCCATGGAAGAGCAAGAGCAGATGAGCGATACAGTGAGATTTTCGATGATGATGGCCAGAGAGGAAGCTGAAGAGCTGCAGGCCCTTGCCAAATGGTTTGGCATAGGCAAGGCAGCTGTGATCAGAATGCTGCTCAAAGAAAAGATGAGGGCAGAGGGCCTAAATCGGAAAATCGATGCCTGAGGGCGATTAGGGCCTATCTGGGCCCAGTATGCCTGATATGCAACCAAAGGCCACCAGTGAGCTCCCAGTGAGCCCTGGTGGCCTTCTGAGTTCTGCGCTAATCGTAGAGAAGCACCATCATCACATTACTTATGGCTGCAGTGCCATTCACATCCACCCACAGCCGATCTGGGTTTGTGCCACCTGAGTGATCATCCAGCACAAGCTGCACGGTGCCAATGCCGCTGTATACTGCCAAAGTGAATCTATTATCAGAGCCCCCATCCCAATCATTGGATAGGAAGCCCACGGTGCCCACATCCAGGCCTGCCCCCAGGCCACCATACCAGCTGGTGATGGCCAGAAAAGTGGCACCGCCCTGCACGCCATTCACCACGGTGAGCCCTGCAGTGCCAATTGCTGTGCCTTCCCACACCATGAATTTGTGCACATCACCGCTCATGGCCTGATTGATGATGTTTCCCACTGAGGCAGCTGCTGCTGCCCAGCCCAGTGAGCCATCAGCAGTGAGCACCTGGCCAGAGCCTGGTGTGCCTGGCAGGCTCACATCACCAAGATCGCCCAGGTTCAGAGCTGTGCCCACCCAGCTGGCAGCTCCATCAGCCCTGAGCACTTCTCCTGCTGAAGGTGTGCCTGGGGCACTCACATCTCCCAGATCGTTAAGATCGATATCAGATTTCACAAAGTGGATCGTGGTATCTGCGGTATGGGAGCTATTGAGGGTTTGGGCATAGCTGGCAGAGCTATATATCGAGCTCACCCGCCTATTGTACTTCTGATCGATCTTCCTGATCGCTGTGCTCTTGGGCATTATCGATCCTTTATCTCATTGGCTATCTTGCAATCTTCCACCTGGTAAAGTTTCCCCTGGCTGAGCCAATCCACCGTATCGAGATCGAGAGTTTCCCAGGTGCCAGCTGTGCCAGCACTGAGCACCACGGTTTCTCCAGCACCGGCAGGATCGATGAGGGCCCCATCATTCCGATCATCACTCACCTTATACTGGAGCCACCGGTATTTATGCACAAAGGCCCACATGATCCCGCCACCGGTGTATTGGTTCTCAAGGATCGCCATATTCCTGAAGATGATGAGTGGGTATAGGTATGCGATATCATCACTGTATATCTGCATATCCAGGCCTGCTGTGCCATCAGGTATATCACCGTGATCCCAGAAGGGTGGTGCAGAGTATGCCATCATGCCCCCTTATGCAGTTTCATAGAAATAATGCAGCACCCAATCCCTGCCATCAATTGCTGTATCCCATTTCATCTCTAGGCTGATCCAGTATGCTGAGCCAGCAGTGGGATTATTAATGGCAGTCCAATATCCTGCAGCCAGATCGGTGGCAAATACCCCAGAAGTGTGCCCAGTTTCGCACTTGAAGAATCCGGTGCCTGGCACATTCACGATCTCTCCATCGCCATCAGCTCTGCCCCAATTAGGGCTGGAATCCTCAGAGTAAACGGTGGATGTAGCCCAATCGCCCACGTAAAGAGGCCATGAGCTGGGATCGTAGAGATTCACCGTGCCCTCATGCAAGATGCCGGTGGTGCCTGCATAGATCAGGTGTGGCTTGGTGGCTGCATCTCCCCAATCCACATAGAAACAAACCACGCTATCAGTATCGCCACTCAGGGAGTTGTATACGGTATTAAATTTGTAGGATAGGATGCTGCCTGCATGCCAGCAGTAATATGCCTGATCTTCTTTATCCACCTCATCTGTGCCAAGCAGGGCATAGAATGGGAAATTTACCCCTGAGATGAGCCCATGGAAGTATTCAATATCCCTGCTGATCACGTTGAGATTGGATGCGCTCAGCACATCTCCATCTGTGAATGTCGGTGGTGCCTCATATGGCATGTGAGCCTTCCTTCCCTAGAAAAACACTCTCCCTGGGCTGGCTGAAGCTGTGCCCAGAGTATCTGTGCCTATGATGAAATAATCCGGTGTGCCACCTGCCCCATCCATATATGGGAAGATGCCTGCACCATCGATCAATTCCAAATCCTGCCAATACCCCTGGTGATCCCACCGCCACCTGATGCCGGTGATAAATGCATCCCTGGATGATGTCATTACTGAGCCATCTGTGATAGTGTATCGATCCCCCAGCCTTCTGCCCTCATCGCCCACCACCCCCTGGGCCTTGAAGAATAGGCTGGGCTCTTCATACCAGCTGCCCAGATACTCTGAGAGGAATTCAGCCTGGCCCTGGGTTTGAATCAGTGGATTCCTCAGCACCTTGGTTCTATCGCCCAGCCTGGTGGCAGTGCCTGCAGTGCCTGCTGCAGCCCAGAAAGCTGCTGCGCTCTCCCTGCTGCGCTCATCAGAATCATAGCCATCAGAGGGCTGGCCAGTAATATTGAGTAAGGCCAGCTCTGCAGCCTCAAGGGCATTGGCATTGGTGAATGTGAGCTTCACCCTCTGGGCATAGGCTGTATAGGATAGGCTCACGTCATCAGTAATATCTTCACCGCCAGAAGTGGTGGCAGTGTAATTGATGGAATCCAGCCGGTATATGGGCTGCTGCACCCTGGCCCACACTGTGACGGTGCCAGAGGAAGGGATCACCACGATATCAGCAGGCTCCCATAGGATATCAGCATCAGTTTGCTGCCTGGCAGTGATCTCCACGTTCACTGTGCGATAGAGCTCTGCATCAGAGTAGAATGGGATCAGGGCACTGAAATCCTGCCTGGTGAGTGTGCCCTGGCTTACGGTATGCCTGCTGGGTGGATTGGCCAGCCATGCCTGATTGTTCTCATATATGATGGTGCCATCAGGATTGGCATACACTCTGCCAGCCACAGCCTCAGCAAGCTCCCAGGCAGCCTCAATTGGGCTCTCATCATCCATCCATGCCCAGTTAATATGGGCCTGGCTGGTATCGATGCTGAGCTGGTTTGATGGGATGCCTGCATCATCAAACCACTGGGCCAGGATAGTGCCCTCAGGCACGCCACCCAGATTGGCCCATGATGCAAAATCGCTCTGAGATG
>Ga0180437_10010312_pt1 | contig 11419 bp, 10 predicted proteins | sample SS_ome_4_FD_132410 | JGI IMG/M metagenome (GOLD analysis project Ga0180437, IMG submission 132410) | Hypersaline lake sediment archaeal communities from the Salton Sea, California, USA - SS_3_D_1 metaG | ecosystem: Environmental > Aquatic > Non-marine Saline and Alkaline > Hypersaline >... | reverse complement strand
CTGGAAAAATATGATATAGGACATGGTCATGAAGGTGATGATCCCGCCCAGCATCTCGATGCGGACCGAGGTTTGGTTCTCATCCAGTCGAAAGACCCGATTCAACCAGTTTGTCATCTTGCGCCTCAATCGTCGAAGCGAATCAGGGCATGGACCGCCACATCGGGGTGGGCGCTGCGGATGGATTCAACCCCCTTCAAGAAAGCCAGTTCCACCACCGCCGCGAAGCCCACCACGCGCCCTCCGAGCTGGCGGACCAGGTCGATCGCAGCGATGCAGGAGGATCCGGTCGCGATGAGGTCGTCTACCAGCAGCACCTTCTGGTCGGGCCGAACACCGTCTTTGTGTATCTCGAAGTATTCGACGGCGTATTCGTTGGGAGCGCGCACACACACGGTTTCCCGCGGAAGCTTGCCCTTTTTGCGCACCATTGACATACCCAATCCCAAATGGATAGCCACCGGCGCCCCGAAGATGAAACCGCGCGACTCGATGGCAGTGATGTTCTCCGCTCCCCGGGCCTGCGCCCAGGCCGTTAGCCTGTCGACCACGATGCGGAAGCATTGCGGATCCTCCACCAGAGGAGTGATGTCCTTGAAACCGATTCCGGGTTTGGGGAAGTCCTTGACCTCCACTATTATTTGTTTACAACGCTCCAACATTCTCGCCTCCTCCGGGACGGATCACTTGACCTGATGGGTGAACACGGTTCGGGTCGGGAACGGAATTCCGATACCGGCCCGGTTGAGGGCATCGTAGATGGCACCGGTTACGGCGACCTTGGTGGCAAAGGCATCCTGGTAGCTTTGCACCCAGACTCGGGCGACGTGGTCCAGCGAAAAATCGGACATCTTCAAGAACTGGACCACGGGTTCCGGCTCCGCCAGCACCGTGTCGACGCCCTTGACGGCTTCCAGCACCACCTCCTGGACCTTCCGCGTGTCCGATCCGTATTCCACCCCGAAATCCACATTCACACGAATGGACAGATCTGGAACGGTGAAGTTTTTGATCATGGCATTCGCCAGATTCCCATTGGGGATGTAGATGATTTCGTTGTCATACGTCCTCAGCTTGGTGCTGCGCAGGCCGATATCCAGGATGTCTCCCAGCTCTCCCGAAGCCAATTGAATCTTATCCCCTACCTTGAATGTCTTGTCGACCACCAGCTGGATGCCCCCGATGATATTGGCGAGGGAATCCTTCACTGCAAAGCTCAACGCGATTCCGGCGATTCCCGCGGTCCCCAACAGAGGGGTGATATTGACATTCCATGTGTCCAGAATAAAGATTACAGCCAGGATCACGACTACAGCCTCCAGGATTTTCTCCAACAGCGGAATCAGACGGTCATCTGCGGTGGACTCGGTCTTGGTGGCCCAATCCTCCTTCCAGTGTTTGGCGAAGTTATGCATAATCCGGATCAAAAACACCGCCACCACCAAAACCAGTACGGAATCCACCAAATTTTGCAGGGCGGAGGACTCGAACTGGAAATGGCCCAGGCTGAGCTTCAAGCCGAAGACTAAGACAGCATAAAAAATAACCGCAGAAACGCTTCTGATGATCAGATCGTCGATTTTAGTCTTGGTGCGTTTGGCCAGGGGCCTAAGCACCTGCCTGATGATGAGCTTGGCCAGAAGGGCCGCGATCAAAGAAAGCAGGAGGGTGGCGAGAAATTTCAGATAAACGCTGGCGAGGATAAAATCAATCACGCTTGAGATCATGTTTACTCCTCCTTCTATCCGGTTGATGTTCCGTTTCTACGGAATGACGAGGTCTTATGCAAACAAATCAGATTCCAATGCACTTGTCAAGGCGGTAAAGAAATCGGGACTGAAGAAATGGGGACTGTCCCCATTTCCCCCATTTCCTGGGGACTGCCCCATTTCGCCCATTCGTGCTAAGATAATATCAATCATGGATCGACTGGATTGGAGCTTGTGCCTGGTAGCGGATGTCGAAGCCGCACGCGGAAGATGTCTTCCAACCCTGGTAGAGGAAGCCGTCGGAGCCGGCGCCGGAGTGGTGCAATTGCGGGCCAAGACATTGGACACGAAGGATTTTTATGAGCTGGCCTGCCGTCTCGCGGATGTTCTCAGGCCCTGTTCGGTGCCCTTGATCATCAACGATCGGTTGGACATCGCCCTGGCATGCGGCGCCCAAGGTGTGCACTTGGGGCAGAGGGATCTACCGATCCGTTCCGCCCGGGATCTGCTGGGCCGGAATAAGCTCATCGGACGAAGCGTCAACACGATAGAGGAAGCCAGGGCGGCACAATCTGAGGGCGCGGATTATCTCGGCGTCGGCCCTATTTACCATACGGCATCAAAACAAGATCTACCCGATATATTGGGCACCGCAGGACTCAGGCTCATAAAGAGTGCTGTACGGCTCCCGGTATTGGCCGTGGGGGGCATCACCGCCGCCCGGGCCGGGGAGGTGGCGGCCGCCGGTGCCGACGGCTTGGCCGTGATCTCTGCCGTTATGGGAGCGGAGGATGTGGCCGCGGCGACCAAAGCCCTACTCTCCGCCTTCCACGGCTAGGGCCCTATCATCCGGCGCAGAGAGAACGCTGCGGCCTCCTCTAACATATAATCCGATTGGGACAAGTTCGTCCGGTGAGATATATCTACGCCCGACTCGGACCTTCCGAGATGGTGATGCGGCGCTCATCTCCCTCGCCGATCCGAATACGGACTCGGACGGCATCCGCCTCATAATCCAAGCGTTCCGCCCACTCCACCACGACTACGCCCTGCCCTAAAAAATCCTCCCATCCCAGGTCAGAGAGTTCTGATGCTTTCTCGATCCGGTAAAGGTCGATATGAAATATTGTGACCCGGCCGTAATACACGTTGACCAATGTAAACGAGGGGCTGCAGACCTGCGTGGTGTCCTCCAGCCCCAGGCCGGCCGCAAGGCCCCGGGTGAAGACCGTTTTTCCGGCTCCCAATTCCCCTTCCAGCAGAATCACCTCACCACCGCGGAGCCGGGAGCCCAGCTCCACTGCGAGTTCAATCGTCTCCTGCTCGGATCGGGAGACATGTTCCCGGCTCAACATGGCCGCGAACCCGTGCTCAGGATGGATTTTATGGCCGCTGGCAGTAGGGTGATGATATTGCCGGCGATGAGCGGTTTTTCCCCATGGCGTTCCGCTGCCAAATCCCCACTCGCCCCATGCACATAGACTGCGCTGAGCAAGGATTTGAGAAAGTCTCCCTGCATGATCATGGATCCGATCATGCCGCTGAGCACATCTCCGGTGCCACCTGTCGCCATGCCGGGATTTCCGGTCGGATTGACATACGTCATTCCCTCCGGCGTGACGGTCAGGGTCCGGTAGCCCTTCAAGACCAGGTGCAGGCGGTATTCTTGCGCGAACCGAGGCGCAAGCGTCAATTTGTGCCTGACAACCTCTGAGGTTTCGACACCGGCTAGACGAGCGAACTCTCCCGGATGAGGAGTCAATACGACGTTTCCGGATAAAGTTTTCAGGACGTCCGGGGCGCCCGACAGGATGTTGAGACCGTCGGCGTCGATCACCATGGGCACTCGAACCCGGGGAAGCAGGGAAAGGACCAATTCGGCCGTAGCCGGATGGGTGGATAGTCCAGGGCCCAGCACCAGGGCGTCCATCCCTTGTAAAAGCTCGAGGATGCGGGGAGCGGCCTCCGCCGCCAGGGTTCCGTTCTCGGTCTCGTACAGCGGCTCGGTCATAATCTCGTCCATAGAACGTGCGACCATCGGAAGGCAGCTCTTCGGAATTCCCACCGTGACCAGACCGGCCCCGGTCTTAAGCGCCGCCTTGGCGGCCATGACCGCGGCTCCGGTCTTTCCCCGCGATCCGGAGATCACCAAGAGATGGCCGAAGATCCCCTTGTGGCTGTCTCTCTTACGTTTCGCGAAACACGGAGCGATATCTTCTTCCTCCACCATCTCGAGCTTGAGCTCAGGGTCCTTGAACATAAACGGCGGCAGGCTGATATCGGCCACCACCAATTCGCCGCACTTCTCCTCCGAAGGCATGAATACATGCGCGACTTTAGGCGCCGCCATGGTCACGGTGAGGTCAGCTTGTACGCAGGGTCCGATGGGGAAAGCACTGTCCGCGTCGAGCCCCGACGGGATGTCCACCGCGACCCGAAAGGCTGGCGAGCGATTGATATCCTGAATGACTTTCGCATACAGTCCTTCGGCCGGTTGGGTGAGACCGGTCCCAAACACGGCATCCACCACCAGATCCGCCGTTTTGAGTTTGCGTCGCGCCTTGGTCCATGCCTCCGGGCCCGTGATTTCTAGGATCTCGATGCCCATCCGGTCGATCATGTTCAGGTTCAGGGCGGCGTCTCCTTTGACGTCTCTTTTGCTTGCCAGCAGGAGAATCACGGGATGGGCCCCTCGGTTGAACAGATGGCGCGCCACCACGAAGCCGTCGCCGCCGTTGTTGCCTTTGCCGGCTACGATGACCACTTTTTCATTCCGAACTTGGGGGAACCGCTCCAGGATGGCCCTCGCGATCTCGAGACCGGCGTTCTCCATCAGCACGGGCCCGATGATCCCCAACTCGTTTATAGCGTGGTTGTCCATGCGCTTCATCTGTGCGGACGTCAGTATCTTCATATCCAGACCTCTGTCGCAGAATTTCCTCCGATTTTACCACAAATCCCCCCCCGGGGTCAGGTATTGTTCTCCAGCGCGTCGCAGCTTGCACATCATAGGGTTTTATGCTACTAAAGAGTATTATTCGTTAAAAACCTAAATAATCTACCTGGGGAGGTAAATTGTGAGCATTAAAATTGGCATCAACGGCTTCGGACGGATCGGACGCAATGTGTATCGTGCCGCCCATAAAGATCCCGATATCGAGATCTTGGCGGTCAATGACATCACCGACGCGGCCACCCTGGCCCACCTGTTGAAATACGATTCGGTTCTGGGCATCCTGGATGCCGATATAACATCTGCGGAAAATTCCGTGATGGTCGACGGGAAGAGCTTCCGGGTTCTCACCGAGCGCGATCCCGGCAGCCTGCCCTGGAAAGACCTGGGGGTGTCCGTAGTCATCGAGGCAACCGGGCTCTTCCGCAAGCGTGCCGACGCCCTCAAACATATCGAACAGGGCGGTGCCCGGAAAGTCATCATCTCCGCCCCGGCCGTAGAGCCGGACGTCACTCTGGTCCTGGGCGTCAATGGAGACGCCTATGATCCTGATAAACATCATATTATCTCCAATGCCTCCTGCACTACCAACTGCCTGGCCCCGCCGACCAAAGTCCTGCATGACGCATTCGGCATCCAAAAAGCGTTCATGACCACGATCCACGCCTACACCGGAGACCAGAGAATCCTCGACGCTCCTCATAAAGACCTCCGCCGGGCGCGGGCCGCCGCCGTGTCCCAGATTCCCACCACCACCGGAGCAGCCAAGGCCGTGGGACTGGTCATGCCGGAGCTGAACGGCAAGATCGACGGCGTGGCCATCCGGGTTCCGACACCCAATGTTTCCGTCGTCGACCTGGTGGCCGTGGTCGGCCGAAACGTGGACGTGGATGAGGTGAACGCAGCGCTAAAGTCCGCCGCACAGGGCGAACTCAAGGGGATACTGGACTACACGGAGGTTCCGCTGGTGTCGGTGGACTTCATGTCCAATCCGCATTCTTCCATCGTCGACGGCCTCTTTACTCGAGTCGTCGACGGCAATCTGGTCAAGATCCTGGCCTGGTACGACAACGAATGGGGTTATTCCTGCCGCTTGGTCGACCTGGTCAAACACATAGGCGGCTGATTCCGTCATGCTGTCCGTCAAAGACCTCGACCTGGCCGATAAAGCCGTCTTTCTGCGGGTGGACTTCAACGTTCCTCTGGATGAGAGGCGTAACATCCGCAACGACGCCCGCATCCGTGCCGCACTCCCGACGCTCGGATACCTTTTAGATCAGGGCGCCAGAGTGTTTGTCGCCTCCCATCTGGGCCGACCCAAAGGCCGGCGGTTGCCCGAGTTCAGCCTCAAGCCCGTGGCCGACCGGCTGTCCGAGCTTATTCCGCAACCCGTCGGGTTCGCCCTCGACTGCATCGGCAAGGATGTCGAACGCATGGAAGTCGCCCTCCCCCCTGCTCAGGTTTTGGTGTTGGAAAACCTGAGGTTTCATGCGCAGGAAGAGGCCAATGACGCGGAATTTGCCCGCAGCCTGGTCCGCCGCGCTGATTTCTACGTCAACGACGCCTTCGGGGCGTGCCACCGCGAGCACGCCTCGGTCGAGGCCGTGACCCGCTTCGTGAAAGCCGCGGCAGCCGGATTCCTGGTTGAAAAGGAAGTGGACTATTTGAATAAGGTGGTCCGAGATCCGGAAAAACCCTTCGTCGCCATATTGGGAGGGGCCAAAGTCTCGGATAAGATCCCCGTCATACGAAACCTCATCCGAAAGGCGGACGACATCCTGATCGGCGGAGCCATGGCATATACCTTTTTCGCGGCCCAAGGCCTGGACACGGGACGCAGCCTGGTGGAGCGGGAGAAAACCGACCTAGCGGCTGATCTGCTTCGACAGGCCGAAACCGCCGGTGTAAATTTTTACCTTCCACAAGACCATGTGGTCGCCGAATCCGCAGAGGCGGACGCCGCCGAGGTGATCTCCTCCTTCCCCATCCCATCCGGCCGTATGGCCTTGGATATCGGTCCCGCCACCGTCGACACCTACCGAAAAGTCATTCAACGCGCCCGCACCATATTCTGGAACGGGCCCATGGGAGTGTTCGAAGCCGATCCATTCGCCTCCGGAACCGATGCCGTCGCCCTGGCCGTAGCCGGCTCCCCCGCCCTTTCCATCGTGGGAGGGGGAGATTCGGTGGCAGCCTTGTATAAGGCCGGAGTTCAGGACAAGATATCCCACATATCGACCGGCGGAGGAGCTTCCCTGGAATACGTGGCCAATGAGACCCTACCCGGGATCCAGGCGCTGGCGGAGAAATCAAAATGACCCTGAGCAATGCAAAACCTTTCATCGCCGGGAATTGGAAAATGCACAAAACCGTGGCCGAGGCGGATGAATTGGTCACTCAACTCACGGCCATGGCGGAAGACATTAGGGAAGCCGAAGTGGTGGTGATCCCCCCTTTCACGGCACTCAGTCAAGTTAATCGCAGGCTTTACGGGAGCCCCATCCAACTGGGGGCCCAAAATCTATTCTGGGAGGACCTCGGAGCCTACACCGGGGAGATCTCTCCCCTCATGCTCAAAGAAGCGGGCTGTCGATACGCCGTGGTCGGTCATTCCGAACGCCGCCAATTCTTCGGCGAGACAGACGACACCGTCAACCGAAGAATCAAGGCGGCCCTCAACCATGGGCTTATCCCCATCATGTGCATCGGCGAATCCCTGCAGGAACGGGAAAAAGAGGAGACCATCCCTAGAGTGGGCAGCCAGTTGGAGGCGGGATTGACCGGATTGTCCATCGAGCAGTTCGGCCGGGTGATCATCGCCTATGAACCCATTTGGGCCATCGGCACCGGTCTGACGGCTACTCCCGAACAAGCTCAGGAGGTGCACGCCTTCATCCGCGCGGAACTGATACAAAATTATGGAAATGAGGCCGGTTCTTATGCTATAATCCTCTACGGCGGATCAGTAAAGCCTGCCAATACTTTTTCGCTGCTGAAAGAGAAGGACATAAATGGGGCCCTGGTCGGCGGTGCCTCGCTTAAGTCCGAATCTTTCGTCGGCATTGTAAGAGAAGCGATCAAAGCGTATAAAGAAAAATGACAGCACTCATCACCATCATTCATGTCATCATTTGTCTGATACTCATCGTGGCCGTACTGCTCCAATCCGGGAAATCAGCCGATCTGGCGGGTGCATTCGGCGGAGCGGGCAGCCAATCGGCTTTCGGCCCGCGAGGTGCGCAAACCGTCCTGTCCAAAATGACAACCGCCAGTGCGGTCCTGTTTATGATCACCTCCATGGCGCTGTGGCTGATGTCAAGCCGGCAGACGGGATCCGTGTTGAGCGGAGAGGAAGCGCCGCCCGTAAAAGCCCAACCGGCCGCCGCCGCGACCACCGAACCGGGCACGCAAGCAGAAGACCCGACGGCAACCGAAGCCAAGCAGCCTGAGCAAAAGGCTCCGGAGAAGAAAGAGGGCGAAACACAGCAGACCGAAAAAAAACCTCCGGTGAAGAAAGACTCCGGGGCGGAGAAAAAAGCCGCGACTCCACCCGAGAAAAAGTAGGTCAGGGGCTGGTGCCCCCTCTCTGCGATGCCGAAGTGGTGGAATTTGGTAGACACGCATGGTTGAGGGCCATGTGAGCGTTTAGCTCGTGGGGGTTCGAGTCCCCCCTTCGGCATTATAAATTCTTTGTTATCAATGTCTTACAACGGTTTTCTTGTAAATTCTTATTAAAATCACTGACATTTCACTGCATACCCAAAATATGGAATCTCCAACCAGATAAATAATTGGGCTCGCACTATGCTATCATCAATATAACAAATAAAATAAATAAAATCTCATGTAATTTTCGTGCTTTATCGGACAATTTCAATGCAGACAATACAGATGATCGGAAAGATACATTACTCCCTAATTTTTCGGGACTCGCTGATTTTTTAGTAACTTACTGGCTTTATTACTTTACAGAATAACCTGAAATCTTTTCCCAGCGGATTTTAAGTCCCTTGTGACTATCAATAAATAACTCCTCGTTATTTTTATCCGTTCCGGATATTAACTTGAAACCTTTTTCGGAAAGCTCCGTATATATTAATATCCATAGTGGATATTAATTGGAGCACATCATGACAAAATTCATATCCCGCAATGAAGAGATTATTCTCCTGACTATCCTTAAGCTCAAAGGTAATGCCTACGGCGTAAGCATCCGAAAACAGATCTATCAGGACATGGGCGACAAATGGTCCTTTGCTTCCATATACCAACCATTGGATAATCTTTTCCGGAAAAAATACGTCAAAAGAATAAAAGGTGATCCGACTTCTAAACGGGGAGGAAAAAGCAAATTTTATTATGAGGTCACTTTTGACGGCATGCGAAATTTACAAATGCTCAAAAAAGCCCACAAACAGGTCTGGACTGGCGTTCCGGAGATTTTTTTGGAGAATGGAAAGTGAAAAGAACCTATACCTCTGTTCCTCGACTGGCTGATAAGATTTTCAGGTTTCTCTTCTCTCAAGATTACTATCTCGAGAGATCCGGTGATCTGGAAGAGAGCTATGTCAAGCTGCTTGAAGAGTCCTGTCCCTTTTGGGCAAAAGTCTGGATCTGGTTACAAATTATCAAATTATTCTATGGAGCTATCCGGACAAAGATCGTGTGGAGCTTCATCATGCTAAAAAACTATATAAAAATCTCATTCCGAAATATGAAAAGACATAAAGGTTATTCGACTATCAACATCCTGGGATTGACCGCTGGATTCGCTTGCACTTTCCTTATCGTCGTATTCGTCCAACGTGAATTGAGCTACGATCGATTTCACAGCAAGTCGGATCGTATCTATCGGCTGCTCAATTCATCCAGAAAAGAACCTAACATCCAATCTGCCCTCAGTGCCTCCGGTTATGCTCCAAGGATCCTCAACAATTTCCCCGAAGTTGAAAAGACAACGCGCTTTTTTTTAAACGTGGGATCCGCAGATCTCAAGTATCAAGGCGAATCCCGAACGGTCAACGGTTTCATTTTTGCTGATGCCTCCATGCTGGACATATTTGATTTTCCCATTACAAAAGGGAAAACTGATAGCCCATTGGACGCTCCTAATTCTTTAATGGTGACTGAGGACACTGCCAAAACCTGGTTTGGAAATGATAATCCGATTGGAAAGACTATCACCTATCTAAGAGGAAACCTCCGCATCCCTTTAAATATCACCGCTGTACTGGATAATATCCCCTCCAATTCCCATATTCAGTTCAACTATGTTGTCTCCTTCCCTACTATCAAGAACTTCATGGGTGAGAACGCTTTGGATGAATTCACCATTAATAACTACTATACCTATATTCTGTTAAAGGAAAGAACGGATTACCGCCGGGTCGAAGAAAAGTTCCCCTTCTTCATCACTAAGCACTTCGACCAGGAAAGGGCGGATCAATTCAGTCTTCACCTTCAGCCTCTGGAGAATATCCATCTTAATGCCTCAATCAAGTGGGACCTGCCTACAAAAGGAAACAAACATTATCTCCACATTTTTTCCGGAGTTGCTCTCTTTGTACTTCTGATCGCGTGCATTAATTTTATCAATCTGTCTACAGCCCGGGCTCCCCTGAGAGCAAAGGAAATCGGCATTCGCAAAGTTGTGGGTTCATCCCGGCGGCAGCTCCTTCTCCAGCTCTTCGCTGAATCCACCATGACCAGTCTGACGGCTTTAGTGATCGCCCTTTTGGGCCTTCATGTTCTGGTCCATGGATTAGCTGTATTGATTGGCCAAGATCTTTCTTTCAATCTGATAAACGATAGCAACATTGTTCTCATTCTAATCGGCATTGGAATCCTTGCAGGGATATTGGCAGGTATCTATCCTGCTTTTGTTCTTTCCGCTTATCAGCCAGTCAGAGTTTTAAAGGGATCGGCCACAAAGGGGACCAGAGGGATCGCCCTTCGGAAAGCGCTTATCATCACCCAGTTCAGTCTCTCAATGCTGCTGATTGTATCCATGCTTATCGTTATCAATCAGATCAACTTCATGAAAAAAACTTCTCTTGGATTTGACAAGGAACAGGTGGTCCTGGTTTCCTTAAGTGGATCTGTTAAACAGAATTTCGGAGTCTTCCGAAAGAAGCTTCTCGACCAAAGCGATATCCAGAATGTAGCCCTGACCGCAGTTCCAGGCCGGGTGAGAACGCGCAGCGCCTACAATTGGCCGGGCGGAGACGACGATGAGGAGGAAAGGAATTTTTATACCATGTTCGTCGATCCCAGGACTATACCGACTCTGGGAATGGAAATAATCGAGGGGAGAAATTTTTCTGAGAAGGTTCAAACTGATGTAACCCGAGCTTATATTCTCAACGAAACCGCTGTTAAAGCCATAGGATGGGAGAAGGCCGTTGGAAAGCCTTTCCGTGTTTGGGACGAGGAGATAGGGCAGGTCATTGGAGTTGTTGAGGACTTTCATTTCAAATCCATGCATAATTTAATTGAACCACTTGTTTTAAAAATCAAGCCGGAATGGACTTGGAATGCGGCTGTTCGGGTTTCTGCCGCCGGTGTATCCAAGGCGCTCCAAAAGATCCAAGAGGCCTGGCGAGAGCTTGAGACCGAAATCCCCATAAAATACAAATTTCTGGATTCGGATTTCGACCGTCACTACCATTCAGAGGAAAGGCTGGGAAAGCTGTTTGGTATCTTTACAGGTCTGGCCATTTTCATCGCCTGTCTGGGACTTCTTGGTCTGGCCTCTTTT
>Ga0180437_10010307_pt1 | contig 11421 bp, 18 predicted proteins | sample SS_ome_4_FD_132410 | JGI IMG/M metagenome (GOLD analysis project Ga0180437, IMG submission 132410) | Hypersaline lake sediment archaeal communities from the Salton Sea, California, USA - SS_3_D_1 metaG | ecosystem: Environmental > Aquatic > Non-marine Saline and Alkaline > Hypersaline >... | reverse complement strand
GGTCCGCGTTTAATCGGCGGGCAGAATCAGATCCAGCATCAGCAGCGCAATCGCCAGCATCAGCGGCCGATCGGCCAGCACGGTCCGCAGGATCTGCTCGACGATCTCGCGGAGATCTCCGGCAGCCAGGTCCGGGTTTTCGGCTCGCACCTCGTCCGCGATCTCCTGCACTTGCGCCCGCAGCCGCCTCAATTCTCGCAGTCTCATCGGTCACACCTCACTAGCCGCCGTTTGGTTTTGCAATCGGCCGGCTGCCGAAATAGAATCCCCAGGCCAGCAGGATCAGCTCCTTGTCCACCCAGCCGGCCATATAGCCGGCCGTGGCGGCGATCGCCAGCAAAGCCCGGATCGATCCGGACGGCAGCCACAGCGGTTGAGTCGCGTCGAATTCGAACATCGATATTGCCCCAATCCGCCGGCGTCAGATCCACTCCACCTCGTGATCTTCGTAATAATCGCGCTCGACCTCGCCAGCGATGGCGTCGCGCAGGCTCATGACCATCGCAACCACGCCGTCGACCGTCTTATACGAGTCCTTCTGCCGCTTCACGGGCCGCCGGTTGTTGTTGGCGTCGGTCTTCGCCTCGCACTGCCCGAGCTGCCAGGTGAGCACGGCGTGGCCGTTGTGCCGCAGCTTATGCAGCACGATTAGCCGGGCCGCAGCCGCCATGCACGGGGCGAAATGCATGATGGTCTGCGGGAACTCGACCCGCTCGACGCCCGTCTCCGCTTCGATCTTCGCGGTCAACCACTCTGCTTGAAAAAGGGGATCGAAGTACAACCGCTCGCAGCGGAACATATTGAGCAGCTCGACGGCGTCGCGAAACACTTGGTCGAAGTCCACCGCGTCGCCGTCGGTCAGCGTGATCAGGCCGGCCTCGCTCCACTGCTGGTACGGCACGCGGGCCTGTTGCTTTTCCGCCTCGGCGCGCGGCAGCCAAAACGTCGGCAGCACGCGTATTAGCTCGTCGGTTTTCTCCTCCGGAAACGCCAGCACCAAGGCCGTCGTGTCGTGATGCGTCGCTCCGTCGAGTGCCGCATAGCACGTCCCGCCGCGAAGCTGCTCGGCGGTAAAAGCCTCGTAGCAGTCGATCCGTTTGCGTTTGGCCGCCCGCCTGGCGGTCTCGCCGGCGTCCCACTTGCCGATGCCGCCGAGCTCGTCAATCCACGTCCCAAGCCCCGACTGCCATTGATTCAGCCGCAGCCGCATCCACGTGGGCCACTGCGTGGGATCCACTTTTGCCGCCTCGTAGTCCGCGCGGAACGTGGACAGCTTCAGCGGCGCCGCTCGCGTGGTGCCCAGGCTGGGATTCGCCTTGCGCCAGACCTTTGGGCTGTGCGGGTCGTCTTTCGGATCCGCGGCCCAGATCTCGCCCAGGAACGCCTCGTCGACCTGCCGGCCGGCGTTGATCGCATGCGTCTTTTCGTGGAGCGTGCGGCACACACTTTGCAAATCACAGCCGGCGGTGGTGATGCCGACAAACAGCCCTTCGGGCTGTGAGGCAAGCGCCCAGCGCAGCGTGTTGTAAAATTCGAACCCGACCCAGCGATGCAGTTCGTCGGCCACCACGTGGCCGTTGATCCCGTCCGCCGACTCCGGGTCCGCCGCCAACACGTTGACCAGGTTGTCGCCGTAGCCGATCGAGTAGAAGCCCTCCAGCTTGCGGATTGTGGCGACTCGATCGAGCTCCTCGCGATTCTTGATCTGCCGGATCGCGTGCAACAGCAGCCGCTCGGCTTGCTTGCGCGTGGTGGCCACCACGTGCGTGTTGATCTGGCGGCCGTACGAATCGCCGAAGGTCAAGTAATTGACCCCCAGCGAGGCCAGCGGCGTCTTGCCGTTTTTCTTGGGCACCTCGAGGTAGGTGTATCGAAAGCGCCGAATCGAGTAGCCCCACTCGGTCGACTCTTTCACCCAGCCGAACAGCCGCGACAGCCAGTCGTGTTGCCAATCGAGCAAATCGAATCGCTGGCCTTTGAACGCGCCTTCGGTCAGCGTGCCGTAGCGGTGGGCAAAATCGACCACATGCTGAGCCCGCCGCGCGTCGAACCGGCAGCCGTTCAGCAGCGCCCGCTCGTCGGCCTCTTCGCCCGGGCCTCGCCGCAGCCACTTGTGCCAGCCTTCGCGCTTGGCTCGATTCTTGGCTTCAATCAGCTTGGTCGATTGGCGGCGGCGAGCCATCAGCGTAGCGTCTCACATAGCGAATGCACGAGCGCACGATTGCCGTGGCATCGCCTACCGCCGCGTCGGTGTCGATCTCCGATCGCTCCAGATCCCAGCCAAGCGAGCCGGCGATGGTGATGGACTCGTCATCCGCGTGCACCACGACGCCCCAGGTCACCACGTGCAACACCGAGGGCAACTCGTGCAATCCGTGCCAACCCTGGGGTCCGGCCGCGTGATCGGCCCACACGACGCGCACGACGTCGCCTACAGCAATCGGGTCCGTGCTCATGGCTGCGAGTACTTCTGCCGAGCGAACGCCGCCACGGGGTCCACCTCCACCGACTTATCGCGGCTGCCGCGGCCGCTGCCGGCCGGCTGCTCGCGGAGCTTCTTGAGCTTGCGGCGATACTCCGGCGCCAAGCCGAACCGCGGCAACATCCGCAGCCAGCGATCGTACGCCGCATCCCGCAGCGTCGCCTCGGGCGACTTTTGCCGTGCCCCGCTCTCGTACTTGACGATCGCCAGCGACGGCTGCCGTTGGATCTTGAGCTGCCAGGCCAGGTACTCCTGCCACTGGTGACAGAGCGCCTCCAGGGCCTCCAGGTCGAGCCTGGTCAATACACGCAGCTCGACCAGCAGCGGGGCCACTCGCCGCCAGCACTCCAGGCCGTGAGCGCCCAGGCGGTCGGGCGGATCCGGCGGCGTGGTCAGCGGTTCGGCCAGCAGTTCCAGCGGATCGGCGGCCGCGGCGATCGACGCGGCCGTGTTTTTCTTTCGCGGCGTCCTTTTCGGCGCGGCCGGTTTCCGCGTGGTCTTCTTGGCCGGCTTTTTTGCGGTCGTCTTCTTGGCCGGTTTTTTCGCGCCGCTTTTAGCCCTCGTCGGCGCCTCGCTTGCCTTGGTCCTTTGAGTCCCTTTGGTCCCTTTGGTCGTTTTCCGGGCCGCCATCATTCACCCCGCGCCGTCTTTGCGTCATGACACGGCCGGCAAAGCGCCTGGTGGTTGTCCGGCCGCCAGAACAGCTCCAGGTCGCCGCGGTGCGGCACAATGTGGTCTACCACGTCGGCCTCGGTCACTCGTCCCTGGCGCTCGCACTCGGCGCACAGCGGATGCCGCGACAGAAACAGCAGCCGGTAGCGTTGCCAGCGTCCGCCATAGCCGCGCTGAGCGGCCGTCTTACGCCGGCGATTGCCGACCGCTGAGCCGGCTCTGGGCGCTCGTGTGGGCATTGCGATTTACCTTCGCCCGTCGCGCCTCGCAGATCAGACACGGCCACACCTGCACGCTGTGTCCGCATTGCGGGCAGCGGTGCGGTGAGCACCGCCGGTGCACATCGTCGCGGCCTCCCTGCAGCTCCCGAGCGATGCGGGCCACGGTGCCGAGGCCCCGGCCGGTTCGCGCGGCGACTTCGCGCCGCGAGAGGTCCGCCTCCAAGAGCGTCGCGATCTGCCGCCGCTCGGCAGCGGTGACCGGCGTCCAGTGGCGAGGCACGCGGGCTGCGCGGGCTCGGCGGTAGACCGAGCTGCGGTGCAAGCAGAGTCGGCAAGCGACCTGATCGATCGATAGGCCGCCCATAAGAAGGCGAGCCACGCGAGCAGTCAGCGGGCACGCCGAAAGAATCGAGGCCATGCCGGGCCTATCGGCTGCGCACGCGCCGCCGCTGCAATCACTTTAGCCCAGCCGGTGCCACCGTTCCATATTTCGCTAGACACCCCCGCTGCAGAATGGTATCGTTAAATGAGACGTGTCGGGGTCGACCGCATCCGATCGGGGCGCCAAGGCAGGATGCCAGCGGCGCCTTTTTTCATGCCGGGCCGCGCGAGACTTGCCGGTGTGTCGCCAACGCGTGCTCGATGACCGACATTTCCTCGGTCGTCGGCATATGTTTGCCCATGATCGCCGGCAGCACGTCGACCAAGGCGGCCCGCACCAGGCGCATCTTGTCCTGGCTGTCAACAGCGGCCGCATGCAACGCGTATTGGCCGCTCATGTCGACGCTGATCGTCACGATCGGCATGCAATCCAGCTCCGCATCTCTCCGACGCGCCAGCTCGTAATAATCGCGCCGGACCTTGTCCCGCAAATCGTCTTGTCCGCTCATTTTTTCCCTTCCAAACATTTGGGCATCGGCAAGACTCTGGGCTGCGTCGCAAATCGCTTGACCATCTGCGATTTTGTTCCGGCCCCTTCGACAGGCACCTTCAGCTCTTTGGCGAGCTGCTGTAGCTGCTCCTTGGTGTGCAGCTCGAAGAACGCCACCCACAGCGGCGGCCGCAGCGTCCCCTGCTGCGCGTCCCGCCACGTGCCCTCCGTGGTGATCCCCAGCTCCTCGGCCACGCCGTACACGACGTCGTCCGGCAGATTCTCGGCGTTGCAGCCGGCGCCGGGGTCGAGAGCTTCGGGGTAGAGGAGCGCGCGCAGCACATCGCGCACCGCGGGCAACTGTTTGCCGTCCGGCAGCTTGCGCATGGCCTTCCAGAGAGTGCCCTCGTCGCGCGGTGGTGTCCGCAGCCCCTGCGCGAGCAGCCCCAATCGTACCGCTTCGCTCCGCGCCGATTGGGGCAACTGCCACCCGTGCCACGCGAGCAGCCAGAGCATCAATTCGGCGGTGGATCGTGACGTCACCTCCAGCTTAGCCGCCGAGTGCATGCGCAGCCACTTCAGCCGCCACAGCCGCACGCCCTTCCGCGTCGCGTCAGCGGCCCGCTTGGCTCGTGCCTTCACTTCGGCCGCGGTGGGTGGTGATGACGGCTGTTTTGCGGCCTTGCCGTCGCTCTTTTTGCCGCCTGCGCTGGCCTTTGCGGCCGCCTGGTTTAGCTCGCGCCACGCCTGTTTGTTGAGGCAGCGGCGCACCGTGGTATGGCCGTCGCCTTTTGGCACGTCCACGATGCGCAACTTCTTGCGCTGGCCGTCGGTGAGCGTCGAGGCGGCGAAGGCCGGCTTTTCCCACGATTCCAGACGCTCGTCCTGTAAAACGTCGTCGGCGGTCAGCGGCTTGGTGTCGTATTCGACGACGTTGCGGACCGAATCTTCCGCCACTTCTTTCGAGCCCCAATTCTCGACGAACGTCCACTTTGCTTTGCGATCCTTCTCGTACTCCTCGCGCAACAGCTTCAGCACGTCGGGGCAGTCCCGGTAGCTGGCCACCGCGCGCAGCCGCGAGCCGTCCATTTCCTGGGAAACGACGAGCTGCCGCCACCACTCCGGCAGCGCCGCCACTCGCCGCAGATTGGCGGCCGTGGAGCGGGCGATGCCCAGCACCGCAGCCGCCTCGGCCGGCGTCTTGCCCGCCCCGCCCTGGTCGATCGGCGCCGCGAGCCGCTCCAACAGGTCGCCGCGCTCGATGTCGTTCAGCTCCAGCCGCTGGCCGTTCTCGGTGGCGATCAGCTCCAGCGCCTGGGCGTCGCTCAGCTCGGCGATCACCGCCGGGATGGTGTCGTGGCCGGCCAGCCTGGCGGCCCGCCAGCGCCGCTCGCCGAACACGATCTGATAGTGGCCCTCGGGCAGCTCCCACGGTTCGCCCGGCTGCCGCACCTTGATCGGCTGCTGCAGGCCGCGCGCCTGCATCGACTCGGCCAAGTCCCGGCAGCTCTCATCGCTGACGTGCCGATTGGCCGGATGGGGATGGATCTTGTCGACCGGGATGGGCTGGATCAGCTCCGTCTCGGCGATCCACTCGTCCATTGCGTCCAGCTCATGACGTTGCGTCTTCCTGGCATCCAGCATCCGAGCGTACATCTCGTCCTCGTCGACCAGCTTCTGGCGCAGCACGGCGATCGCGTGCCACTCCACATCCCCGACGCCGGCGTCCATGTGCATCCGCTCCAAATGCCGCACCGCCTCGGATCCGGCAAACTGCCGGGCCGCTTCCGAGTCGCCAAATTTCTTGGCCGTCGACGGGCAGAGCTGCGATGTGCGGGGCTGCAGGCTAAGCCCCCGTTTCCACGCGATCGCAAAATCGCCGTAATACTTGCCCGCGGCATCCTGCGCAATGACTAACTCGACGCGGCTGCCGTCGCTCTCCGTCGACACCGTGGCGAAATGCTCCGCCAAGCTCTCCGCCTTTTTGCGGCTACGCGTCTTCCGACGCGTAGCTGTGGCTGTTGCCGCACACATGGCTTGCCTCCCGTAATAGGGCCTCAATCTCGGCCGCCTCCGTTTCAGTCACGCCGGCCACCGCCGGCCCCAACAACTCATTTTCCGCCTCGATCGACGCCATCGCCGCGATCTCCAAGACCCACGCCAAGCCGCCGCGAGCTTCCAGCACCTGGTGCATGGTCGCACACGCGGAGCAAAGATCGGCCTCAACCCAAAAACACCCCACGCCGAAAATTAAGCACGCGTTGTCGTCCGTGCATCCGCACCGTCTGCACTTTTTCATGGCTTCACCTCGTAATATCCGAGCTCGCTAATCGCCTCATCCGCCACGCCCCACTGCCGCAAGATCCGCACTACTTCCCGGTCGCGCTCGCTGTCCGCTATGCCGGCCGGCAGCGACCGGCAGGCCAGATACAGCAGCGCGTGCGCCGTCGGCCGCAGCGGCGATTGCTCGCGCATGGCCGGCGTCTGCCCGTCGCTCATCAGTTGCGCCAGGTCACCGACCAGCCGCAACAGCGTCGCCAAGTGCCAATCGCCCGCCGGCAACTGCTGGCGCAAAGTCATGGCGGCCGTCGCGATCGACGCGCACCGGTCCGCTACACTCGCACTGCCGCCGCCTTCAGCCGGTCGAGCGCCGCATCCTGATCCGCGATCGTGGGCGCCTGCCGGCGGTCGCGCTGAAGCAAAAAGCGGAAGAGACCCACCGGATTGCGGCCGGTCCGCATCGCACACTCCGCTGCCGTCACGATCCATAACTGATCCTCCTCACTGGTCCCCAGGCCCGGCACGGGTGCGACCAGCGAGAGACGCTCGAGCAGCCACAACAGCTCGTCGGTGTTGCCCAGCGTCTCTACGGTCACTCCATCCAGTAGCCTCGGGTTGATTCCCGGTTCACCGGTACCGGTACCGGTCCGGTCTTTAGAAATCTCTTTAAGAACCGGACCGGTACCGGTACCGGTCTTCGCGCCCGCGCGCGTCTTCCTTTGTGGCGCGTCAGAAGCACCGACAGGCTGTCGGTCTGGACCGCCACAGTGTCGGTCTGGACCGCCACTGTGTCGGTCTGGACCGCCACTGTGTCGGTCGGGCTCCTGTCGGTCTGGCGGCGGAGGCCCGAGCCCCACGATCGCCTTCACGCGAGCCCAATCGATCTGGTACCGGAGGCCGTCCCCCGGCGCCAACTCCTCGGACTCAGCCTGCACCAGTCCCAGGTCACGCGCCCGGCGCGTCACCCGCTCCGCCTGGCGGCGGCTGCAGCCCATCACATCACTCAGCGGATCCACGCGATCGGCAGGCGCCGGAGTCTGGCCGACCAGCTCCGCATGCGTCACCTGCCACCATCGCCCCTCCACGCCGGCGTGGCGGGCGACCGCCATGACAAAAATCCGCAAATCGCTCGACGCCCGGACCCGGGCCAGGGCGTTGACCAAATAGCAGCGACGCTCCGCTTTGGCCTCGGCATCGGCCGCGTCCGCGGCGAGCCAATCGTCCTCCATCCGCCGCTGAGCCATTTTTCTCCCTTGGGCCATCGGCCCAGTTATCACAAGCGTCACATTACGAATCCGGCTGCTTACCAGACCAACGATAGCGGAATCGCCGCCACTTCAGCCGACGGTGGGACGTGCTCCTGTAACTCAGTTTCGAACTCGGAGGTATCTTGCGAATCCTCCACGGCTATCCTCGTGATGTAGGCGTGGCATTTGATGCCGGACGCTGACATGCCCTCCCACACTCTGGCGGGCACGCCGTTGACTTCGACGATTTTCGTGGTGCTGGTCAATTGCACTTCCATGTGGAACTCCGCATGCACCGGAGCGGCCATCGCGTTCCGGCGCTTCCTTGAGGTCCGTAGAACGGACGAGCATCACCGGGCGGCCATTGAGCCCGCAATGAACTCGATCGGCAGGCCCATCTCCTTGGCAATTGCCATCTCGGCCGCCACGCCCTTCGAGCGTTCCCATCCGGGTTGGCGAAACACGATCATGCGCGTGCACGCTGCGAGGATGGTCCGGTCGTACTGCTCCCAATAGTCCCAGCCCTTGGGCAGATTGCCCGCCACGGCTATCGGGTGCGTGTGGCTGATCGGGCTGTAGATATGGACGCCTTGCCGCATCAGTTCGGCCGCCTGGTAGTTCACGGCCTTGAATCGGGCCTCTCTCACGAATGGGTTCGGGTCACTGTACGGCGTCGCCAAATACACGAGACCCGTAGAACCATGCGATGCACGCCGAGCGGGCTCGCTGGTTTCAATTGGCGACGGTTTCACTTGCTTATCGGTCGATTGCAATTTCACGCTCCTTTTTACAATTCGCCCGCCGGGTTATCCCGACCGGAACCGCTCCGCGTCCACGTTGTACTCATCGCGCCAACACTGGCACGCGTTCATCCGGCAAAGTCCCACAGTCCCTGCGCTGGTCCATTCGCTCCTAATTCACACTCCAACGCCATCCAATAACGTTAGGCACCGTCAGCGGGCCACTTGCCAGGTGCGCGTGCTGTAAGACGTCCACGCTGCCGAAACTAGGCCAGTGATCCAGCGCCCACCGAGTCGCTGGTACGGCCTTCGCGTTGGGATCAGCTCTGCGCAGCTTGCTAATGATTTGGCAGGCGAGAACCCAAGGCACCGGATCCGATCGAGTCTCCACAACCGGCATTGCCTCGCCGTCGCTCGAAACGGCCAAAGCCACCGCTGGTTTGAGCTGAGTCAACACAACGACGAAGCGATCCATCTATCTCTCCTTGAGCTATGGAACAACCGCAGGTGGCCTACCTTGGCCCGCCTGCGGAAGATACCAGCCCCGGCCGCCCTGCCGGGGCACCGACACAAACCACCCCGCGGCCGACCGTCTCGACCGCCGCCCGCAACGCACGGGCTTGCCATTTCGCTCGACGTACCGAAATACGGCCGAGACGACCGGCCGCGAGGTGAATGTAAAAACCGACGTCTATTTGGCAAACAGCTCGCCAGGCCCGCGCCACTCCGGATCCAGGATCCCCCGCAACGCCGGTGGCTGCGGAAAGGATCGGAACGCCTCGACCAGGCGCGGCAGCGAGCTGGCATAGTGCCGCTCGGTGATTGAGCCCGACGAATGCCCGAGCACCAGCCGAGCCACGTCGGGCCCGTGCGCCGTGGCGCACGTCTTGCGCAAATCCTTCAGCACCCACGGTACCGCCGCGCCGGTCTCGACGTCGAGCTTGTCCGGGATGCCGGCCCACCGGATCAGCTTGCGCAAAATTCGGCACGGCCGACCGCGCGCCGCCGCTCGTCCAATGATCGGCGTCTCCGGATTGCACACGGCCGGCCGTGCCACCTCCAAATGCGCACGGGCCACGGCGTCCAGCGGCAAGACCAATAGTGCCCCCGTCTTCTGCCGCCGGATCGCCAGCCACCCGTACTCGTTTTGGATATTCGCCACTCGCCCCGGCGGCAATCGGTCCAAGTGCACGTGGTGCCAGCACAGTACGGTCGCGTCGCGATTCCCGTACGGCCACAAAATCTGGGTGTCGAAGCCATAGTTGCGCTCTAAAACGATCCCCAGCCGCCATAGCAAAGCAAGTGAGCGCGGATCTTTCCACCGCGGCGGATCGGCAAGCTGATAGGTCGCCAGGTAGACCCGCTCGACCTCGTCGTCGGTCAGAAAGTAGTGCCCGGCGACCTCCCGCTGATCCCGCTCGTCGGGAAACACCGGTACCGCCGCAATCAATCGCCGCTTGGCCGCCCAATTCAACACGGCCCGCATGTTCGATCGCGCCTTGTTGTGCGATCGACCTGGATTGGTCCCCTGAGACTTGGCCTGCTCGTACACCCAGGTCAGCCACTCGTCGAGTACTTCCGCGGTGATCTCGCGAATGTGCATCGGTGTACAAGACCGATGCACATTCAGCCACTCGGCCCACTTCCGGCCGCTCGTCTGGTACTCGGCCCGCGTGCTCCTGGACGCCCCTGTCGCGTCCAGGTACCGCCGCCGCGCCTCTTCGAAGGTCAGATCCTCCGGCAGCTCCACCGTGCGTGAGGCGCCATCCTCGCCCACCACGCCCCATCCTGCTGGCACGGCCACCATGTCGCTGCCCCCCTGCCACGTACTCACGTCCAATTCGCAAAACATCGGCACATCTCCTGCGCCGCCGCGAGTACGGTTCCGTGCTGTCCAATCGTCGGCAGCGCAAGCTGCCATCCGTGCGCCCGGACGCTCCAGACCAGGCCCTACGCTCCTCATTAACGATATAGGACGGACCAGACGCGTACCGCCTTCCGCCCCAACTATATAGCTCGCGGTCGTCCATCCCGCTAATCTCCGCCCGTCAAGCCGCCTCTTCGCTCCGTTCGCAACGCTGTCGCTCGTGCACTTCGGCCCGATTAACCCGCACGTCTCTCGGCGCCTCTACACCAATGGACACGCCGCGGCGATTTAACCGGAGCACGCGCACCCGCACCTCACCGATGACGATCTCCTCCCCGATTTTCCTGCTCAGCACCAACATCGGCTCAATCCTTGAAAAGCGGCAACCCGACACTATCCATGCTCGCCGAGTTGCCGGGAACCCCGTGCGCGCCTCCATCGCGCACGCGACCACGGCGACCGCAATGCGCGGCCACAATCACCGTGATCTACTGTGACCAGAGCGGCTCACAGGCAGCGAAAGAATCGCCCAGAGTCCGCCCAACTTCAAGCGTCGGGCAAGTTAGCAGATTAGCTAAGCACTGTCAACATCGTTAGACAGAAGAAAGGAGATTTTTTTCCAACTTGCAGATTGCGTCGATAGACAAGCCTGTCACGTCAGCGATCGCCACCGCATCGTCAAGACTGATCGTCTGTTGTGTCCTGCTCAGCATCCGACTCAACTGGACAACATGAATGCCCGTCTTTTCGGCGATCTCTTTGAGCTGGAGGTGACCGGCATCACGTCGGTCGTTTACGGCGTTGGCAAATCTGTCTGTTGGGCTCATCCCCTGATTATAACGTCGTTTTCGCATTTTTCAGCTCGCAAGTAAAAAATAGGGAGGTGCGCTTGAAGCGGGCGAAGAGCTCGATTCCCCCGCGGTTACCCAACGGGGACACCTCCCGTGCACGGACTTTACCAAGGGGGTGGCGATCGCCACCACATCAACAGCACGCCCGAGAGGACTCGAACCTCTAACCCTCGGTTCCGAAGACCGATGC
>Ga0180437_10010306_pt1 | contig 11421 bp, 11 predicted proteins | sample SS_ome_4_FD_132410 | JGI IMG/M metagenome (GOLD analysis project Ga0180437, IMG submission 132410) | Hypersaline lake sediment archaeal communities from the Salton Sea, California, USA - SS_3_D_1 metaG | ecosystem: Environmental > Aquatic > Non-marine Saline and Alkaline > Hypersaline >... | reverse complement strand
TCTTTTTCCGCTTGGCTTTGCGCTCGATCTCGTAAACTCTTAGGAGTTTACTTCGATCTCCGCACTTCGCCAAACGGGAAAATCTCTAAGCAAAAAACCAATTTTTGAACTACAATGTGTATAGTTATTGAACGGTGTTAATACGTTTAGTTTTCTTTGTTGAGAAGACTTTTTGAGATTGGTTTTTTTTGCCATAGGCGGCTTTGAGTTGAGAGAGTTGGGACTGGTGTTTTTTGACATCTTTGATTTCGACGTTGACGAGCCCTTTTCTCACACGGAGATTATTGATAAAACTGTTGTTGAGTTCTTGGAAGATGACTAACTTTTCTTGGATGCCTTCCCAGAGAGGCGAATCTGTAACATTATCGCTTTCCAGAGAGCTATTCAAGGCGACAATGGCATTGATAAGCTCTTCTTGTTGATTTTGTAGTGGCATTAAGGTTTCTTCCGAAATAGCTTGTGTAGATTCTTTGTATAATTGTTCTGCATTGCTGACGAGTTGCTGTAGAAGGTGATCCATTTCGGATAGAAGATCATCATGAGAAGTCATTATTTTATCCTTGCAAGTTGAGTCCCAGGTCGCGCTTAGGTACAGAACGGCCCGTGGGTTCTTTTTCGACAACAGAGTTCCAAGCGACTTTAAGGTTGGTGAGTATCTCTTTGACTTCTTTAAGAGGTTCTACAGTCTTCTCGAGGTTGGCGTCGATGAGGCGATGATTGAGATAGTCATAGAGGCGGAAGAGATTTTTTGCAATGTCACCACCTTTCTCCATGTCTAAAGAGACGGTCAGCTCAGTGATGATATTCTGACAAGCAATCAGACTATTGTGGAACTTTTCAATGCGTTCAGGTCCCGTTTCTTTATAAGCAAGTTCAGCACGGTTCAGATGGTCGATAGCCCCTTCGTAAAGAAGAATAACTAACTGTCCTGGCGTTGCTGATTCTATCTGTCGTCGTTTATAGCACTTTGCCGCATCTTGGTAATCCGTCATAACGTCTCTTTTTGGATGTTTAAAGTTTCTTGATCGACAGCTGCTCTAGCATTGACCTTCTCTGTAAGGAGAGGAATTGCGTCGTGAATGCTTTTGATTGTAGGAACAACTTCATACTGCAATAGATCAGCACCCAATACGAAGTCTTTTTCTTCCATAGAGGCAACAATCTCTTCAAAGAGGGAGCGGAGATCTTCGAAGAGCGAATCGAAGCTTCGATCACCGAAGGCGAGCTCTTCAAAGTCTTCAGGCAAAAGATTCTTCAGTTTGTACCAAAATTCAAAGAAATGGTTGATTTCATCGATGAGATGCTCGGCTTCCACGGTTTTCGTTGGAGAATGAATCTCTTCAGCAAACGTTGCGATGCTTTTCAAGAGCTCTTCGTTAGCGTCTTTGGCACCTTTAAGGTTGGCATTGATGAATTCAAAGATTGTCTGAACGCCAAATTCCAAAGTTTCTGTTCCTTGAAGAATCTCATCTTGTCGTGCTTCAAGCGTCTCTTGTGTCCATGGTTCTCCATTGAAAGTCAGTGCTATAGGAATTTTACCCACTTCGAAGAGAAAGGTTTCGACTTCTTCGATCACTTCATTCAACGTGACATTTCTATCGGGAAGATCAAGTTCGATTTCTTTGTCTTCAACGATAATTTTCATCGCATGCCCCCTTTTTTACCATATTGAAAAAATGCTTGATTCCGGTCAATTGAGAATTGTCGAATGGTAAATAATTGCGTGAGTCTTTACAGTGATGCTCTGAATCACGACAACGCTAATGATATAGAGGGTATTGATGATTGGATTCTGTCCCCTGGCTTCGGGTTCTAAGGGTAATTGTATTTATTTAGGAACTTCGCAGACAAAGATTCTTATTGATGCAGGGTTAAGTGGCAAGGCAACGATCAATAAACTTGCTGCTATCGATGTAGATGTCGGTGATATTGACGCAATACTCATTAGCCATGAACATACCGATCATGTTCGTGGTCTTAAGGTTTTAGCTTGTCGCATGGGTATTCCTGTTTTTGCCAACAATGGCACTGCCAGTGGCATTGTTGAACGTATTGATGATTGTCCTTCCTTCAAGATTTTTTCTACAGGAGAAACTTTTGAGTTTGGTGACATAGCGGTGCATTCTTTTAGCGTGCAGCATGACGCTGCTGATCCTGTTGCTTTCACAGTGCATATCGATGACATCAAGCTGGGTTTTTGTACAGATTTAGGCTTTGCAACGTCTTTGGTAAAGATGCATCTTAAAGATTGTGACTACTTATATGTAGAAGCGAATCATCAACCGACAATGGTGCATGCTTGTTCTCGACCGATGATTTACAAACAGCGGGTGTTGGGGCGTTGTGGGCACCTATCCAATGAAGCTTGTGGGGATTTACTGCGAGAAGTTGTCGACACTAAAGTTAAGCATATCCATCTTGCTCATCTTTCTCAGGAATGCAATCATCCGGATACAGCGATCGAAGTTGTCTCTGAAAAGCTTGAAGGAGTTGGACACCTTCCTGAAATTTCCATTGCTTGGCAGGACAAAATTAGTAAAGCTGTCGATTTTCATGCTTCATGTGTTGCCAAATGAAAAGGACAAGATCAGGAATTTTTGCCTTATATGTTGTTGTTGTTGGGTTATGGGGTTGTCAACAGCGAGTGGATTCGATACCAGCCAAGGCCCATCGTTCTTATCATATTCCTGGTGACTACTTACGTGTGGATTCTTTTTCTGTAGTGATGAAGGTTCTTTATGGCAAGTCTAGAGAGGCTGGTAGTCAGGAGTTCTTTGATTTAGAAGAGCGATTAGAGAGCCTTGAATACGTCTTTGATACTGTGAAGCAACAGATATTTCTTCCTGATGAGGAAGTGCTCATCGAAGGTGAAGAGCAGCTAGCAGCGTTTCTGCTCTATCATCCACAACAACCTTGCATTTATCAGCGAACTGACAGTGATGCATTGTGGACATTAAATGATCTGCGTCTGAGGGGTGTGAGTCCAAGGGATCTGGATCGTCTCGCTACGGAATATTGTCGTCTGAAGGATAACGTGTATCTTGCGGTGATTTTGCCGAGGGGCTACAAACACAAAGAGGAGATCAAGGCGTCAATCGATGGCATCTATGTTTATGGAAAGAGTGTGAAGCTTGAAGGCTATGGGCCTTATAATTATGTGAAGATCGTCTATGGTGCATGTTGTGATCATCCACAGCAATGGGTCTTTAATGAGAAAGCCGTCGCAGGTCACATTGCTAAGAGGTTTACTGATGGCAATCTTCTCTATGTGATGCTTTTTGAAGCGGACAGTTGGGACAATGTTCTTCGTTGGAAGAGAAGTGTGCGGAAAATGTTGAAGTTAGGAACGGTGACGTTGCATGCCACGGATAGCCATCAAGAAAGTGTGGCATTAGCGGAATTGCTCTTTAATGACGACGTTGTGAATAAACTCAATACGATCAATATGGAGCACTATTTCTCTGTAGGAGATTTTTCCTTAGTGCCAACATTGACTTGCACGATCGATTGTCCTGCGACAGCACCGGTTTCATCCACAACCTCAAAGATGAACTGATCAGAACCTTCGAAGCCAGCTTCAGGAATGTACGTGAAAGATCCATCTTCATTGATTTGAAGTAAACCATTCTCAGGGCCAAAGAGAAGTTGCAGATTTTTTTCTTTGTCTGCGAGAGCTTCGCTGAAACCTAAAGAGGCGAAGATGTCCCCGGTTTTTCCTGCTTCTCGTAAGGATTGGTAAGCATATTCGAGAGAGTATACATTGATGGTCACAGTAATTTGCTGGTTTTCACCAAAGGTATATGAGAAGCTATCTTCTCCCTGGAAGGAGAGGTCTGGGGAATAAGTAAAAGTTCCTAGTTCTTGAAAGTGATATCCTCCCGCTCTTGTTTCAGTAAATGCGGGTCCTGTCATCGTTTGGTGCGTCATTGGTGGTGTAAATTCTTCAGCACCAACGCGTTCGGCGATGATACTGTCTCCGGCTTCGGTTTGTTGAGCAAGGCCTTCAGTGGGTGTGCTGGGAGGAAGGACCAAGTTAACATGTTCTGTTTCAGATTCAGTTTCACCCATATAATAAACATCTGCGGCATAGAATGTTGTGCTTCTCCCTGTTCTGGAACTTGCGGATTGACTGCTTTCTAAGACTTGTAGAGTGACCTTGGCGTTATTGGACTGAACTTGCCCATCTGAAATTTTATAATAGAACACATCTTCTCCGATAAAACCAGAAGAATCACGCTTATAGGTAATGGTGCCATCAGCATTGACTGCAGCCGTTCCATAGTTGGGACCGGTAACAATGATGACGGATAGATTATCATTATCAGCATCACTGTCATTTGCCAAAACGTCGAGTACTTCCGCTTGTTCTACGACGGTAAATTCATCATTCACAGCGACAGGAGCGTCGTTAACGGGGCTGACAGTAATGGTAACGGTGGCATCGCCCGTGTTGGAACCCTCTCTAAGGGCATATATAAAAGTATCGGTACCAAAAAAATCTTGTGGAGGAGTGTAGATCAGATTGCTATTAGCTACTCCACCTACAACACCTCCTGTAACAGTACCTCCTTGGGTTGTTGGCGTTTGAATACTCTCCCATATTGTGGTAGGGGGGCCAACATAGTCATCGTTAACAAGAACGTCAATACTCACGGGAGTATCTTCATTGGTAGAGGCGATATCATCAGTGGGAGCGGGGCTTGCAAATAATCCATCCCATTGCTCTAGTGTTGTGATTGCGAAATACTGTTGCTGGATGTCGATATTACCAACTTCCAAAACCCAGTCACCTCCTAGCAGTTCGCTGCCTGTGGGATCGATAGATGCTGCAACATAAACATTAGCGTCTGTGGATTCGTTAACAAGACCAGCAAGAGCAAATGTAAGAGCTTGGCCTTCCGCTGTTTGTGCGAAATTACATGCTAGTAAATCGATACGACCTTCTTCGTGAAGCATTTCGCCTAAAGAATGCCAAAAATCGCGTAAATCTCCATCATTTTCTATAGCTTCCATGGTGACATTAATATCTTGTGTTAGGTGAAATTCTGCTGCTTCACCGTGATTGGCAAAGGCGATGCTGGTGGCTTGTTGTCCGTTCAGAATTTCAGCGATCTTCTCGGAAAGCTGATCGAGAGAGGTTATCTCAGCATCATATTCGACAATGAGTACTCCATCTTGTGCAGCCTCTGTTAAAATTACAGGATCCTTCACTTCCGATGAAACGACCAGTACACGTAACTGTTGGATAGTCTCATTGGCTGGAAGATCAACAGTGCTGTCCACCGAGTCATTGCTGCTTTCATGTTCTTGATTGGAAGCTGTGTTTTCATCAACATGATCGTCAACATATTCTTGCCCTTCGTCGCCATCAGCATCGAAGGCGTCAGCAATTCCTTGCGCCAAAGCCGCATCTAATAGAATTCTTTCTTCTAATGGGTGTATTCTAAATAACATTAGAAACTCTCCCTTTTTAAATAATAAATTAATACTTATATTATTCCTCTAACTCATTATACCATATTTTAAATAAATATTTATAAAATTTTATAAGTTTTATTTTACAACATGTGTGACATTTTGACATTTGAAGAAATGAACGGAGGAACTATAATCAAATGTCAAAATGTCAAGCCTGACCCCTATTTGACCCCTATTTCCTATTTCCTATTTTGACCCCCATTCCATGGATAAAAATGAATATTGATGAACTTTTAAACCCAACAGACCCAGAGAAGGGGTGGAATCTAGGAGTCCCTTTTGAATTTAAGAATGGGAATGAGCTCCCGCCTTCGACTTCATTGTTAGAAACTTTTGAAAGTGACAAGGATAAGTTTGTCCGCGATCCTGGACAGAAGAGAGTAACAAGTCTACAACATTTTTCAGACTCTTCATGGGAATCCTCAAGGTCTTCAGAGGAATCTTCAGATTCTTCATGGGAACCCTCAAGGTCTTCAGAGGAATCTTCAGATCCTTCATGGAAATCTTTAAAATTTACAAACCGACAGGAATCTCCACCACCGCAACATCAACGAACTATTGACTCAAAAACGAAAAAGCAACTTGAGTTGTTAGAAAAAAATTTTGGTCATAGTCTTAGGTGCGGTTCTAGGTCTAATGTGGGATCTTTTTTTGACCTTTATAGAGAATGGAATCAGGGAAACCTTTGTCAAGTAGCAAAAAGGTTTGGATTTGCTTGCCCAACCGACTTGTCAAAATTTCTGCTAAAGCAGCAACTTAAAGTTAACAAAAACTTTTCTCCAGCTTTCAATGTGCGACACCTTTTCCCTGCCTGTAAACGAAATATTCCTCCATCGTTTAAATCAACTGCAGAAGCGCCAAATTCAGATGATTCCGATGAAACATTTGTGCAAAAAGCAATCCCATACTGGAATGAACACTATCCAGCTGAACGACTTAAAGATTGTGGACGAATAGTTGAATTGTGGAGAAAACATAACGGTAATTTTTCAAAAATTGCAGAAGAGATGGGGGTGACAGTAAATAATTTGAAAGGCGCCTTTTTTGATGCGCGTCAACCGAGATTAAGGTGCAAGGAAGCTAAAAAATTGGCTTGCATCGCAAATAGATTATTTCCCAAGAGAAAGAGAGATAGTCAAAAGTTGTGTTTGAGAGAAAAAGAGCGTACCCCCAAGAGAAATTCTTATGACAATGTCGCATCTCTGGAGCAACAAGGACGCCTCAGACGAAAAAAAAACCGACTTGTGACATAAAATCTTTCGCTTTTGCATTTTTCTTTGCGCAATAGGCTTTAGCCAATGTGTGAAAAGCTCCTTCTCGCGCAACTTTAAACCGGGTTTAAAGAGTGCAGGGAGCCAGTTCCCTGCCGAGAGAGTCCGAGAGGGCTGAATTCTCTCGATCGATGTTTAGCAACAGATCTCCTACAAGCATAGGGTAAAGGCTCTGGCACCAGGAGAGCAATTGCCGGGTTTCTTCGAGAGTTCTTTCATGTTGACGTTGAGGATTCCGAAGAAGCCCTTCGTCATATTGGATTCTTCCTGCATCAACCTGAATGACTTGAAGGCCATCAACGCCGTAGTTTTGGAGAAAAGCAGGATCGGTGTCGATAAATCCTTTGCGGCATCGCTGGTAAACGAGAGCGAAAGCGTTCTGGACGATAGTCTTGGCGGATGCCACGTTCCCTGCCTCCATTAGCTGAATGATCTTCTGAGTCAAAGGATCCGCCTTTTTCTGTACGACAAATTCAAAATTGCCGATACCAAGAGAATGCTGATGACCGAGCTTATCGACAAGAATTACAGGCCGACTATGACAATACCCCTTGTTAAGGTGAACATCGATAACGCCCGTTTCCTCAGACAAATGCTCGAAAGCAATCTTATAACTTTGAAAAAGAGTTTCTATTTTTTTTTGCTTGCGTTCTGCGCTTGCATGGCGAAGACGATCCAGAGCAGGGGGCAGAGGAAGTTGCATGAACCATCCAGGAAAAGCAAGGTGTTGATGCTTGAAGAGCTTCAATACGTAACATCCATCATGACTGGCGAAGGCATAGCATTGAGCTCCTTTGCCAAGATAGAAAAATCGTTGGTCGAGGATCCGTTCGATTTGCTGTTGTGCTTCCGGTGCTAAAGGAGCCACTTCCCAAGCGGGTTGACCTGTTAATGTTGAAGAAATCTTACCGATGGCAAAGCCGTCATTGTAGTTCGAGACATAAGGAGCCCACGTGCCGAAAGAGACAACTCCCAAAATGACCAACATCCACCATAATCTTGAAAGCTTCATATTTAAACACCATCGAGCTAAAACCGAAAGATACACCCTTGGATTTCTCAGGAATCGGAAGAACCTGTTAAGAATTCCCTGATTTTTTTGAAGACTCCTTTTTTTTTTGGCTGATTAGCCGGGGTTTCCAGCTCTTTCAACTCTTCAAATAATTCACGCTGTTTCTGAGAGAGTTGCGTCGGTGTTTCTACAAAAATTTTCACGAGAAGATCTCCCTTCCCATGTCCGTGAACATTGGGGAATCCTTCGTTCCTGATGCGCAAGACCTTGCCGTTCTGAGCACCTTCGGGAATGGTGACTCGGCAATTGTGAGAAAACAGTCCGGGAATCTCTTTTTTGCATCCTAATGCTGCTTCAGTGAACGAAATAGGTAACTCTAGGATGACATCATCGCCATGCCGCTCAAATAATGCATGAGGCTCCACATTGATGAATACAAACAAGTCGCCATTAGGCCCTCCTCCAATTCCGGCGTCGCCATACCCAAGCATTCTTAACTGAACCCCGCTGTCGACACCAGCAGGAATCTTGACCTTGACATGCTGCTTTTCCCTCACAAAGCCTTGGCCTTGACATTTCTTACAGGGATTCGTGATCACTTGCCCCTCTCCCTGGCACTGAGGGCAGGTCATCGAAATGCTGAAGAAACCGCGCTGCTCAAGAATTTGTCCACTACCACCACAACGGGGACAGTTCTGAACCCCCTCCGCGGAGGTAGTCCCTCGCCCTCCACATTCTCCGCAAGTCACGTTATTGGTAATGACTAGCTCCTTTTCCGTTCCTTTGGCAGCTTCTTCAAAGCTTACCGATAAACTTACCCGCTTGCTAGCTCCTTGGCGCGCCATCGTTCGCTGACGTCCTCGGCCTGCACCCAACCCTCCAAAAAAGGAATCAAAAATGGATTCAAAGCCTCCTCCACCAAAAGCCCCCATAAAAGTGCGTAAAGCTTCGTCCATGGAAGCAAAACCACCCCCAGGCATGCCGCCAGTACCTCGTAGCCCCTCCTTACCATAACGATCGTAAATCTCGCGCTTCTGCGGATCACTTAAAGCCTCATAAGCCTCCGAAACTTCTTTGAACTTCTTCTCAGCTTCCGGATTGCCAGGGTTCTTGTCAGGATGATACTTCAGCGCTTGCTTGCGATACGCCTTCTTGATAGCTTCCTGATTGGCGTCTTGGGAAATTTCTAATGTCTCGTAATAATCAGCCATAGTTTCCATAACTAATCATAAGTCTCTGCTCAGTCTCAAAATTATACCACCCGTTCCCGTTGAAAGCAACTGTATTTTTAGCACTTGAAGGTTTTAAATGCTAAAGTAAAACCTGCTTTTGAAGGGAAACAACGAAGGTTATCGTTGTCTTTTGTATTTCATGGCGGCTTTAGCTTTTGCGCGCTTTTGGATTGAGGGTTTGGAATAGAACCGATGGGCTTTGACAGTTTTCATGACACCTTCTTTATCGAGTCTTTTTTTGAGAACTCTTAAGGCTTTGTCGATGGGCTCACCGATACGGACTTTAACTTTTGTCATTGAAGATTCTCACTTTTAAACGTCTATATTTTTCAATTTTGCGCTATGAAAAGTTTACAAGAAACGTGGGATATTTATCAACATTGAAATGGGGTCGATTGACACCATTTCGTTATTTTACAGGCAGTAGGCGTCGACAGAATTTCCAGAATTCTTCGGTAGCGCTCACGATTTGTTTTTGCCAATTTTTTAAGATACGCATCAATGTGTTAGAGGCGGCATGTGCATAGAAGGAGACGTATCTTGTTGCGCGCCTGAGGGCTTTTCTGAGTTGTCCACTTCCGAAGGAGATGGCATTTTTTACTCTAAAGGCTCCTTCAGCGAGGAGGTTTACTGTTTTGCTGATGATGCGACCTACGGAACGCGCTGCTGTGGTAATTTTGGGAGTGACCCATTGAGCGACGCGTGATATCGTGGACCATACAGCATTGACGATAGGTCTAACCTTGGAGCCAATCCAACGGAAACCTTTTGTGGCGGCGGCAGTGATTGTGTGAAAGGTGTTGGTGGTCAAACGCCAGCCTCCTGCAATCAATCGCGAGAGGCGTGAGGCAACATAAGCAATGCTGTTCCATGTTTTCTGCAATTGATTCCCTAAGAATCGAAATGGAGGAGCTATCCAGGCCATTAAGGTGTTAGCAGTTCGTTGTATGAGATGAAGACTCCACTTAGCGGCGAAAGAGATTTTTCGTCCAACGCTATGAGCACACTGACCTACGAAGTTCCATAGGGTGATGACCGTTTTTGAAATCATTGCACTCAAGCGTTGTGCATTAACGGAAATCAGTCTAAAAACGGGATGTAATATTCTCTTAAACCAAACGAAGCTACGATAGATACCGCGGTTGATGATTGAAATAACAGGTTTAAGAATCCGTCGGTTGACCCAATTAAAAACTGCGTAGACCTTTCTACCAACGGCACGCACTCCTCGCATGCAGAAACGCGCGATGGGAGCAACTTTGTGACTGATCCACAAGATACCATCTGCTATTTTACGTACGACATTGACAGTGACCCTTCCCAAAAACAGCCAACCTTTTACAATAAGGTTCCAGGCTATCTTTGCAACATCAAGGATAGGCTTGATGACCTTTTTCAGGAGCGCTGCACACCTTTCGACAGCTTGTGCTAAGACATCAACGACTTTGGCTAACTTAACACCAATATTGCGAGCAATCTTCACGACAATATCATTGAAGACTTTAAGCCATCTCATAAGAGTATTAAGAGCTAATGGTAGCTGTACGGTGAAGAACCATTTTGGAAATTGATAGCAGATCATATACGGTGGGACGGTAACAGTAAGAAATAATCCTTTGCCGATTTTTTGGGTCCAAAGACTCGCGGCTGCAAAAAGATGACTACTTTGTCGCAAGGAGTTGGCAATTCTACCGGTTTGTTTCATAGAGAGGGAAAGCAGTGTAGAGCTTAGCCTAAGAGCACCAAGGCTTAAGGTATACAATCCACCCGATACGATGAGTGTTCCGACAAGAATTTTAGCTCCCGCTCCTAATACTTTAGGAGTGCTAGTTCTGATTCTCTGCCAGTAGCTAGGGGCTGTTTCAGGCGTCCTTACTTCTAAAGAGTCGTGACATCCAAAGCCTTTGGATGTGGAATGTTGTTGATGAATCGGTTGTTGATCACCATGATAAGGGATTGTAGAGAGACTCTCATAAGTAGATAAACTGTCTATAGTCATCTTTAGACCTCAAGTTAGTGAAGATTCTGAAAATTGCTAATGCTAAAACATGAATATTAAGAGATTATAAAGATTTACCAAAATTAATGCACTAGATTCTTTTTGCTTCATGTTGTTTTTTTAAATAAAGAATTTCCAGAGTCCCATCGTTGTTGGGTGTGTGAGAGGTTTTTGCGATGTGGTAGAGTTGTTGGGGGCATGGGGGGCGTTCGATCCAGTGGAAAGATTGTGGGATCGTACTTTTGAGTCTTGGTTGAAGTTTACAGGGATGGGGAGTGACGATAACATCGATGTTGCTGAGGTTTGGTGGCAGCTCTTCGAGGGGGCAAAGGAAGGGTTCATTTTTGTAGGTGACGGTACCATTGTGTTGTTGTCCTGTGAGGAGGTAAACGCCGCCGATTTTGGCATCGACGATGGCAGCGAAGGGAC
>Ga0180437_10010305_pt1 | contig 11422 bp, 10 predicted proteins | sample SS_ome_4_FD_132410 | JGI IMG/M metagenome (GOLD analysis project Ga0180437, IMG submission 132410) | Hypersaline lake sediment archaeal communities from the Salton Sea, California, USA - SS_3_D_1 metaG | ecosystem: Environmental > Aquatic > Non-marine Saline and Alkaline > Hypersaline >... | reverse complement strand
GTCTACGACGACCTGAGCAAACACGCCAACGCCTACCGTGAGCTGAGCTTGCTGCTGCGCCGGCCGCCAGGCCGGGAGGCCTACCCTGGCGACGTCTTCTATCTCCACGCGCGGCTGCTCGAGCGAGCGTGCAAGTTAGCCGCCCTGCCCTACTCTTCATCTGGGGAGCAAGGCAAAGGAACATCCGATCCACCCGGAGAAAGCAGCCCTGCATCCCCCCTGATAAGTGGGGCAAGCGGTGGGTCATTGACCGCACTGCCCATCGTGGAGATGCAGCGCGGCAATATCGCGGCGTATATTCCCACAAACCTGATCTCCATCACCGACGGGCAGATCGTACTCGACGCCGAAATGTTCAACCGCGGGGTCAAGCCCGCCGTGAACGTGGGACAGTCGGTATCGCGCGTGGGAGGCGCGGCCCAAACAGCCGCCATACGCGCTGTAGCAGGCAAACTTCGCCTGGAGCTCTCACAGTTCGAGGAAGTAGTGCGCTTCGCCCGATTCGGCACCGAGGTCGACGAGACCACACAACGCCAGATTCAACGCGGCCAACGCTTGCGGGCCGTGCTCACGCAGCCCGCCCACCAGCCCCTGTCGCTGGCCGCACAGGTCACAGTCCTGCTTGCCGCCACCGAAGGGCATCTCGACGACGTCCCGAATGAGCATATACTGACCTTCGAGCGCGATCTGCTTGCCCACATCGAAGCCACACATCCAGAAATCAACCAGCGCATCAACCGCGACGGCGAGCTGACCGCGGAGATGAGGGATCTACTGAGTGAGACGATCATCGGTCGCCGTACAACCTGGCCGGAGAGCGTAGGCTGATGGGTGCACTGGATGAGTGATCAACGGATGCAGCCCAACGTAACGAAGTTGCTACAGGTACTTCGCGAACAAACCGAGCGGTTGAAGGGCAAAGCACGCCTGCGCCAGGTCGACCTGGTGCAACGGATCAGCGACAGTGTGATGCAATCTCCCACCTCGCCGCACAGACAGTACACTACGGCATTGCTGCTTGAAACTCTCTACGAGCATATCGAACAACAGGTCGGCGCGGTGCGCTTTCACGACATCGGTATCGTCCAACAGGTCGGCAACGGTGTGGCTACGCTTTCGGGGTTGCCCCAGGCACGCACCGAAGAGTTGGTGACCTTTCCCACCGGCGTGCAGGGCTTGATCCTCAATTTGAACCACGACCGCGTCGACGTCATCCTGTTGGGTCCCGAGGAGGGCATCCAGGGCGGTGACCTGGTGACGGCCACCGGAGAGCGCCTGCGCGTCCCCGTCGGACAGAAGCTTCTGGGCCGCGTGGTGAATCCGCTCGGTGAACCGCTCGACGAACGGGGGCCAATTGAGGCCAACGAGTTCCACTACCTGGAGCGGGACGCGCCCGGCATCGTCGAGCGCGCACCGGTGGACGAGCCGCTACACACCGGATTGAAGATCGTGGACGCCCTGATCCCCATTGGACGGGGGCAGCGCGAACTGATCGTCGGCGACCGGCAGACCGGGAAGACGACGCTGGCCATCGATGCCATCATCAACCAACGCGACAGCGGTGTGCTGTGTGTGTACGTTGCCATCGGCCAGAAGAAATCCACCACGCTGGACGTCATCGAGACGCTGCGCAGGCATAGGGCAATGGCGTACACGACAGTGGTATCATCCAGCCCCGACGATCCGCCTGCGCTGCGGTACCTGGCGCCCTACGCCGGTTGCACAATGGCCGAGTTCCTGATGCACAAAGGGCGCGACGTGCTGGTCGTCTACGACGACCTGAGCAAACACGCCGACACCTATCGCGAGCTGAGCCTGCTGCTGCGCCGGCCGCCAGGCCGGGAGGCCTACCCTGGCGACATATTCTATCTTCACGCACGGCTGCTCGAGCGAGCATGCAAGCTGGCACCTGCCACCAGGGAGGGGGAGGGGAGGGAAAAAGGAGCATCGCTGACCGCACTGCCGATCGTGGAGACGCAGAGGGGCAACATCGTCGCCTATATTCCCACAAACTTGATCTCCGCGACTGATATGCGAGCCGTGCTTGATTCTGATCTCTTCAATCGCGGTGTGAAGCCTGCGCTCAACGTGAGAACGTCGGTGTCGCGTGGAGGTGCGGCGACGCAGACGGCGGCGATGCGCGTCGTAGCACGCGACGTGCGACTGCAACTGGCACAGTTCGAGGAGGTAGCCCGCTTCGCCCGGTTCGGCATTGAAGTAGATGCCACCACGCATCGCCAGATCCAACGCGGCGAACGGTTGCGGGCCGCGCTCACGCAGCCCGCCCACCAGCCCCTGTCGCTGGCCGCACAGGTCACAGTCCTGCTTGCTGCCACCACGGGGTATCTCGACGATGTCTCAATCGAGGATGTGCCGGCCTTTGAACGTGGCCTGTTGGCCCACATCGAGGCCAACCATCCAGAAATCAACCAACAGATCAACCACAGCGGCGAACTGACCGCAGAGATGGGAAAACTGCTAGCGCAGGTGACAGCCAAGTATCACACGGCCTGGCTCGAACAACATACCCCAGGCATAGATAAAGGAGGTCCAGCCACAGGGGGCAGGCTGAAAGGGGAAGAGAGCAATGAAAATGATCATGGCCGTGGTGCCAAGGGACGAGTCGGAATGCGTCCTCCAAGCCCTGGTAGCCGCCGGCTATACAGCGACTTTCGTTGAGAGCCGGGGCGGCGTCTTGCGACAGGCCAAGAAGATGCTCTTCGTCGCCGTCAAGCAAGAAGATCTGGACAACGCACTGTCCATTATTCAAGAAAGCTGCCACTGCCAGGAGCAGGCAGCGTCCGCTGAGTTAGAGACAGGGGAACTCTCGTCGCAGCCTGCACCGGTGCCAGTCGAAATGGGTGGAACACCCGTCTTCGTCTGGGACCTCGACCGCTTTGATATCTACTGACGGACCATTTGATCGCGGAAGATGGAAGAACTGGAGCGAGCTCAAACACGCCTTAATCACATACGCACCGTGGCGCCAATCCTAAACGCTCTGCGCACAATCTCACTAGGGAGTTGGCGGACAGCGCTCAACCAGGGCAACAACGTACGACGGTATGAAGAGCAACTCTCTGCTCTGTTGCCACTGCTGGTTCCACATCTAGCAACCGAAAGGCGCGTCCGCCTGCCGAAGTGGCGCGCCAAGCGTGAAGAGGAGGAATCAGCACCCAAACGAGTCGTCTTGCTGGCGATCGGCAGTGAGCGTGGGCTGTGCGGCCGGTTCAATGCCGCGGCTACTGAACGCGCGGAGCGACATCTGATCAACCTGGAGACCGCCGGGATTGAGGTCGAACTTATGACACTGGGAGGTCAAGTAAACCGCATCTTTCAGCGACGCCAACAACCACCTGCATGGTCAGGGGCACTGTCGGTAACAGGGCTGCCACCCTATCCAACCGCGTCCAACCTGACAACTCGCTGGCTCGCCCAATACGAAGCGCACGAATTGGACGCAGTCGACGTGGTCTACAATGCCTACGGCGGAGCGGGGCGTTACGAGCCGACAGTGACACGGCTGATCCCACCACGATTACCTTCCAACGGATCACGCTTTACAGACGCCCCCTGGCCTCCTCCGATCATCGAGACCGACCCACTGAGTCTATACTCTCGTATCGTGGGGCAACAGGTAGCGATCAACCTCTACGGAGTACTTCTCGACGCAGCCGCGGCGGAGCACTCAACGCGTTTTCAGCTCATGGAAGCGGCCTCTCAGAATGCCGAGCGCTTGATCGATGAACTGACACGCGTCGTTCAGACGGCCCGGCAGGGAGAGATCACGCAGGACATGCAAGAATTGGCTGCTGGAGCAGGGCTGCTTGGTGATTAGGGCTTGTTGTCAGACACCAGGCCGTTGAGATCCTCGTCCCAGCGTTCGAGCGCGGTGCGTATCTCGTCACTGCGGGTCAGCGTGCCATCGTAGGGCATCACGTCCTCGTGTGCCGTCCAACCCGAGAGCACCATCGGCACCGGTCCACTGCCGGCGGGGATCCATTCGCCGTTGTAGCGCCGGGCCAGGTGCAGGTGGGTCGCATCGGCGACGCCGCCTTCGCAAGAGGGGTGGCCAATGCGCTGTCCACGCTGCAGAGTCGTCCCCACTTCGACCCGGCCATCGCTGTAGACGTGCATGTACAGCAACACCCACCCGCTCTGCTCATAGCCATCGCCATCCAGATCCAGGACCACCTCGCCGTTCTCACTGCGTATCACCAATCCCGGCGCAGCAGCCGTGGCCCATTCGACAGAGGGAGCACAGCCCAGCATCTTGTCGGCCGGCACGAAGTCGAGCGCAGCGCGACCGCTGCCGTCCCCCCACCCTCCGTGCGGGCCGCCCGTGAAGTACCAGGTGTGGTCGGCCTCCCAAGGCAACCGTAACTCCGGCTGTGCCAGGTCCGCAGGCACCATTGGATCAACCGTGTAGGCAAAGGGATTGCCAAAAAAGTGCTCGTACGTGGCCCAGAAGCCATCGTGCCCGGTCAGCGCCAGCCATTCATCCCACGTGGCCGATAGCTCGGCCAGGCAATTCTGTACGCCAGCGGTGCCCGGGTTGAGTCCAGGCGCAACAGCGGCGCGCACCCCGTTCGCCAGGCGCACCGTTGTACGGTCCCCCCGCTTCCAGCCATAGTAGCCCTGGTTAAGCCGCACGGCGGCCCAACTCAGTTGCTGAAACAGCCCTTCGTGGTACGATTGGACATGGCCCAGCGGGTAAACGAGCGTATCGGCGGCCGGCTGACGTTGGGTGACCCACCCAGAACGCAGCTCCAGAAGGGCAAGCAACACGCGTGCCCCCACACTGAAGCGCTGCGATACGAGCTGGACGATCTCCGCTCCCGTGAGCAGGCGGCCCTCGACATCCTCGGTGTAGCCGGCCAGGTAGCCCCCCTGGCCAGCAACGAAACCCGCCAGGTCGAAGTGAATGTAGGCCGGGCCGTAGATCATCTCGCTATCGGGGACGAGCTTCAGAGATGGGCCAGTCTCGGACGCGTTCACGGGCATAACCAGCGTCTCGCCCGCGCGGATGCTGTTCGCGTCGGCCAGGTTGTTGGCGGCGACAACCTCGTCAATCGTACAGCCAAAGACGGCGGCGATCAGGCTCAGCGTCTCGCCGGGTTGGACGACGTACGCCTCCACGCCCGTGCCGTCCGAGTAATCGGCCGGCGTTGGGTTGGGCGTGGGAGTACCGGCGTACGTGCCGGAGTAGGCCGGGGAGGGAGAGGGAACGGGCGTACTGGTCGGCACAGAGACAGGAGCGGTGGCAGCAGCCGGTTCGCCGATGTCGGCAGGGGTGTGCTCCGCGGGTTGCCGCGCCGGCGCAGAGCGCCCACAGGCAACCACAAGGCACACCACGCACACCAGGATCAACGGCGACCAGCGCCACAGTCTTCTCATTGCCATACTCTCCTCTCTCGCGCAAGCGCCGCCCAATGGCGGCGGGCAGCAAGTCTACCAGAGATGGAGAAAAAGGACAAGCATCGCCAGCGTATTCCTCTCCGTCTACCGTATATCTCTACCCATACACCCCATACTCCCGCGCGGCCTTAAACATCGCGACAACGTTCTCCGGTGGCACCCCCGTCTGCACGTTGTGGATCGGGCTGAACACGAAGCCACCGCCCGGTGCCAGATCATCAATCCGGCGCTTGACCTCGTCGACAACCTCCTGCGGCGTGCCGAACGGAAGGACAGTCTGGCTATCGCACCCCCCACCCCAGAAGGTGATGTCGTGGCCGAACTCCTTCTTCAACACGCTTGTGTCCATCCCCGCCGCCGAGACCTGCACCGGGTTCATGATATCCACCCCCATCTCAATGAAGTCGGGGACAAACGGCGCGACGGCGCCATCGGTGTGCAACAGAAGATAGGCATCACATTTCGACTTTGCGAAGCGAAAGAGCTTCTCGTGATAGGGCTTGACCACACGGCGGTACAGTTCCGGTCTCAACAGCGGACGATCCTGCATCCCCAGATCATCCTCGAACTGCACGACGTCGACGTACGGTCCAACGGTCTCGGCAAAACGCTCAAAACGTCGCATGTTTGCCTCGGCCAATTGGTCCATCAGCGCCTGGGCGAACTTCTGGTTGACCAGCAAGTCCGCCAGGAACGTCTCCCATCCCCGCAGGGATTGGCTGGACTGGAAGATATGCCCGCCGAAGAAACCCACCAGCAGGTAGTCGGTGTCCTCACGCAACATCCGAGCCTTCTGGCCCAGTTCCTCGTAGCTCATGTCGAGATGAGACGGCCTGTCGTAGCTCTCGATGGCGGCTATGTGTCTCTGAATATCACGCACGCTCGTCGCGTCGGCCAGGGGCGAGTACACCGGGTCGAAGTAGTGTCCCCCCCTGGGCATCCTGAGCACGACGTTGCCTGCTGCGTCAAACGTCACCTGAGAACCGTCATCCTGGAACTGGGGCAAGAACCGGGCCGGGAACTCGGCCGGCGAGCCATCGGGGAGGGATCCCTGTCTCCACTCCGTGGGCAGGTCGGAGACGAACATCACGTCGACCCCGAGCGCCCGGCGCACGTCCTCCTCCACCAAGGCCGTGTGCTGAAATACGTCAGCCACGCGCGTTGTGCCTGGGCCGAGCCTCAGGTGTTTTCTGAGCGCGTGATAAGGGACTGCCATAATCGTGCTGTCCATTGTGCCACCCAGATCGATAGGCACCCGATCTGGTTCCTGGTGGCGCAAAGCAGTAAGGACTCGTTGCCTGTGGTTCATTATGGTTTCCTTTCGTGGTACCGTTCGTGAAGTAGGTCAATTCCCACCAATGGCGCTGTCCAGCCCCAGACGCTCGATCCAGCCTATGATTTGATCCCGCAGCCATGGCCGGTGCCAGGTGAAAGAGTGGTTGGCCTCCGGGTGGATTACGAACTCGCGTAGCTCGCCCGCACGGGCGTGGAGCGCCTCCGCCTGCGCGACGGGTACGACCTCATCGGCGCGACCGTGGAGGACGAAGAGCGGACGAGGAGCCAGCCGCCCAACCTGCTCGACCGGAATGAAGGCCACGTCAAGCGCCTCCCACTGCGCCTGGAAGCCATCGGGAGTCAAGCCGTGGAGCCAGGGGGTAAACTCGGCGGCCGCATCGGCCGCGGTAAAAGGAAGAGTACGCGGGTCGGTCACCGCGCCACAGACCGCCACGGCCCGGACACGGGGATCGCCAGCAGCCGCCAGCACGGCGGCCCAGCCACCCAAGCTATGACCCACGAGCACCAGGCGGTGGGGATCCACCTGCGGATATCGGCCTGTGCTCAGATCGTCCAGCGCCGCCCGCACGTCGTCGGGGATCGTACGGAGGAAGTAGCGCCCTTCGCTCCCCCAGGAGCCGCGATAATGAAAGATGAGGCTATTCCAGCCGCCATCGCGCAAGGCGAGGGCCAGATCGTAGTTCTTCTCGATGCCGGGTATGCCGTGCAGGATCACGGCGGTCGGCTTGGGGGCATCCCCCCGGGCCAGGAAGAGCGTGCCCAGCAGGCGATACCCGTCACTACTGAAGTAGACGCCAGTCTGTCCTTGATGTGGCATATTGGATGTCGACCTCCAAACAATCAAGCAGAGATTCCCTCATTGGGCGGGGCAGTAGCTGAGGGGGTTCACGGCAAATGACTCATCGGCGATGAAGCGCCGCATCGTCAACCGGACTCACCAGGTCAATCCGATGAATATAGCGCCACGCCGGATCGCCTGGCCCGCGTTGTACGAGCCACAGGTGGTCCATATGGACCGACCAGCGCTCTGAATGGTACTCGCTCTGTTGCAACTGGGCCAGGAGGGCCCGGGTTTCGCGCCGGTCCAGGTGCATCGCCAGCGTCAGGTGGGGCACAAAGTGGCGATGCTTATCCGGTCCCAAGGCTTGCAGCAACACGTTGCGAGCAGCCAGCAGTCCAGGCGTGGGATCTACCTCCAAGTAGATCACGTCAGGCTCAAAGGAGCTCACGCCACCCAAGAGCAAATCGAAGGGCGCGATTTGATCCTGGATAGCGCGCAGACAGGCGATCGTCTGCGCTTCATTCTCCGGCGTGGCCGGGCCAGTGCGCCAATAGGTGCCTGCCAGCGTCACGTGAGGCACGGTGCTCCGAGCCGTCACCGGATCGTGGCGCTGGCGCAAGTGCTGAATGCGCTCGGCCAGATCACCGGTTGGAAAGGCACCCACGAAAATGCGATAATCCCCACCCGGCATCCCCGTCGTCCTTCCTCACTCGTCTTCCACGGAGGTGGCAGAGACGGCCAGCTCGCCGGCGGTCGTCAGGTCAGCAGGGACGTCTTCCCCCTGAACCAGCATCCAGGCGACCCGGTGTGGACGTGCGGCCTCCATGAGCGCCTCCCACTCGGCCCGATTGGCGACTGGTTTACCTTCCCGGGTCTGCCAGCCGCGAGCTTGCCAGCCTTTCACCCACCGTGAAGCGCCATCGACCAGGTACTTGGCGTCGGAGTACAGCCTGACGCGGCAGGGCTGTGTCAGCGCCCGGAGCGCTTCGGCAGCGCCCCGGATTAACATGGCGTTGGCTGTAGTCGAAGGCTCGCCCCCGCTGAGTGATTTCGTATGATCTCCCTTGCGTAACACAGCGCCCCAACCACCCAACCCCTCCGTCCCGCGGCAGGAAGCCTTTACGTAGATCTCGACGCTAGGCCAGCCATCGCCAGCGGGTTGGGGACCATCCGATTGGCCCGGCCCGCGAGGAGCGTGGTGAAGTGCACGCCTGGCCTCGGTGGCCAGCCGGTCGGCATGCTCGTTCAGCGGGTGTCCGGCGTGGCCCTTGAGCCAGTGCCACGTCACGTCGTGGGCGTGGCTCAGCCGGTAGAGCACCCGCCACAGGTCTTGATTCTTGACCGGCTGATTGTCGCGGGTACGCCAGCCACGGCCCACCCAGGCATCGATCCACGACGTGATGCCCTGGCGCAGGTACTGGGAATCGGTGTGAATATCCACCTGGCAGCGGCCAAGGAGACCTTGCAGCAGCGCCAGCGCCGCGGCCGCGGCATGAAGCTCCATGCGGTTGTTGGTCGTGTCGGGATCGTTGCCGCTGAGCAACCACTGCCGGTCACCCCAACGGATGACCGCGCCCCAACCGCCGGGGCCGGGGTTGGGGTCACACCCGCCATCGGTGTAGACGTCTACCCGGGAGGGGATGGTTTCACTCAAGGTGTCTGGACCAAACAGAGAATGGCCCTCTGTGGTATCATGGTTGGGCATGCGTATGCAAAGACCTCTTATCGTCGTTCACCATACCCAATTCTGGGCATGAACCTGGTTTTTCGCCGGGGGATGCATTTCGCGTCAACCGACGACTGCCATGCGCTACAGGCGGATGAAGCGGTTGCTCTCAAAGATCTTGACCGCACCGCGCCCCCTCGTGTTCAGCACCCGGCCATTGGCGAAATAGGGGAAGTTGAAGTTCGTCATATCTCCCGCTTCCTTCCCCGGGATCGGCATCAGTCGAGCCGTCAGCGGTTTGTCCGCGATCAACGCCAACGTGGCCACGTCAAGCAGAATCGCGGCCAACTCCTCGACGGACACGTTGCCCGGCAGCGGAATTGTATCCAGACCGGTGCCGCACACTGTCGAATAGAGCAGCAAACTATCGAGCGTGAACAGGTTCTCGGCGCTGCGCTGGGCCAGGGTTTGATCCTCCAAGACCGGCAGGAGCAAACCGGAGAATCCGCAGCGCGTGAACTGTGCCTCCTGAAGCACCCGCTTGATGAAGGCAACTGCGAAAAGCGTGCCGTTGCCCCCGAAGGCATCTACGCCCAGCCTCTCGATCGCGTGGCCGATGCTGCGCGCGGTCTCTGGGTAGGGAGCAGGGGAGAAATCGATGCCCCCGAAGCGAAAGTCAAACTCGGCGCCGAGCGTATGGCAGATCTGCTCGATCGTTCGGGAACCTTCCTCGACGGCGATGCGCAGGTTCTCCCGGGCGTCCTGCAACGTCCTGGCCTGCGTGAAAGCGTCCACGGCCAGATCCGCTGCCTCCGTAGCGACGGAGAAGGCTGAACCAGGGCCTTGATGGAACGCGGCCGGGAAAAATGGAGATCCAGGCTCGCAGTTCGCTAGCACAGCAAAGCGCAGGTTGCCAAAGCCATCGGGGGTCGAACGGGCAATGGCCACCACCGCCTTGGCGGCACTTGCAACCGCGGCGAGGTTGATACCGGATGCAGGAGTGGCAACCAGTGCCGAGGCAAAGGCCGTCTCGGTCTCCCGGATAACCACCGGGATGACGTTCACGTACGCGAGATCTGCTTTCGAACCCGTGGCCACGACTGTGCCGATGGAACAATAGTCGATCCCGTGCGTCCCGCACAGGTCCTCCAATTCACGGGCGAACGAAACCGCGGTGGCAGGGTCCTCCTCCCGCAGGATGTCCGGAAACGGCTGTGTGGCCAGGCGCACGGTCTGAACCTCCAACCCGGCGTCCTCAAACAACGTCCGGGCTCGCGCCGCGAACTGGCCGAAGGCGTGAAAGCGACCGACATCAAGCGGATAGCTGACGTTGGTACCGATGGTGACCGAACGAATACGCATAGGGCCTCCTCAGGTTTCGTTTATGCTCGTTCAGAGGCAAGGGCCACTCCACCCTAGGTTGACGCCGGTGTACGGGAAACCGTGATCGCGAGCCCACCGTTCCCGGTGACGAGCACGCGACGTCCCCCCAGCGCCTCGCGCCACTCGGCCCACACGCGCTGGTCGAGCCACACTTCGCGGGGAATACCTCCAAGGCGCCGGGTATCCAACACGAAGATCACCCGATCTGGTAAGACGTAGGCATCGGCCTCCGGAACCTGTACGGCACCTGGGCGAGTCCCTTCCTCGATCAGTTCTCGCCGCTTCAACGTGCCGACGATAGCCCACCAGAACAGGATGACCTCATCGTTCATCGCTCTTGTCCCTTCTTCCAATCAGCCTCCAGCGCAGCGACGAGATCCGAGGGGATGGCACCTGACTTTTCCGCCTGATCGAGCCGCCGAATCGAGTGGATGCTCCGCAGACCCGGGGCAGGCAAGGAAGGAGTCGGCAAGTCAGGCATGATCGACTCGACCCGCCTCGCCCCAGACCTGGCCAGATTCAGCACCTCGGACAACTGATCCTGGGAGAGCGTGCACGTTTGCTCCCCGGGCCCCTGCGTAGGGATCTGCACCGCGCCATCAGGTAGAACCGTGATGGGCGGGCAAGGTCCCTGTTGCAGGATCACGTTCTCGCCACCGCTCCCGCTGAGGGAGCGGAAGAAGCCCTGCCGGGAAAGAGAGCGGAAGCCGATCACCAGGAGGACGATCAAGCCCAAGGCAAGCAGCACCCCCACCCCCACGATGCCGTAGCGGAAGGCCTCCTCTCGCCTTCGGGCCGCATCGGCAGCAGCGACGCGGGTGGCCTGGAATGCTTGCTCAAATGCCTGGCCGGTGGCGCTGACCACCGCTGCCGTGGCC
>Ga0180437_10010303_pt1 | contig 11422 bp, 8 predicted proteins | sample SS_ome_4_FD_132410 | JGI IMG/M metagenome (GOLD analysis project Ga0180437, IMG submission 132410) | Hypersaline lake sediment archaeal communities from the Salton Sea, California, USA - SS_3_D_1 metaG | ecosystem: Environmental > Aquatic > Non-marine Saline and Alkaline > Hypersaline > Sediment... | reverse complement strand
TTGCTTATCTCGCTTAATGCTTCATTTTGAGCTTCCAATTGTTCTCTTGCTTCCCATCGTCGTTGCTCGATTTCAATAGCGTCGCAAATTAGGAACATTACCAAATCGTCTTGTTGGCTTATTTCTGGGTTTTTATCAAATAGAACACATAATAAACCATCGTAATCGTCTTTTAATTTAATTAATTTCCCGTAACATCCTTTTATACCGTGATTTTTTATGAAATGATCTGAAGAAGCGTATTCTGTGTCGTTTATATTTTGTAAGATCTGAGAATAATCGTGTTCTTCCCTGAAAAATTCGCTCAGATGAATTGATTTTTCAAAATCTCCTGCGTCGTAAGTAAACATCCTCTTATCGCTTGTAATTACTTCATATTGCTCTTTTTCATCACGCATTGTTTTGTTTACAAACAAAGCGAGCGTTCCATTTAACAAACCGCAGCATGTATTTAGCAATAAGTGCATGTTATTTTTTACATCAGCAGTGAAGGTCAAGAAATTCATGTTTAACTCGCTAATTAATTCTTCATAGTTACGTTTTTCTGTAACGTCTTTGATAATTACTTGCAAGAGTTTTTTATCACTAATTTTTATATTTGATGTCTGGGCAGTTATCCATGCTGTATTTCCATCTTTTTTTTTTACCTGAATTTCTAACTGTCGATGTATTTTCTTTTTTGGATCCATTACTTTGATTCTTTCCAATGGTTTTATTGTAGGGGAAAATGCCTGCAATTTCAAATAGTTTTCTCCTATCAAATCCTCCTTAGTATAACCAAGCATTATTTCTGTTGTTGAATTACAGTCAATAATCAATCCTTTTTTATCCATTAATATTATTGTATTTGGGGATGTATCAAATAAGTTTCTATATTTTTCTTCCGATTCTTTTATTTTAGATTCTGCTTCTTTTTTTTCAGAGTCATCCTTTACGGTACCAACGATTTTAGGGATATTATCTACAAGAACTATATTTCCGCGAGCAGACATGGGTTTATAGTATCCATCTTTATGTTTCGCTCTAAATTCGAAATAGATTGGCTTATTTTGTTTATAGGACTCCTCAGTAGATTGTTGAATTTGTTGAACGTCATCTGGATGTGCAAGATCAAATCCATTTGTTCCGATAAGTTCTACTTCTTTATAACCAAGAACATTAGAAACCTGATGACTAATGTAGTTGATTCTTCCATCAATATTCATTTCAAGTATGATATCAACAAGATTTTTTTCGCGCTCCCGATAGGTCTTCTCTGATTCTTTCAATTGCTCCTCCATATTCATACGTTCAGTTATATCAATGATCGTTACTAAATCTGCTGGTTTTTCTTGATATATAATTGTTTTCGAATAGTTCTCAATCCAAATTATTTCACCAGACTTTTTCATACCTCGATACATATAATTTAGTTCAATATCTGATTGACCTTCTTGTTTTTTCCTTAATTGATCTATAATAAATTCCCTATCTTCAGGATAAATGGCTTCTTGAATGTCTTTGATTGTCCAATTAATCATTTCCTCAATTGTATATCCCCAAATCTTTGGAAAAACCTTATTTAAATACTTAACTTGGTTATCTTGAACTATGCATATGCCCATCATGGATTGTTCCGCAATCGTCCTGAACTTTTCTTCGGATTCTTTTAGTTGTTGTTCAATTAATTTACGTTCCGTGTTATCAATGGTAATGAATCCCATTCCCTCCCCTACTTTGAACGCTCTTAATTCTAGACTTATATTCCCATATTGTGGATGTACAGTTATGTCATCAGAATAGAAAGGTAATCCTGTTTTTATTACTTCCTTATATTTATCGAATCTTTCAAGTTCTTTAACATCAGGTGCAAAATCTCTTAGGTTTTTCCCTATAACATCTTCCTTTGTCGTGTTTGGAGGAAACCTAGAAAGGGCGTTTTGATTTACATCAACAACATTTAGATCAGAATCAAAAAGAACAAAGCTCATAGGTGCTGCATCTTTAAATGCACTTAACCTCTCTTCAGATATCCTTAAATTTTGTTCAATTTGTTTCAGATTAGTTATATCAATTATCGAGATTAAGACTTCAGACCAATCTTCTTCATGTCCGGAAACAATTTCACATACTATATAGATGTTTATAAGCTCACCCATAAAATCTATATTTATTGCTTCACTTTCAAATTTAGTTTTTCCTCCAATGAAAGTCACTATTTCATTTTTAAATACCTCAAACGAGTCTTCAGTAAACACTTGATTTAGACCGTTAAAAAAAACTTTCTTACTTTGAGCTTTATAGATTTCAAGGGTTTTCTTATTTATGTCGATAACCTTAACCATCATCGCACATTTCTTAACTTCATCAGGATTTTCTTCGAAATACGCATTGAAATCGTAAATTCCTTTCTCTTTCAAATCATCAAAATATGTCTTTATCTCTGAAAAGTCTTCTTGCCATAATGAAGTCGGAGATTTTTCAAATATATCTCTATATCTTCTATCTAATTCCTTGCTTTTCGTAATATCCTGTAATGTAGTTTGAAAAATACTTGCACCACTAATTTTATGTTTATCTACATTCAACAAACATGTCTTTTTTGTTCCACTTTTATGTCTTATTTTAACTTCGTAATCATGAACCAAGCCATACTTCTCAGCTATCTCGAGAATTTCTGAATGCTGTTTGGCATCGATATATAATGATTCAAGGTTAATGATGTTTAACTCTTCTTTTGAATATCCTGTTATTTCTTCGATTTTATTATTAACTAACAAGATTTCATTATCCCTATTTGAAATCGCTATTCCAAATGGAGATTTATTAAAAAGAATGCGATAACTTTCTTCAGATTCTTTTAATCGTTGTTCTGCTAATTTCTTTTCTGTAATATTACGAGCATTAGAAATACTACCAATATATTTTTCATTTTCCCATAAATTTCGAATATTAAAAGAACCAGTAAACACTGAGTTATCCTTTTTTAAACATGTTACTTCATAATTTCTTATCTCAAGTTCTTTATGTTTTATGGTTTCTAGAAATCTTTTTGACATTCCTGGAACTTCTTCTTTTAAAACAAAATCAAAAATCTTCTTTCCAATGAATTGTTCTGGAAACTCATAACCAAACATTTGAACAAAAGATTTGTTAATTTGTACGATAGTTCCAATTGAGTCGTTAATACAGAATCCATCCGTCATGCTATTAATATAGAGTTCAAGTTTCTTCCTACTAGCTTCAATTTCTAGCTCTGCTTCCTTTTTCTCTGAGACATCTTGTATTATTACTTGCATGATATTATCATCTCCGAATTTGATGAGAGAACCCTGGATGCTAACCCATTTCCTACCTCTACTTTTCGTGTTTAGTTGTATATCTTGTATTTCAACATTTTCTCCCTTAAGTAATAATTTCATATTATCTAAAACGATAGGAAGATATTCCTCTGGTATTCCAGCAACATTCATGAAGCTTTTTCCAATCAATTCCCTTTTCTTAAATTCTGAAAATTGTTCTGAGGTTGAATTGCAATCTAGAATTATACCTTGAGTATCTATCAGAAAAATGGCATTAGGAGAATTTTCAAATAAGCTTCGATACTTTTCTTCAGATTCTTTCAATTGTTCCGCTATTTCAACTTTATCTGTAATATCGATTTGAATACCTAAAAGTGCGGGTCTCCCCTCAAAAAATATTGGTTTGGAAAAATTTTCAATCCATACAGTCTCCCCGGACTTTTTTATTACTTTAATAGAATAACGAGTCATGGCATCTTCTTGATCCGATGACTTTCTTCTTACTTGTTCAGCAACGATTTTCCTATAATCTGGATGAATTGCTTTTAAAAATTCACCTGGTTGCCAATTATAAAATATATCATCATCTTCATATCCATAGATACTTGCTAATTTTTCATTAGCATATTTAACTTTTCCATCTTGAAGAATAACGATTCCCATCATTGATTGTTCTGTAATTGTCCTGAACTTTTCTTCGGATTCCTTTAATTTCTGTTCTGCTTCTTTTCGTGCTGTAATGTCTCTACCTACTAGGAATGCTTTTTTATTGCCCTCCTTATCTATGAATGTTCTCCCTTTTGTTTCAATCCAGACATAGCCTCCATTTTTCTTTCTTATTCTTATATCTGCGAAATTCTCGCCCTTATCAAACCCTTCTCTCAATCCCATCACTGCTTTTTGAACATCATCTGGATAAATTAGATTTAAGGATGTTTTTCCTACTATTTCGTCTTTCTCAAATCCCAAGCTCTCCTTGTATACTCTTTCATTAATATATTCGTATTCGAATTTGTTGTTGAGGATTGCGTAAAAATCATCGGAGTAGTTAGAAATCAATTCAAATTTAGTATTCACATCGTTAAAATCCTTTTCTTTTGTTTTAAATTGAGAAATATCTTTTAAAATTATGAGCATCCTCTCTTGAGCATCAATGGTCTTAGCTTGCTTACTTTTAATTTTAGCCCATACGAAATTGCCATCATTTTTCTTTATTTTAATTTCGTTTGGTTTTTCATTATCATGCAAGGCATTCTCCATTATAGATGAGGGATTTATCCCCTCTCCTCTCATTATCAACTCTAAAAAGGAACGTCCAATTAGCTCATTCCTTGAATACCCTAAAGTTTCTTGAAAAACTCTCTGATTTATCATTTCAATCTTATAGTTTTTTTTCTGATTTACGATGCAAATTAAGTCGTTAATATTCTCTAACACTAAATCAAAGGTTTCTCGCACGTCATATAATTTCTCTATAGTTTCAACCATGGATATCACATTCAAATAGATTTTTATAATTTAAGTTGTCAAATTTCCTCAATAACTAATTTTAGTGTGAAGATTTAAAAAGTTTTACCTTATAGTAAATCGACGCTTGTAAATGAAAAATAATAAAATAATTAATCATGAGAATCAAAATAGTGGAATAAACGATTTTTTACCACAAAAGGTAAATTTAAAATAGAGCTTGATTTTATTATTTTATTCTAAAAATGAATTTTAATGAATAGAAATAAAAAAAGATAAAAAAGTGGTGAAAAAAATCTTCGACAAATCTAATTGTGCCACATGTGAAACAATTGACTGTTTGACTAAATGCATGTGGATTGATTTTGAAAATGTGGAAAAGGCGAAAGCTGAATGGACTAAAGTTATTAATGAGGATAAAGATTCTATTGTATTAAAGGAATGTTTAGGTTGTTTTGCTTGCGATGAATATTGTCCAAATAATTCTCATCCATTCGATTTAATTCTCGAACTCCAAGAAAGATACAACTCGTTAAACGTCTCCGAACAAATGGTAAAAAACTCTATAAAAACATATAAACCGCACGACGAAGTCAGGATTAAAGAGATAGATCCTTCAAAACCAGTTTTAAACAAATGTGCGTTTTCAAGAACCAATGCAAAGGAAATGTCAGGTCCAATGTTTGAGAATCTTCAATATGTCTCTGGTCTTGATTATTTTTGCAATTTATTATATCAACACTTGGCTCAAACCTCAATAATCAGGGAAAGATTGGACATTATTTTAGGGAACATTAAGAAGCAAGGGATTAAAGAGATGATATGTTGGCATGACGAGTGTTATGGACTTTACACATCATATTGTCAAAGGAATAATATTGAAATCGATTTTAAACCAATTCATATTTTTGAATATGTTTATAATTACCTAAAAGAGCATGAATCTGAGATAACTAAGCTCAACATAAAAGCGGCTTACCAACGAAATTGTTCTAATAGATATATTCCTGAAACTGACAAGTGGGTCGATAAAATCTGTGATCTTATTGGTGTAGAAAGGGTAGCAAGAGAATATGATAGAGAAAAAGCCTTATGCTGTGCAGCTCCATTTCCAATGAAAGGAAAAGGTAACTTGGTAAGGTCGACTCAAAATAAGAACATCCAAGATATGGTCGATCACGGTGCAGAAGTAGCAATATTTAATTGCCCAATGTGTAAAGACACATTAGAGCGCAAGGCTAGTGCGCAAGGATTAAAATCTTACTTCATCAGCGATTTAGCACGAATGGCTTTAGGAGAAAAACTAGATTACTAATTTTTTTTACTTTTTTTATTTACCATATACCTGGAATTAATCGATATTTAGTTTTCTTAACATAATCCGCGTATCCTTCTAATTCCAATCTGAGCAATTTATCTTCGAAATGGGTACGCATGATTACTGCTATGATAATAACTACTACTGGAATCAACGAGAAAAATGATCCTACAATGAATGAAGGTGCAAAGGATCCTAATATCATTCCAACATATCCGGGATGTCGTACAATTTTATATGGTCCCGAAGAAACAACCTTATGCTCTCTCTCTTCCTGGATGCGAACAGTCCCTTCGAAATGTTGATTCACTACCATTGCCCATAAAACTAAAGCAAATGAAAACACATAAAGAATTATACCAACTATCATGAATGGAAAATCAAGAGATGACCAATGAAATCTACCTACATCAAGACCAGCAACCAGAGGGATTATAACGATAGTCGTGAAGAAATATATTAATAAAAACCCATAATCCCATTTTTTTGTACCTTCTTGACCACTCCCTCTAAGATTGTAAAGCTCTCGCATGTATTTTAAGATAACTATTGAGTTTATGATATTTCCTGTAAGTGCAATAAATATATATAACCACGCTCGAGGGATATCAAGACGCCACGCTGAAACGAAGAATATTAATGTCCACGCAATCCACCACCGATAAGGTGCTACGAGGGCATTTATTCCTGCTTTTGACAGTTTTTCTTTTTCTGTCATAGTAATCAATCAGTGGAAAATATATTTATATATTGTTTTAAGACTAAATTAAAACAAACTGTCAACATATATTGACCATTCGTGTAAAATCATGATTTGAGGAAAGAAGAGAGAGATTACAAAGGCTATTAACATTCCCAGGAAAAAAGCGGCAACTACATCCGATAAATAGTGAACCCCTTGATATAATCGAGACGTAGCAACTAATATTCCAATGGTCATTGCAAGGAGAATTGAGCCCGTTCCTCCATAACAAAAAGCAAGTGCAAATGCACTTACCGTGGCATAATATGTATGTCCGCTTGGAAACGAAGAATTTCTCTCTTTAGTTAATGGTTTTATATCCGAATGAGTGCTATAAGGACGCCTCCTATTAAAATATATTTTTAATGGAACTACAACAATAAGGGGACTCAATCCCGCAAAAGTCAATACAAAAGAAGCATGAAAAATATCAAGGATGAGGAAAACAATAATTACTCCAGACCAGATAAAAGGTAAACCTACAAAAGACCACGATTTCCAAAAATAAGTTCCAATTTTAGTTCTTAGTTTTTGGATTCCAGAAGTAATTTCGTAATCTACATCTGTAACAATGTTCTTAAAATAAGGAATTAAACCCTTTCCTTGTTGGGAATTCTCTCCCTCTGAAGTATCTCTCGTTTCATTCATGTCTAAATAACTTTAATATGTATATCCATGCTATTTTCGCTATTTAAAATATTAGTACTGATATTTATATTATGGTATAGTAATAATTTAAACTTGATCGTTTATTTAAGCGGATAGTTGACTAAATAAACATACATTAATTAAACTAGGATGATGTAAGAGATTAAGATTTAAAATTGGAATTAATGAGAAGAGAATATATGGTTTTAATCGATTATCTCTGAAATTCAAGTCTAACTGCCCCTTCGAGACGGGATTAATCATTGGGAAAAAATTTAGTCAACGATTACGAAAATTGATATGTTAAATAAAGCCATTAATGGGAACTTTTTAATGCTGGAGAACGCCCACATTGCTTGTATCTTGGTCCATTAATGAGAATTTTTTAATATTCTTACTTACTAAGTATAATTAACATGAAAAAAAAAGAATTTCTGAAGGATGAAGAGTTCAGGAAAATTATTGATCCTACTTATATAGGAAAAAATCCTCATTGCAAAATTAATACTAGTACTGCGTTTATGGAAATGGTACCCCAACCGGGTGAAACTCTTGAACCCTCAGTTTGGAAGGAATTCCATAAATCAGTTAGTGGCTCCTTCAAGTCCGGGAAATTAGCTAAGACAACAAAATATGGAAATATCGATAAATCAAAAACAGAAACAACTCCCGAATTTTGGGAACAATTTGAAAAAAAGGCTAAAGAAATGGGTGTAGATCTTATTAACTATATTCCGGTCATCGAAGAATATGTATTTTACGAGATTGGTTTATATGGAAAAAATGCGATCATTCTTGGTCAAGAAATGAAGTGGGATAGGATCAAAACTGCAAATAGTTTGCTTGCGTCAGCGGAATCTATGCGCACACAAGCTGTGCTGGGTACAACAACTCTAGAATTAACAAAATATTTACAAGAACTAGGGTATAAAGCAGAGGGAAATGTTCCTTTTGGAGGAAAACTGCTGGTCCCTCCACATATTGTAGCATCAACCTTAGCCATAAAGGGTCAAAATGGAATAACAATCACTCCTGAATTTGGACCTCGTCAAAGATGGGGTATAATTACAACCGATGCGGACATTCCTGAAACAAGAAAAAGGGATTTAAGCGAACTAAAAGAATTTTGTGATAATTGCGGATTATGCATAGAAGATTGCCTTGGTGGGGCCGTTTATAAAAAACCGATCGAAAAACCTGGTGGAATTTTAACACATATAGATTATAAAAAATGCATGGAAACCATGAGAACTACCAGCGGTTGTTCAGTGTGCTTGAATGTATGCCCTCCTGGAAGGATTCCTAAACCAAAAAGAGTAGAAAAAATGCTTGCATCAATTATAAACATTTAAAATTATATCGATGAATTTCTAAGGTATTACCATTTCATTCAAAATCATCAAGAAAAAGTTCAGTCAACGATTGCGAACATTGATATGTTAATTGATCTGTTCCGATCAGACATTTTTGCAATTTATACAAAATTTTTTTAGTTCTACAAATTTTTTCTATCATCTTATTATTAAAAAAAAAGTGAAAATAAAAATGGAAGAACGCAAGCTAAAGAAGATGAAATATGCGCAAGCGATAAATAACGAAATCTTAGATAAGATGAGTCTTAAAAATAGGTACAGCTTTCTAAATAACAACATGATGTCGATTTTATCGTCAGAGCAATTTAATTTCTTTAAAAAAGTACAAAAATTCTGCTTGAGATTCGAGAAGAAAAACAACATCACCCATAGTGATGAAGAGGACTTCAATGTCCGGATTCAATTTCGAATTACTTGAATAGGTTGCACTCCCGCAATTTCCTTGAATAATTCATGCTTTATTTCATGAAAATAAGTCTAAGACTAAGGAAATACATGCTGAATCCGACTACGATTGGATTTAATAAATTATCTGATTTAAGAGAGGATAATTTAAATTTAGACTCAACAAGAAAAGGAAACATGGGTTCAATCGATTATTTCTGCGTGAAATTCAGAATTATAACTATTATTACTTAATTTCTCGCCGGTATACTGGATAAAATTCTTTAATAATGTTTTAGCAAATCTCACTATTTCATGGTGTCCCTTATTATATCCGTTAACATCAATTTCTTCTACTATTGCTCTTCCAGCAATCGCAGTAAAATGGTTAAAAATCCTTGCGAAGAAAGATGTTCCGAATAAATGTTGGTGCATTTTTTCACTTTGTTTTAACATGTATTTAATAGCAAGTATATATAATTCTTGAGCACTAGGGCTCATTTGAGTCCAATCAACAAAATACCGATGCTTTTCCCTTAATGTTCCAAGTGAAGAGAAGAAAAGCGGCCAAAACATTCCAGGATATTTTGTGACTTTTTTCATCAGGGAAATAGTTTCTTGTATATCTTCTTCTGAGTCTTCCAGTCCAATCATTAAAGTTGCTGCGGGATAGATATAATTCTTTGCTAGCAATTTCCATCCATCAACGACCACATCGTGCCATTGTTCGGGATCAAATGGAGCTGCTTTATATGGCATGTATTCTTTGATTATATGGATTGCCCCAGTTTCCACGCCAGGTTGTACTGCACTATAATTCTCTTTTGAGAGATTTAATTCATCTCTTAAAGCTTCTATTTGTTCAGGCGCAGATAATGCACTTGCTAAGCAAGCATGAGAAAGAGAGATTGATTTTAAATTTGGCAGTTTTTTAAGATCACGAATGAGGTCAACCAAACCCCATTCCGGAATCCAATTTCGAGAATCCGTGTTATATCGGAAGACATCTTCGCTCATCAAACAAATTTCTGGAGAAGCCTTAAGATTTATTTTTGCTTCCGCAATAATCCGTGATTTAGGAATCCAACGAAAACGTTTTATTGCGGGATCACAAAATTTACAGTGTCTATCGCACCCACGAGAGATTTCAATTAAGCCCCAACATACAGGTTTTTTAATAACAGGAATTTCAATTTCTTTTGGTAAACTCTTGCATCTGATAAGCTTTGGAAGCTTTTCACGCTTTAAAGCTTTATTAAATATAGTAGGTGCTTCTATTTCAGTATCTCCTACTACGATATAATCTATACCAAGTTCATCTTGAGCCTTCGGAAGCATCTCAAATTGACACGCTCCCGGACCTCCAACTAAGATAGGTTTATCAAATCTTTTTAATTTTTCAATCAATTCTTTAAATTTGGAAAATGTATAGGGAGGATTATAATAATCAGTGTCTCCTAAGATGTTATATCTTCTATGACCAAAAATTCCTTGTAAAGTAGCGGTGACTGGGCCAATTCCTAAAGGATCCATGGAATATACTCCAAAAACTTCAGCATCATCAGCATATTTTTCAATCACTTGCGGTGAATACAATTTACATTCAAATCCCGCGTTTAAGAGAATTGCTTCAATTTTTCTCAAACCGTATACACCCTGGTATACTTCACCGTTTTTATGTGGAATTTTATAAAATAACAATTTTTCTATAGTATCTCTAATTACTTTCGGTAAGCCATTTTTTGGAAGACTCGGGATAAAACCAGGAATAAAAAATCCAGCTTTAGGATTTAAAAAATTAGTTTCATCAGCGGTTAAAATAATCTTACTCGACATCTTTCTCAAATTTAGATAATGTGATGAATTATATTTTATTAATGTGTTAGAAGTAAGGTTATGAAATATTTATTTATTACTATATGTTCAATTTATAAAAAAAAGGCCAAGACTAATGAGATACATGCTAAATCCGATTACGATAGGATTTAATAAGTTGTCTGAAATTTTTATGTCTAGGATATCTATTGCTCCTAAAATGAGAGCACCAACCGAAGCTAAAATTAATGTTGAAAAAATATTATTTGAAAATATTAATATAATTACTCCTGATATAAACCCACATAACATTCCACCTAAAGTACCTTCGTAGGATTTCGTAGGATTTATCGAGATCCTGTGTTTATGAAATTTTCTTCCAAATAAACTAGCA
>Ga0180437_10010301_pt1 | contig 11424 bp, 8 predicted proteins | sample SS_ome_4_FD_132410 | JGI IMG/M metagenome (GOLD analysis project Ga0180437, IMG submission 132410) | Hypersaline lake sediment archaeal communities from the Salton Sea, California, USA - SS_3_D_1 metaG | ecosystem: Environmental > Aquatic > Non-marine Saline and Alkaline > Hypersaline > Sediment... | reverse complement strand
GGGCAAGATCCCCATTGAGCTGCTTTTGTGGAAAGGTCTCGAAACCGTAGGGTGCGTGCTTGCACGCACGCGATCACCGAGAAAACGGCCAGCGTGCGTGCAAGCACGCACCCTACCTGTTGCTTGCACAACAGAAGCTACTTATGGTATCCCAACTCCTGGATCACCGAGAGCATCTCTTCGTAGGTGATGAATCGCCGGCGGTGGCGGACTTTGTACTCGTCGATGGCCAGGGCGAGCTCGCGAGCCTCGGGCGAGAGACCGTCGTGGCTGTTGGTGAACTGGCGGCGCTCCACGCCCGGCGGGGTCCCGCCGAGGACGTAATTGCGGCGATCCACAAACGCGGCGGGCGCGGTTTCCAAGCCTTGCGACATGTGCGTTGTCCTCTCGGGAAGCGGTGGGTAGGGGAGGTGGGGGGCGGGTTTTCCGCCTGCCGGCGAAGAATCCACATCTGCCCCACGCCACGGGGCCGACGCTGCCCCCGGTCTTGAAAGCTTAGCTTGCAGAGCCGGGCCATAGCGGCCTGTCGCGCCGCCAACTCCGGATACCAGCCCCGCCACGACCAGGCCCGGTCCGCGCAGACCGGCCGTGAGGGTTGTACCGAATGCAGCGGCAAATCGAATTCGCGCCGCCCGGTGCGTGGTTTCCGCTTGCGCTCACGTCTGATACGATGAGCCGAGGCGGAGTCAAGTCGCCTGTTGCCGCGGAAGTGTCGCATGCCGGCGGAATTCAGAAAGCTGGGTATCTCATTCCAGTATCCGGACGACTGGACGCTGGACGACCAGGACGCCCTGGCCGGGCAGGAGTCGGTCACCGTCTACAGCCCCGGGGGGGCATTCTGGTGCGTGAGCGTCCACCCCTGGCCTGCCGATCCAACCGAGCTTGCCAAGGCTGCCCTGGATGCCATGAGGGACGACTACGCCGAGCTGGAGGCCGAATCGACCGTCGAAACCGTGGCCGGCCACGACCTGGTCGGCTACGACATGAACTTCTGGTACCTCGACCTGACCAACTCCGCCGCCGTCAGGTGCTTGAAGACCGAGCGGGCCACCTACGCCGTCTTCTTTCAAGGGGAAGACCGAGAGTACGACCGGATTCGCCCCGTCTTCGACGCCATCACGACGAGCTTGCTCCAGGGCATCGAATCGCTCGACGACGAAGATTGAAGGCGGGACGCCCGGCCGACGTTTTTCCAGCGATTTGTAAACTTTACAGGCCGGCCGTTGCGACCACGCGGGGGGCAATGCGATGCCCGGAATTTCTGCAAATTGTTTCCTCCAAAGCACTTAGTAGGTATTTCGCAAATCCGGCGGCAGGTCACCCGGTGGTTTGGCACACCGGCTGCTCTCTGGTGCCGCCGTCCGCCGGTCGCCTGTGGACCCAAGCGGCTTCGGGCGTCCCGCCGCCCTCGGCAGGTCGATCCGGCGGACCGTTGATGGAGCAACCCGTGAATCTTAGGCACAACGCGCCCTAGGTCTGGCGTCACGCATCCCCACCCCGGGGAAAGCCGGCTTTTCACGGTTGAAGGACTCGGTTGGCAAGAGCAGGCGGCCAACCGAGTCCTTTTTTTCTTTTCGTAGACGACCCCAATTACGTGGTCAATTCCCTTGAGTATCGCCCGGGCAATTCGATATAATCTGCACAGACGGAATGGTTCGCCTGCAAAAGGAGTCTCTGCGTGCCCAGGAGGAAGGATATGGCAACGGCAGCCCCGGTCGACTATGTCGCCCAAGTTGGGGATATGGCTGGCGTGGTGTGGAACGTGCTTGCGGAAAACGGTCGCCTGAGCATGACCCAGTTGACCAAGAAGCTGGGCCAGCCGCGCGACACGGTGATGCAGGCGATTGGCTGGCTCGCCCGCGAAGACAAGATCGTCATCGAGGACGAAGGCCGCACCCGCGTGATTGCGCTGCGGTAGGCATGCTTGGCGGCGCTGCGGGGTCGGTCGCGGTGAGAGTCTGCGCGCAAAAAAGATCAGGGTAAGACGGTCCGTCGTCTTACCCTGATCTTTATCCTGAAACGGGACGACGTAGGTCCCGTCCTCCCGGCAATCTCTACTGCGATCATCGGCAGGAGCGTCGGCGGCGCTGGAGCCGATTTTTCCAGTTCTTCTCTATTTCGCGACCGCCGCGCCCGCCGCCCAACTTTCCGTTTCTCCGGCCAGCCTTCCAAGAAAGACCAACGGGGGCCCGGAGGCCCCCGTTTTCACCACCTGCCAGCTCGTTGCCGGCTGCCGCCCTGTCGGCAGCTACGTCTCCGACGGGGGGTCGGAGTCGGGCAACGGGGCCGGCGGGGCAGGCTCGTCTTCCGGCCACGTGTCGGGCAGCGGCTGGACCGCGCCCGCCGGGCCACCCCACATCGGCTGCGCGTACGGCACCGGGGGGATGCGGGCGGACTGACGCATCCAGTGCATTTGCAGCCGGTAGGCCCTGCCCTGGCAGTACGTCGCCCAGACGTTGTCGCAACAACTCGGACGCGTCTCGCAGCAGCTCGGCACCATGCCAAAAAACCCGAAACAGCACGCCGGCGCCGAGGCCGTACCGTACGCCCCGTGGCAGGAAGTGCACGGGGGTGCCGCCGCCACGGGCTCAGCGCCGGCGGCTGCATCCCCGAGGACACACGCCGCCAACACCCCTGCGACCCAACCGATCCATCGCATTGCCGTGCTCCTTTGCTCGCTTGTGTGAATGGGAAAGAAGTTTGCTGGCCAGCGGCCGGGGTAGTGGAAACCTTTTCCACATAGCTCGCGGGGTAGGTACCGCGGCGGCCGTATTAACTTTATTCGGCCGCCTTTGCGGCGAAGAACATCGGCTTCCGCCGGCGGCAAAGCGGCTACAATCGGCCAGCCTTGGCAGGGCTTCCCAAAGCGAAGTCGCGCCCGCGGCGTGCAAACGTTTGGCCACGGCCCACTTAGATGCAAAAAAGGGCGAAAAGGCCACCGTGCGGCATTTTTGCAAGAGGCAAAGTTGCTGCCAACTTCAGAAGACCCCGCATCTGTCAGTGATGTCGATTGTTGCGGTCGTCGGAGAGGGGGTCGCGGCAGGGCCGCTCGATGGATCGCAAGACTGGCCCCCCCGCCGCGGCTTCTGTTAGGATGAATGGCGGCTGCGAGACCCTCGCAAGTGGCCGGTGCGTACGGCTCGATGATCCGATTTCGCTGTCCCCGCTGCATGGCCGACCTGAAGGCCCGCCCAGTGCACGCCGGCACCCGGCGGACGTGCCCCCGCTGCCAGTTCGTGCTCAAGGTGCCTTCGGCCGAGGAGGCCGAGCGGCTGGCGGCCCTCCGGAAAGCGGCCGGGGAGTACGCCTTCTGGGACGTGGACGGCGTCGCGCTGCAGGATCGGCAGTACGTCAGCCTGCGGTGCCGGCTGTGCGCGACGAAAATCGACGCCACGCTGGACCAGGTCGGCCAGGAGATCACTTGCCCCGACTGCGGCACGATGGCCATCGTCCCGCCGCCGGCGGCCGCGGCGGAGAAACCGGCGGCCGTCGCTCCGCGGGTCGACGAAGAGTACGCGATCTGCGAAGGGCTCGACCAGCCCGACGCCTCCCATCAGCTCGTGTACCAGAAATACCTGCGGCTGGCGTGCAAGCGGTGCGGCACGCGGATGCTGGCCACGCTGGATCAAGTGGGGCGGGAAATCGTCTGTCCCGACTGCGAGTTGCCGGCGATCGTGCCCGCCCCGGTCGAGCCGGCCGAATCGCCGCCGGACGCCGCGGCCGACGAAGTCCGACGGCATGACGAGTACGTGCTGGCTGCAGGCGTGGATCAGCCGCCCGCGGGCGTGGCGTACGTCAAGCTCCAGTGCCCGCATTGCCAGACGCGACTGCCGGCCACGCTGGATCAGGTCGGCACGCAGGTCATTTGCCCCGACTGCGGCACGACGGTGATGGTGCCGGCGCCCAAGGCCCCCGCGCCGGTGCTGCCGGCCGAGCTGGATCGCGCGGCGGAGTACGGCACGGGGGCGGCGATCGTCACGCCCGAGTATCGCCACGTCGAGGACTACCGCTACGTCGAGGGATACGTCGGCACCAGGGCGCGGTCGGAGAAGACCGGCGGCGAGGTCAAGCCGCCGGCTCGCCGCAAAGCCGGCGACGTTGTCGAAGAGAAGCCGGCAGCGCCGCAAGCGGCCCAGTCCCAGCCCCCCCACCGCCCGTTCGTCGTCGGTACCGTCTCGCTGCTGGTGCAAGACGGCGTCTGGCAGCGCTGGGTGGGGCTTTCGGCGGCGGCCATGGTGATCGTGCTTCTGCTCGCCACCGGCATCGATTTGGTCAGTCGGCCGGCCGGCCCTTGGGCCGACGCATGGCCCTGGATTCTCGGCATGGCGCTGATTGCCACTTCGGGCTTGCTGGGGATCGTTTGGTCCGCGCCGGCCGCCGCCATTTGGCTGGCCGTCGTTCAGGAGACGTCCGAAGGGGCCGACCGGATCGAGCAGTGGCCCGAGGCCGTCTTCGTCGACTGGATGCTCGGCGTGCTGTTTCTCTTCAACAGCCTGGGGCTTTCGACCTTCGCCGGCGTGATGCTCCGCGGGGCGCTGCGGGAGTATGCCGGCGTCGAGTTCTGGCCCGCCGCGCCGCTGTTCATCCTCGCGACCTTCCCGATCCTCCTGCTGTCGATGCTGGAGTCGGGCTCGGCGCTGAATCCCGTCTCCTGGCCCGTCTGGCGAAGCATTCCTTTGGCATGGTGGGCGTGGCTGGTGTTTTATCTTGAGTCGGCGCTCGTGGCCGCGGCGGGCGGCACACTGGCCGCCGCCGCCATGAAGCTGGCCGGACCGTGGGGGCTCGCGCTGGTGACGCCGCTCTTGCTCGCGCTGGCGCTCGTTTACGCCCGGCTCTTGGGCCGCCTCGGCTGGGCCTGCCAGTCGCTCGCCGCCAGGCCGAACGAGAACGCTTCCGCTTGACCGTCCGGCGCCGCGGGAGTCAAATGCGGGAGGTCTATTACTCCGGCAATGAAGCCCCGGGAGCAGGCAACGATTTCGTAGGGGTCACAGCTGAGTACAGACGGCAAAAGGAACCGCATCATGATCCGATTCCGCGGCGGCCCGATATTGACGGCGTTTCTCTTCCTCTTCCAGATCCTCCCGGATGAGGCGGCAGCGAAAGAACCCCGCGTGGTTGCAGGGAGCGTTCTTCGATACCAGGCCCCTGCCAGGGATTGGGAAAGCCAGGCTCTGCCGATCGGCAACGGCCGGCTCGGCGGCATGATTTTCGGCGGTGTCGGGCGGGAACACGTCCAATTCAACGAAGACAGTCTTTGGATCGGCGACGAACACGACACCGGCGCGTACCAGGCCTTCGGCGACCTCTACGTGGAGTTCGGCGACGCCGCGGGGGCCGTGGGCGTTTCCAACCCAAGCGAGCATGCGCCGTCTCGCGGGCAGGATGTCGAGAAGACGGTCGACGGCAAGCCCGACACGAAGTGGTGCATGGAGCACGGCGACCGGCCGGTCGTCTGGCAGATGACATTCCCCGCGCCAGTCGACGTGCCGCTGACAAGCTATACCCTGACCAGTGCCGAGGACGTGCCCACGCGCGACCCGCAACAGTGGCAATTGCTCGGTTCCGAGGATGGGGTCGAGTGGACGCTGCTCGACGAGCGCGGTCTCGACGGCCCCTTTTCCGAGCGGCGGATGGCCAAGACGTTCACCTTCGAAAACGAGAAGCGGTTCCGGTCGTACCGTTTCGTTTTTCAGCATGCGAACAAGTCGCATTTTCAGGTTGCCGAGATCGCGCTCGGCGAGCCCGGCTCGGCCTTCCGCCAGTCGGCGGAGGCGGCGTTGTCACAATCGTACGAGCGCGCATTGGACATCGGCCGCGCGCTCCACGAGATCCGCTACAAGCGGGATGGAACGACCTTTCGACGCACGTATTTCTGCAGCTATCCCGCCGGCGTGATGGTCCTGCGGTTCACCGCCGACAAGCCGGCGACCTACTCAGGCAGGGTTTCCCTCGTTGACGCACACCAGGCCAAGATAACGGCCGAGAGCAACAGGATCACGGCGACAGGGTCGCTCGCCGGGTACGTCTATTCCGGCGGAAGCAGCCGTGGCAGAACCGAACCGTACGAGCTCGCCCTCGATTACGAAGCCCAAGTCCTGCTGCTTAACGAGGGCGGCACGCTCGAAGCTCGAGATGGCCTGATCACCTTCAAGGAATGCGATGCCTTGACGCTGCTGCTGGCGGCGGGGACCGACTACCAGAACCAACGCGTCCAGGGATGGAAGGGAGAGCATCCCCACGAGCGGATCACGGCGCAATTGGCCGCCGCATCGGGAAAACCCTTCGAGGCACTGCTCGAAGAGCACGTGCGGGACTACCAGGGCCTGTTCGACCGCCTTTGGCTGGACCTGGGTGCAACGCCGGAGGCGGCACGCGACTTGCCCACCGACGAGCGACTCGCGGCGTACCGGCAGGGAGGTGCCGATCCCGACCTGGAAGAACTGCTCTTCCAGCACGCCCGCTACATGATGATCAGCTCTTCGCGCCCGGGCAGCTTGCCGGCAAACCTTCAGGGCCTCTGGAACATGAGCAACAGCCCGCCCTGGCGTTGCGATTACCACACGGACGTCAACGTTGAAATGAACTACTGGTTCGTCGATCCTGCGAACCTGCCCGAGTGCTTCGAGCCCTTGGCCGAATGGCTGTACTCGATCCGCGACGTCCGCCGCGACGAGACCCGCGAGGCCTTCGGCACGCGAGGCTGGATCACCCACGCGGAAAACGGCGTCTTCGGCGGCTCCACCTGGAAATGGTCCAAGGGCGACGCCGCCTGGGTGGCGCAGAACCTCTGGGACCACTACGCCTTTACGCGGGACAAGGAATACCTGCGCACGCGGGCCTATCCGCTGATGAAGGATCTGTGCGAATTCTGGGAGGATCATTTGAAAGAACTCCCGGACGGGACGCTGGTTTCTCCCGATGGCTTCTCCCCCGAACACGGCCCCGAGGAAGACGGCGTCTCGTTCGACCAGCAGTTGGTGTGGGACTTGTTCACCAACACCATCGAGGCCTCGCAGGCCCTGGGGGTGGATGAGCCGTTTCGCAGCAAGATCGCTTCCATGCGGGAGCGGCTGTTGGGGCCGCAAGTCGGGCGCTGGGGCCAACTGCAGGAATGGATGATCGACCGCGACGACCCCAAAGACCAGCACCGCCACCTCTCGCACATGATCGCGGTCTACCCCGGCAGGCAGATCTCGCCCCTGACGACGCCCGAACTCGCCGACGCGGCCAGGGTATCGATGAACGCCCGGGGCGACGAATCCACCGGCTGGAGCCGGGCGTGGAAGATCACCATCTGGGCCCGCCTGCACGACGGCAACCGCACCTACAGCATCCTCCAAGGCATGCTTCAAAACATGATCCACGACAACCTCTTCAACACGCACCCGCCCTTCCAGATCGACGGCAACTTCGGATACGCCGCCGGGGTGTGCGAGATGCTGGTGCAGTCGCACATGGGTGTGATCGACCTCTTGCCCGCCCTCCCCGACGCATGGCCTAACGGCAGCGTCCGGGGGATGCGCGCCCGGGGCGGACTGGAAATCGATCTGGCGTGGCGGGAAGGCCGGGCAACAACCGCCGTGCTGAAAGCATCGGTTGACGGCCGATACGCCCTCCGTGCTCCGGAGGGCCAACAGATCGACGGTCCGGACACGCTGGAATTGAAAGCTGGGGAAACGTGCGAAGTGAGATTCAAGTAACGGCCGTATTCTGACATGCGAGTGATGTCGTCCCGGCCGAAGATGCCGTTTGCCTCTCAGTCGAATGCCGGCTGATCGGATCGACACGCGGCCACACCTCGCCTGGAACTCTGTGCCGGGCGTCAGACCATCATCGTCTTTTGGTGCTCGGCGCCGATGCTTCCTTGCCGGCAGAAAGAGCTGACGGTGAAGCCGGCGGAGTGACGGGCCTGGACGTCGAGGGCTTCGGAGAGCGGGACGGCGCAGGAGTCCCTGATGGTTTCGAGGATGGCCTTTCTGGCCGCTTCCGTGGCCGGGCTGTCAGGGACCGACAGGCCGACGTCCGCGGGGATGTTTTTAAGCATGCCCTCGTCGAGTCTTCTTATCGGCAAGCCGGCCGCGCCGCCGGATGCAAGCTGCCAAGCCGTCCGCAGCGATTCGTGCATCGGACCGGCGAAGTCGATCAGCCAGTCCACGGCGTCTTTAGCTTTCACGGGGGCTCCATCGAGCAGCAGGCGGACAAGCTTTGGCCATTGATCTCGGCTGGCTTTCCTGAACGGCCAGTGGCAGCCCTCCATGCCGGGCACCAAGGGCAGCGTGACCTCGGGCATTCCCAGCACGGCATCGTCGACGGCGACGACGTAGTGGCAGTGAAGGAGCAGCTCGAGGAAGCCGCCGAGGCAGCGTTTGCCGCCCACGAAGCCCACGGAGACCTGGAACTCGTCGTAAAGCCGCCTGGCGGTGGCAGCCCAGGTGGCGGCCACCCGGCGTCCCTCGCCGACGTCCTCCAGCGCGGTGTAGAACTCGCTCGTGTCGGCCCCGACCATCTGCGTGGCGAGGTGGAAATCACCGGTTACGATCACACGAGCGATCCGGTCGGCCTTGAGCCAGTCGATGGCCCGGTTCAATTCGGCATCGACGTCGCTGTTGTAAGTCTCGCGGCCGATGGTGACGACTGCGACGTTCCCGTCGTGCTCGGCGTTGACGTACAACTGCTGCCACTGGGGGCTGTCGAGCTGTTCGAAGACCGCCGGATACCAGCAGCTCCCGGCGGCTTCGGGGTGGAGGCGGTGATAGGCCTCGACGCGGCGGATCGCGCCGTCGGCCCCCACGCTGCGGATCACGGCGAGGATGCCGCGGCGAAACTGGGCGCAGAGCTCGCCGATCGCATTGATCCCGGAGAGGTGGCCCCGCTTTTCGTGAAGCAGCAGGCTCGCCATCTGGAAAAGCGCGCCTTGGATCCAACTGTTGAATTCATCCTCGGCCTCGCGATCAAGAGGCCAGTCGACCAGGGGTCGGAAATGGTCGAGCGGATACCAGTTCTGGCCGGTCTCCTTCCGTTGGCAGAGCTCCGGCGTGGGAGCAAACAGCGCCCCGTATTTCTCGCCGAGGTGGTGCAGGCAGGACCAGGTAAGGAAATTCGCTCCCTTGGCGCCGATGACGTCGTGGGCCCTGAAGGGATTCGGCCCCACCGACTTCCTGACGTACTTGTCGATCTTCCAGAAGGGCATGTTGGTGGCGCGGTGATATCTGAGGCCCGAGAGCGTCACGCCGCAGAAGAGCACGTCGAGGACGAACGACCAGTCGTCGCTGACGGGAACCGGAATCAGGCCCAGCGCCCAGAGAAGCTGCGTGATCGAGGAAGTCTTGTTTTCAACGATTTCCCAGACCTTGTTGATCTGGTGAGGAAAGGCGGGGTGGGCCACGCCCACGCCAAGCTCCGAGCTCGGGAAACCGGACGTGACCGAGCGGATTTCGATCCCCGGAAACGCTTCGCGGAAGAGCCGGTAGTGGGCTCTCTTGACCTCGAGAATCTCCGGAATCGCTTCCAGGAGGAAACGGGGGCGCCACTTCCCGAGGTCGGCCGGCAGGCTGGTCCCGTCGTAGGTCATGCGGACGATGTTGCCCATGATCCTGTCGGCCCGCTCTTGGCCGACGGCCTCGACCAGCCCCGGGTAGTGCGGTCCGATGCCGTCGGCAGTTCTGGGGCGAGCGAGGCTGATCGACTTGACGCCGAAAGGCTCCAGCCTTGCGGTGAGCTGCATCATCTTCCCCGAGCCGACGATCCCGTTGGCCCCGGAGATCACCAGCGAGCCGCGCTCGCCAGGGCCGCCGAACACTCGGTCCACGAGATCGCCGGCATCGACGGGCAGCCTTGCGTTGCGAAAAATATCCGTGACCGAGCCAAGCCCCAGGGTCTGGAGTGTTGACTGCCTGATCGACTTTGTCATTACGACGGATCCCCCTCCGTAACTCTGAAGAGTGCGGCGATGCCCATGTCGCCCGCGGCGCAACCCAACACGAGCACGAGCCCGCCTCCCAAGTCCACCGCTTCCTCAAGACCTTCGATCAACATCCTGGTAAGAGTCGGGCCCTGGGGATGCCCCCAGACGAGCGAGCAGCCGGTCCGGTTGACCTTGCGCCAGTCGTAGCCGAGGACTTTGGAAAAAATGGCGTCGTTGATGGCAAAGGGGTTGTGACTCTTGACCACCGCGATGTCGGCCATGGTGAAACCGGTCTTGGCAAGCAGCTTCTCGACGGCAAGCGTGGGAGCCTCCGGCATCAGCGCCGGATGGGCCCTTATCTCGGCTTTGGCGACAAACTGGATGACAATCTCCGGCCGCGGGCTGAGCTGTCTGGCTTTTTCCGCCGTCGTCACCAGCAGCGTCGCCATTCCGTCCGAAGCATGCGTCTGGGTCCCGGTCGTCACGCAGGCGTCCAGCTCGCGCATCTGGCGGAGCGCGTCCAAGGTCAGTTTGCGAACCCCGACGTCATCTGCAATGCGGCCCAGAAAGCGGCCTTGCACGTTCAACACTTCGAGCGGCACAAGCACCCGATCGAGAAACCCGGATGCCTTGGTTTCGAAATACTGCTGATACCGGCAGAAGGCGATGTCCTCCACCTCCCTTCGGTCAAGGCGGTACTTGCGGGCGGCATTGCCGGCCGTGGTCATCATCGCCAGGCCGGTGGCCGGGTCGAATCCGAAATTGTCCCAAACGTCGCTCAGCGCCATCGTCCGCTGGTAGGCCCGTCGTTCCGGGAACACGCCCACGGGCGAATCGCTCGTCCGGTCGAAGGTCAACACCCCCACGACATCGTTGGCTCCACTCTCGACTTCCGCCCCGGCCAGGAGGACGGCCTGCAGCCCGGTCGCGCAGGCCTGCTCGATGTGAAATCCCGCGATGCGGTGCCCCAGGCAGCTTGCCACCAGCGGCGCATTCCAGAACTTCCAGTGCCACGGCACGGTGGAGCCGATGATCAGGTAGTCCAGCTCGCTCTTGGGGACTTTTCTGATTCCGAGGATGCGATTCATCGCCTCGCCGGCAAACTGGCCGATGTTGACCTCCGCCAGCGCCGAAGTCTGCCACGCAGGAAAGAAGCTGCTCCCCCAGGTCCCGTACGGGATCCTGGCTTGGGGGAACATGGTGACATTCTCTTTCATCCGTCCCTCCTCCGTAGACAACGCGATGAACGACTTGACGGCTCACGCGCGGGGCACGGCGTGTGACCAGGTGACCCGCGGAACACGTGCCACCGACCGTGACCGGATGATCGAACGCCCAAAAGATCGCGGAGCATCATTCCAAGCCGTTCCAATGCCCGCGCAGGGCAGCAGGCCGGCGCCATTTATCAGCGAGTAGTGTAGCAGGATGTCTGCGGATACTGCAAGACGCCTGTCTCTTGGGCGCTGCTCGAGTGCCGGATCTCGGCGAAGCGGAACGTCGTTTCGGCCCACGGTGACCTC
>Ga0180437_10010300_pt1 | contig 11425 bp, 22 predicted proteins | sample SS_ome_4_FD_132410 | JGI IMG/M metagenome (GOLD analysis project Ga0180437, IMG submission 132410) | Hypersaline lake sediment archaeal communities from the Salton Sea, California, USA - SS_3_D_1 metaG | ecosystem: Environmental > Aquatic > Non-marine Saline and Alkaline > Hypersaline >... | reverse complement strand
TATATAAAAATAAAAAAGATATGTTAAAACTAATTAATTTAAACTACAAAAGGAGTTACAACACCATTTTTAGATACGATGCCTTTTCTATATTCTCTATTCATTATTTTAGTTTTTGTTGTAATTATAATGCAATCTAAATTATCATTTTTCATTGCTTTATTTAAACTCTCGAATTCTTGTACTTCATAAGAATTATCATTAATCTTTTTTGATGTCTTTTTTATTCCCTTACATTTTATTTTTTCATTAAATACATAATCCTTTGGAGCATGAAAAATTGCAGTACCTGTTATTTCATTACCTTCTTTATCTTGCCCCAATTCATTTTTTAATTGTCCTAATTCTTTACCTATATATCCTCTTTCTTTTAATATGTCAAACCCTTTCTTATTTACAAATAGTGAATCAGTATCACAATAAAACACATTCATTTTAAACATATTTGAAACATCTATTTCACTTTCTGCAATTTCTTTTAAATACATTAGATAAACCCTGCAACTTGATGTAACATAACTCGAAATTGCTATTAATGAATCAAAAGCTTTTGTTTTTTTTCTTTCTTGTATATATAATTTATCTCGAATCTTATATAAATCTCCTTCGGCTAAAATTGTTGCTATATGTGAAAAACAAAGCTCATCATTAGTTATAATTGATATATTATCCTCTATTATTTCCTTATAGTCATCATTTATTTCGTTTTGTGTTAAAGGGCGCATAACTTCTCTTAATTGTCCCCATTTGCCGTATAAATTTGTCAAAAATTTTTTACAAAATTCCCTGACTATTCCCGAGTTATTTTTTTTAATTTCATAAAAAAAATCAATGTATTTATCAAATAAAATTTCACTCTCGTATATTGCTATATGTTGAATTGATAATATTTCCCCATTTTTTAAAATATACTCTAATTCAGGTTGACAAAACGAACCTTCTAAATAATTTCCGTGCAAATTACAAATTATATCATTATGTTTATTTAAAAGATAGCCTTTCCTCAATTTATAACTCACTTTTGCAATACAACAATATTTTTGATTATTAATGCAAATTTTAAAAATTTTTTTTAAAAACTCTTGAGAATGGTTACAAGAAAAATAATTTCTTTTTAATCTGGCGGGTAATCTCGTATATTTCATTATAAATGCATAAAAAGAATTTATGTCAACATAATAACAGTCTTTTATTTCCACATCTTTTAAAAAAACATCCGAAATTCCCCCTCGATAGGATTCTTGCTCTAATTCTGTTACTTTTACAAAATTATGTACAAATATCGTTTTATTTTGATGAAATTTAGTTCTATAAATATTTAACGCTAATGAGGATTGAGTATTTTTTAATGTTGATGTAAGTTCATGATCCCGTAAAAAATCTATATAAAATTTTAAAAACTTCCAGACAATTTCGCAATCTCTCACAGCATATATTTCCAATTCCGATTCAGAACATTCATCAAAATTAATGTCTAACTTCTCAAGATTTATTATTTTTCCAAAATTTTTCACAGTTTGATATGGAAAATAATTTTGCATATCTAAAAATAATATTTCCTGAATTTTCTTATCAATCTTTTTATAAAAAGGTAAAATTAAAGTTCTATTTTTCAAATAAAATTTTTCAGAAACTTCAAAATTTAATTGATGTAAATAATGAAAGGCTTGACTTGCCCTTAAATCGAAGCCCATGTTGTTATTTATTACTATAATTTTCTCTTTATCTGCTATAAATTGAGAAAATAAAGCCCAAAAGTTGTCTAAATTCCAAAAAAAGCCTTTATGTATTACATTAAAATCCTCAACAAAAATGTAACTAATTAATTTAAACGTTAATTTTTTTTGTGTTTCGCTAATTTTTTGCTCTTTTGTTTCTACATCAAAAATAACATAATTAGATTGAAATTTCCCTTTTTCGTATACATTATGTCTAAATGTATGATTATAACATTCATTTATTGTGACTTGTTTTTTTCCTTTCTTCATTCCAACCCTTTTTCAAATTCATCTAATGTCTTTTGTCTATCCTCAAATTCTAAATATCTTTTTTCTTTTGGTTTAGAAATCCTCAATTTTATCGATTTAACCTGATAAAATGATTCTAAAATTGCTAATTGTCGCCTGTAATCTTCCTCATCGTTATATTTAATATAAAATTTATCTGTTTTTCTATATTTTGAATTCTTTTTTACAGATAAACGTTCGACTTTCTTTTTTAATGTAATTTCTTTTTGTTTATATGTTCCTTCCTCAAATTCGAATAGCCTTTTAGTTTCATTTGTTAATATTTTAATTAAATCTCTTTTGTATCGCTTATTTTTTATCGGAATTTGTTGCTTTTTTTCAATCCATTTAACATGATGTATTACCATTTTCGATTGATTATTTTCAATTTGTTTCAAAAGCCTTTTTGCAGCTTTTAACGAATTTATTGTTTTAATCGTTCTTTTTCCCTCATTGAAAGCCTCGTTCCATTGTTTAATGCTAAAATTTCTTGCAGTATTTACCGTTATGCCTGAATTTAAAATTTTCTGATACGTTGAATTTAATCTTTGTAATTGTTTCTTTTTCAATCTATTAAACACCTGTTCTCTCGTTTATTTAACCAATTTTTCAAACACTTTTCCCAGTTGATACACATTCTACAGCCTGAAGATTTTTCTGAAAAAATTCTATTATTTTGTTGTTTTTTAACTATTTTTTTATTTTCTCTCAATTTTTTCAGGTTAAAAAATTGTTTATAATCTGTAAAATCATATATTTTTCTATTTTTAACGCCCATTTTATTTGCTCCTTAAAAATGATAAATATTTTTTATATAAATTGTTGTATTTTCTTTGTAAAATAATTACTTGCAATTCCCTTTTAGAGCAATCGTGACATATTATATTAGAGTGATGTAAACATTCATGTTGCGTATTTTCTCCATTTAAAATTATTATCAGCGTTTTTAAATATTGCAAGTGTTCAAAAATCATTACATTACATTCACATAAAAATATAAAAAATAAAACGTTTAAAAAAATAGAGGGAATTATCAAAAAAAATTGATAACTTTTTCCCGTTTTTAAATTAGTTTTTTAACAATTGAACTATATAATCTGTTGAAAAACCTGCGCCTACACGCGTAATACTCAAATTTTTACCCTGTAAAGGTCTGATTTCCTTTAATTTTAGCATTAAACGTTTTGAGGTTACACTAAGAATCTTCGTTTCTGCATCATCTAAATCAATACCCTCAAAAATGTATTCTACTGCTTTTTTGCCGTTGAATTGAGTTTCATTAGTTTTAAAATCATTTGATAGAAATTGAATTTTAATAGTGTTTTTCGTTTTAAACGTAAAAAAAGGATCCGATTTTTCAATTGATTCCCAATCATTTTTTGTCATATTTTTCCACCAATTTTAGAAAAAATTAAAATTAAAATTTTTTCTAATCATATAATATAAGCATATAGATATAAAGTTTTTTATCTAAAAAATTAAATAATATATCTAAATTTTTCGATAATTAGGCATGTTGTAAATAACAACAATAAATGAAATGTAAAATCGCGGATTACCTCCGCGATTTTAAAAAATGATTATTATGATGTTTTTTATACTAAAATCAAGAATAATATATTGAAATTTCCTTATCTTTCTTAGAATTCCCCTTTACCTTATTTTCAAGCTCTTTTCGTTTTTGTGTCCTTTTTTGTTTCGCTTCTTGCTTCTTTTTTTGTTTTTCTATTTTTTCTTTCTCTTGTTTGTTTTTTCGTATCTCATTTTGAATGCAATAATAAATAGCCGGTGCAAATTCAGGAGAAACATTTTTTTCAAATAAATATGCTTTTATAGCAACTAAAGACCATTTTTCATTCAGTTTTAGCATTTTTTCAGCATATTTTCTGGCTATTGTAATAACTGTTTCATGTTTCATGTTTTTTACAACAATATTTTTCATTTTATCAGACATTACGATTTCTCTCGTTTTAAAATAGGGATAAATTTTTTCACCATTCTCATAAGATAATGTCCAAGATTTCTTCTTTTTTAATACTCTAACACCTTTTCGCTCAATATTATGATACACTTGATAAAAATATCCTATTTCGGTTGCTTTTGCTTTTATCACTATGCCTGCCAATTCTCTGAATCTATTGTCAAGGCTTCCGCTCAGTTGAGCTGTTATTATGTATCTCGAGAGAGTCTTACGAGATTGAAAGGCTTTATACGATAAATACAAATTTAAACTATATGCGGACCTTCTTGATTCAATTAGAGTATAACCTTCATCAAAAATAATCAGGTTTGGTAAAACAGAAGTGTTCAATTTCTCTAAATCCTCGATTTCTAACGATTTATAGTTTGGAATATTTATTTTATAATTTGAGCGTACAATAATAAATTTACTCTGCATTAATGCAAAGTGAGTTGCTAAAGTCGTTTTTCCTGAGCCGGGCATTCCAACGATTAATATTAACCTATCATTTATTTTTTCTTTCACTTACATCAACTATTCAACAATTTCTTCCCTTTTTTCTAGTTCTTCTTTTTGATTTTTTAATATTTCAACAATTTCTTCCCTTGAATGTCTTTTATATGATACCATATTTTGCAAATAGTAATCTTGAAAAGAATGTAACAAAGCTGATGCACCATATAATGCTTTAGATTTCGAAAAATCTTCTATAATTGATAAAACTGCTAAAGATTTCGGCTTTAAAATTTCCGTTTTAAGTTTCAAATTTCCTTTCGAACTCATTAATTCAGCTATCACTTCAAATAATTCTGAAGCTGTTGAAGAAGATTGCAACAATTCAGAAAATTGATTATCTTGTGATTCAGCTATTATTTTTTCTACAATTTCTTGAACATTATTAGAATCTCGTTCTTCTTTCTTAGATTTTACCATTTTATAAAACTCCCAATTGAATTAATATCATAATAACAGCAATTGCTCCAAAAACTCCCAAAAATATTCCCAATATTAAATTTTTTACTTCAATTGAAAAAGTTGTTTCATTTAAATCACTTGCTATTCCTGAAACAAAATTCCTCGAAACTAATATATCTAAATCTTTGGGCGATAACGCTGATTTAATTTCATTAAATGTCAATATACTATTATTATCTATATCCATATAATAATACGTGAATTGATTATTTTTTAACGTAGGCTCTCTTAAATTTGGTGTATAGGTATTTTTTGCATATCGAACTTTTGCTTGAGTTAAAGTTTTTAATTTAACTGTTTTTAAAACATGATATGTTCCATTAATTTTCCTACACAAGATTACGCTTGTTTTTATTTTATCAAACATTTTTAATATTCTCCATTTTTTTAGTTGTACTTATTTTTTTCTTGTTTTTGAATATATAAAATTTTTTCAATATTTACATATAATTGAATTAAAAAAATACTAAATAATAACAGCATTAATGAAAATACATCAGAAAACGCTGATGAAATAAACGACAGGATTGGAAAATAAATAATAGTTGCTAATAACCACAAAATTGGTAATATTACTGTAGACGATTCTTTATTAACATGAATATTCACTAATAATAACACTATCTGAAATAACACTATTATAACAGGTGTTAATAAGAATTCTATAAATTGCTCTATCATTATTCAGACCCTCCTTTTGCCTCATGAGATGTTGAGCCTCCGCCTACTCCACCGATTTCAGCACATGAATAAAATACTCCAAAAGCGTAAAGAAAAGTTAGTGTCATATAAATGATGTTACCAAACGTAGGAATCAATTGCAAAAACGAAAGCGACATCGTTGATAAAATAGACCAAGTTACGAAATAAATAACACATCTATTTATAATAGTAACTGTTGTATCAGACAGTCCTGAGCCTAACACCTTTATACCTATGAAAGACAACCCTATTATTAATGTTAAAACACTAAAAATAATTATATTCGTATTTATTTGAAAAACATATCCTCCCGGTGTTGAAACTATGACTAACCGATAGTCTAAACCCAAAACCGTGCCAATTATAAACATAAAAAGATTCATAAACAGCGTAGGAACTATTAATTCTTTCAATCCTTATCCTCCCTTGATAATCTTGGTGCTATTGCTTGATAAATAATCAAGCTTAATAAAAATATCACAATACTGAGCCAATACGCTTCAATGAGCCCGAACCCTATAAAAAGTAGTAAAAATAATATTTCAAAATATAAAAAATACATGAAATTCATATCAAAAAACATATAAACTAAACCTAACGCGACTAAAGCTGTTATTCCTATCAATAAGAACTGATAAAATAATATCATTATGTATCTCCCGAATTTTTCATTAATTTTACATAAATTATAACTAATGTGACTATCATTAACATTCCAATAATCAACGGTATCATTGCTGTTGCTGTTAAAATTAATGTCATTATAAAAAACATCAATAAAAACCCTGTCCTCTTAAATTTGACATATCCAATTGCTGAGGGTATTACTAATAACAGAATTGGAACTATCACTTCAACAACATTTAAAAAAAATGATAAATCAGATGGTGTAAAATCTCTCGTTATGCGTAACGTTAACGTTACATCAAATTCATTCAACACGTAACATCTATATAATTGATTAACTGATAAAACTGTTAATAAATCTGAATACACATCAGACGAAATCTCTTGATACGTATTCGTTAAATATAATTGCTCTGATGCTAAATCTCCACTCACTTTACATATTTGAGATTGAAAAATACCTGCTGATAAATCCATTTTCAACTCTAATTTTGTAATTTTCTCATATGTTCGTGAATAATTAGCCGTTATGTAAAACGTGAATAATGATTCAACATTATACGCGTTGACCCATTTTGATGTATAATTCAAGATTCTGTGGCGAAAATAATGTTCATCAACAGTTGAATCTAACGCTGTTATTACAAGGGGAGTATTTGCAACGCCTACATTTTTTATAATTACAGAAGCATGATTCATTTGACTACCTGCTAACTGCTGGTACGGTGCTAATGTTGCATCATATAAATAATCAGCAGTTCCAACTCCATCATCATAACTAACAGCAAAAAAATTCACGTATAAATAACTATTATACACATATTCAAATCTCAACATATATGACAAATAAAAATAATTCGCATCAGCATCAGCATGATGAACATATTGAACATTAAACAAATCAGCAAACGCTGCACCATTATAATACTGCCATTTCATTGTTAACACGTCTCCTACCCTACTTACGTTTACAATGCGAAATTGATGTTGTGTATTGCTACCAAAATACAAATAAACATAAACATTTCCCGCCCCAAACACATTAGGTAAAACTTGATGGGAAAACATATATTCAATAGTCCCGCCTGAATGCGTTTGATTATTAGCACTTAACGTGACACCTATGGTAGGCGCTGAAGATTCTGTATAAATAAAATATTGTTTTTCGGTTATGGTTTGCAACGTCTGAGTAACTGCATGTAATGTCGTATGAGAGAACTCAAACCTGTCTCTGATTTCTGTAGAATTTGTAGAATAAATACCCCACAGCGCATTTGTACCGGGATTTCCGACTACAGACAAATTGGGTGCTGAACCTGTAAAATAATTTTGTAAATCAACAACACACGATTTCCCCTCATAATTCCACCCGCCCTCGACCGGTTGTAACGTGTGGGTTTGAGAAAGCTCTACAGTTTCTGTTTCAACTGCTATTGCAGGATGAATTAATGATATTGAAAATAAAAAAGAAAATAAAAAAAAAAGGGAAATTAAAAGAGATTTACGTAATATAGTCACATTAACTACCCGTTCCCGATGACCTTATTTTCGGTAAAAATAACATGACTACTCCTAAAACGATACAGATTGGAACAAGAACTGTAATCATCGTAATTATAGAGGCATCCATGCCAGTTCCTGTCCAATTTGCTGACAATAAATCGCCTAATCCGATTGGTAGCAATACTGATAATACTATTAAACTAAAGGTGATACCAATGGCATAGCCAATCATTTTGTTTGTTTCCATATCTAATATCTCCAAAGATATTTACACATTAATAAAATACAGAAGTATAAAAAGTTATCGAAAAAAATTGATAATAACTCTATTTTTTTCAAGTATTTTTATTATTCATTAATCCCAAAATTCCTGCAGGTAAAACCAAAATTAAAGGTTTTAGAATAGGTATTTCTAAAAAATAACAAAATTCCTCAAAAAAAAATAATGTAACAAATAGATATGATACAACAAAAAGTGTTAAACACGAATATATTAAAATTGCTTGTAAAAAAGAAACTCGAATTGGTTCTTTTTCTATTCTGTTTAATAATTGGTTCACTTGCTCTTTTACTAATTCCTTTTCTAATTCATCTATCATGTAATCTAACTCAACAACCCTAAAGTATTCAGAAAGACGAAATTTTTTCATTTTTTACCTTCTGGAGCTTTTTAAAAAATATTTCAGGAATATTTAATAATTTTCGATATTTTTCTAATCCACATATTGCATTTTCTTCCCAGTATTCTAAATAAATGTCTTTATCATGTTTATCTTCCATCCATTCATCATAATACGAATCTGCCTCAACTAATCCGGTATCATTGTTCGCGCATTTATGAGGGATTTCAATTAAATATCCTGTTTTATTATCAATTAATGAAATGCTTCCACATTCCCGTAAGACATAAATTTCATCTATTTCTGTCAAAATAATCTAACTCCCATTATATCTCCTTCCTTTCTAAAATTTCTAATACTGTTAATTTTCTATATCCACCTGCATAACACAAAAATAATTTCTTTAATTGATAATTTGCAGGAACATAATAATTCCAAGATTTCAAAATTATAATTTCAGGTTTAACTTTTTCTTCAAGTAAATTAAATAGTTGTCTTGTTTGTGGAACATTAGCAAAAATTATGAATTGTTTTGAAGTATTTCCAAGTTTTTGATATTTTTCTGCAAAACGTTTATTATATGGTGCATCTATAATAACAGTTTTAAATAAATGTAATGCTGTAGAATTTTCTAAATAATAAAAAACATCCATTTTTACATTACCATGAACATAATCGACTCTTGTTTCTCCAATTTCTGATTTACCAGAAAATAAATGTAATGTCATTCCTGTTAAATTTTCTTTTATAATTTTCAATTTCTTTTTTGTGAAATTACCTGGATATTTATTAGTTCCATTTCCAACTTTTATTAATTCCATCATTTTTTCACCTCATCTCCTTTTATTTGGTAATGCACGTTATAATCCCTTTACTTAATTTTCATAAATAAATATTGCATATTCCATTGCTCTCATAATCTTTTTTGCAACATTTGGAATTCTAAAAACTGTTAAAATAACAGATATCGCACATTTTTTGTAATCCTTTTTATCCATATATTTTGAAAACATTTCTTGACCTTCTTTAATGTATTTTCCTTTTCGTTTTTTATAAGAAACTGCTATATGTCCACCTATTTTCATCAACTCCTTCGGTTATATTTCTCTAAAAAATAACGAAAATTGAACATTCTTATTTTGAAGATATTGTCTAAATAACACGTAAGACATTTCATTATCTAATCTCACATAATAAAATTCTCCCCCAATATCTTTAAAATGATTCATTTTATGATTTCTACAATACGAATATAACGTATCCCTCTTTATCTGATTTGCTCTTATTTCAAATAATGCTATCATCATTTATCCACCAAATACCTATATCAAGTTCATCCATTATTACCATACTCCATTAAAATATTTAAAACTTTCTTGAACTTCTGTATATCGAGGTAATATGCGTTCCATATCATGAATAAAATTTTTTCTAAACAATATTCCTTAATTATTTGCATTGTTGCTGTTATTACATCGTCTCGTACATCCAAAAATCGTTTTCCTTCATCTAAAATTTTTATTATCATTTTTATTATCATTTTTTTCACTCCATTTTTTATTATATTCTGAAATAATAGTAATATATTATCCCAGCTCAATATTTTTAGCTCGTGTTCTATTGTAAAATCGTGTTTTTGCATTATTTTGAAATCTTGGATCAAATATTTTATCTGCATTTACAATTTCACGTAATGATTTTAATTTCGATTTAACTGCATTCAATTGTAATTGTAATGTGTTTTTCAAATTGTTTTTTTGTGAAATAATAGAACGCATTGTATCTATATTGATAATAGATTCAAATTCATTATTATTTTGTCGTGTAAATTTTTCTATTTCATTCAATTTAGAAATAATTTTATCTATTTTTGCAATTTCACGTAAAAGTTTTGTTTCCTCATTATATAACATTGCTATATTATTATTTACATAATATGTCATTTTTATCACTCCATTTTATCTGTATTTACAGATATAAATGTTTCGTTGAATTGATTTTTTACGAATAGATTACAACACAATAGCATTAATATTTGTGCATTCATTTTATCACCAAATGGCGAGTTTTTCTCTGTATTCGCGTATTTCATCATCATCCATGTTGAATTGATAACAATGCGAATTGAATATTTCATTATATTTATGTTCGATTTCACTAATACGTTTTTCTAATGTTTTGATAATTGATGTTTCGATTTCTATTTGTTTATCATTCAAAAATTCAGTTAAATATTCATTACTATTTTCACAATTATACGTAGTATTCACAATTCTATTTTTGTATTCATCTATATATCTATCTAATTGTCTATATTCACGTTTTATTTTATCCATTTCAATCATTCTATATTGACAATGTGCGTAACCCTGAGCAATTGATAGAATATTACCATAATAATACAAATCCTCACTCTCATCATCTATTTCATCCGAATAATATGTTACAACCATTTTTTATTCCTCCATTTTTTTACATATTTTTTTCGTTTATTATATTCTATATGCAATCTCTTTTTCGAGTAGTTCACAATTAACGAGATAAACGATAACATGTTATAATTATCTCTAACACCTTGGTTTCTACTGGAAAAAAATTTTTGCGGTGAAAAAATTAACATTATGTTAAATAATAAAAAAAGGTACGAAATGATATTCTAACTACATTTCGTCTATTAATGTTTCGTTCATCAATTCGTTCAATTCACAAAAACGTAGGTCGTTTAATAATTCGATATTGTCACTATCAAGTATTTCCTGCAATGCCCGCTCTTTACTAATAACTTCAGCGTAATCCCTTTCTCCTTGCCATTGAGTTCCATGAATTAACACGTATTGACCATTTTTCAATTTTGTTATTCCCTTGTGTCGCCCAGTTCCACCGTTTTGGTAATCGCTATTCACTAAATAGTCTAAATTATTAGTGTATTCTACTCTTGCTATTACTCGTCTATCTTCATCATCATCATACACATTTACATAATATGTCATTTTTTATCACTCCATTTTTTTTTATTATATATTATATATAAT
>Ga0180437_10010299_pt1 | contig 11425 bp, 15 predicted proteins | sample SS_ome_4_FD_132410 | JGI IMG/M metagenome (GOLD analysis project Ga0180437, IMG submission 132410) | Hypersaline lake sediment archaeal communities from the Salton Sea, California, USA - SS_3_D_1 metaG | ecosystem: Environmental > Aquatic > Non-marine Saline and Alkaline > Hypersaline >... | reverse complement strand
GAGGCGGCATTTTTTGAGAAATTCAGTAACTCTTCCATCCCAGCACCGGCGTTTCTCAGTGGACCGTAAACCCCTCTAAAAATGTCCATCAATTCGCTGGCTGTTGCAGGCGATTGAACAGCAATATCATTTAGTTTTTCAAATAGGCCGCCGGCGCTAGCCGTTGCCCTAGAAAACGATATCCTTTCAATGCTGGCCATCAGGGTAGCCAGTGAGGTAGTCATATTTTCAACGTTTGTATTAGCGCTGAGAGAACTTGACGCCAATGACCGAACCGCACCGGCGAGCGCTCTCATACCGACGTATGTTCCACCAGCTATCACAAGATTTCTAACCATTGAAGATAACTGATTATTTGCATTGCCAAAACTGGTTTGCAGGCTTCTTAGCGAAGAAGCCAAGTTAGCAAGAGCCCGTTGAGTTTTATCGCTTTTTTTTAGCTCTAATTTTGCTTCGACTTCATAGGTGGACTTAGTCATAAGGACAGGATATCACTTTTTTCTTATTTTGTTTTCTTCTTTGATTATAACAGATAACTCTTCGCAAAGAATATTCCGCTCATCGTGTGGAATATGAAGAGTTTTTTCGTAATCTGTGCCTGTATAGCGAGTGAGAAAAGCTGACGTACGAATAATTTGTCGCTTATATCCTGACTGTCTTTTTTCATAGTGTTGAATCCATTGCGAATACCAAACTATACAAAAATAAGGATTCAGCCTAATTCCGCACTCTTTAACGACTTTACCAACGAATCACCACCAAGCCCTGAACAGTTGTCCATAAAAGCCATCCCAAGCGCCAATCTTCCAGCCATATTTAAATTTTCCCACAACGTGTCCACTTGATCAGGGTGGAGAAAGACGCCATTCATCAATCTTATAGCAGCTTTACCAAGCTCTACAGCCAAGGCCATTTCACTGGCACCTTGAACTCTTTTTAATACTTCTAGTTCTTCTGCTGGTGTAAGCTCGTGGAGTGTGACTTTAAAAGGCTCATCAAAAGCGCCCAGCGCACACTGTTCTGGTCTGATAACGACAGAAACCTTTGTCCTTCGCACTTCTGGCACAATTGGGACTCCCTTGGCATCTGTCCGCTGGTCAGCCATTGAGACCGACATTTTTTCCTCAAATTTTGCCCAGAGACCTGGATCAAATTTTAGATCCTCACTTTTAGCAATTGATTCTTTTTTTCTTTTACTTTTACTCATTTTCACCCTCGGTGTGTAGGGAGCCACCCCACCAGAGACCACACCGACGAGATGAACCCTATTCTCTGGCAGGATGGCATAAAAAACGGTCTATCGTGTGATTCGACCGTCGTCGGCTGCGAAATCTAATGTTACGGATACATGTTCAGAACGACTACCTGCACTAATGGGGATATCCCCAAATTTACAGTTTGGCACCACGATTTTTCTTCTTTGCCCATCTGGGAATGCATAAATTCCAACCATCCTGAAATTTTCGCCTGGTAGTCGTCGCCGAGAAACAGCATTGATCCTATCTATTAACGCAAAGGCATCAGGATTGTCCATATGGAAAACCAAACTACCCGAAACACCTTTATAGATATCATCCTTCTGGTTGGTTGTTTGTCCGATATATTCCTCGTCAGATATCTCTCTATCAAAGTTGATGTCGAGACTTTTCACATGAGCAAGACCGCTTTCAGTTCCGACAGTCGCTGAGACCATCGTCGCGGTGACTTCCTGACCTTTTATCCTTAAAGCCATTTTATACCTCCGATATTTCGACGGTTTCGCCAATCTCTGTCAGCACAAGAAATGAATCTTCTGAAGGGATCATTTCAACCTGGATTTTCCTAACGGAGACACCATTTTGGGCCAACGTTGGATTCTCAGAAGTTACATTTTCAAAAGAGTATCCCTGTATCCTTTGAAAATCTGGATTGTCTTCCGAAACAAGATCCGCTAAAAAGCTCTCAATGGCAGAATCGATACCAGCAGAGCGCTTGACTGTTCGGAGTTTTTTAGAAAATGGGAGTAGAGCGATAGCAATTGAATCCTGAATATAATCCGCCATTTTACGGCGTTTCTGCGTTTTTCTCCCTGGAGTTAGCTCGGCGGTTACCTCGCTTTGGAAAACGATATTCCCGTCAATATCCACTTTCGGAGCACAAATACCCGCTTCCTTGAACGCGATATATTGAGACTCGGTCTGGAAAAAGCCTGAAGGCTCTTCAATAGAGTTGACAAAGTCAAGCAATTTCGTGTCTTGACATGGATTTTCTTCCGGATTCAGGTAGCAGTTAATATAGGCCAATGGTCCATCAGAGCCAATAAGGATTTCGCCGGTCTCTGTAAATCCAGTTCCACCGGCTGCACCAAGCTCAGCAATCTCAGGGATCGTAACGTTGAAACCAGGATATGTATAAAATACTCTATCAATGCGATAACTTGCAACGTCAGTAATTGCCGCCGTTGGAGTGTATCCGAACGGCGCTCGTGTATGAAATTTTCTACCGTAGCATCCCTCATCACTAGCAGACGTAGCATTTCTTTGACCGGCTTGAACCGTCGAGTCAGACCGACGAGCGCACAAAGAATGGTTTGCGATCCGAGAAATCCTATTGGTGGGTAGAGTGGCATCGAAAGCAGTTTGATATTTCGCGTCAATTTGAGAGTCTGTTAAGGCAGCGGTTAAGGCTTGAGGGTTGTCGCACTCAATATAGCGATTTGTCGGCTGGTCAACCACCACATTTACAGTATTAGCCGATGCACCGCTAGCAGTTCCGTCATCAGTCGCGGGTCGCACCTTGATATTATATGTTCCGGTTGACGGTGCAGTTGCTGTACCCGCTGGGATGGCTGTTGTCACCATCACGACCCATTCATCGCCACCAGAATTTCTAACCCTGGTTCCAGCGGCGATGGTATCGGCTACTCCCTCATCGGCGGTGATTGTTGTGTTGGTCGTAAATCCCATAGCAGTTGCCATGGATGTAGCAGAGATTAGGATTGTTCCCGTCGTTGATCCATCACGGTAAACAAGCACTCTTCCGTCACTCGTAACACTGGCACTTACATCGGAAAGACCGGCGCCTGTGATGAGAGCAACAACCTCTGTTGCCGTAACAGAGACTAAGTTCGCAACGTTTCCCGAACCGGTCGCTGGTGTGGCGTTCATGTTGATTTTTGCCAGCGCTCCAGTATCAACATCCCTCAAAGTCACGGATGCTCCGGACCCCTGCTGAATTGATTCAATCCGTAATTGTCCGGAATTGTCTACGGCAACGGTACTTCCGAAAGCCGCGTTTATTCTAGCTATTATCTCCGCAAGAGTGTCATCAGCGGCTTGCATTGTCACGATAACCTCAGCAAGATTATCGATTGTAATGCCGATCCGTTCGCCGTCAACGAACGGGGTTGTCAACGGATATGTTACGGCAGGAGAAGAGTCTTTTTGGGCCTTAGTAGCCGTAATTGCCGTACTGTTTTGAGGGACTTGACTGTCGACGTCAATGGTTAAAATATCGCTGGTAGCTAACCCCGTAAATGGACCAACGTTACTCACCAGACCGGCGACAAGCGAAAATTGAACTTCGCCTACGGATGTATCGACACGGGTAATAATCTTCCGGTTGGGCTCAAGATATTTACCCTTTATGAAACCGTTCCCGTTCCAATTTTCTCCAAGGTGTCTCCTGGCACAAGGATTTTGGTATCTAGTGTTTCCGTAGGTATACCCAAAACCTCCAAACAGCGACTGTTCAGACTCGGCACCGAAAACCTCGGTAGGGGTGTCAAAAACGCCGTCTTCAAACTCACCCACCAAAAGCAGAGTACCAGTGCCTACCCCAGTCACCGGGCTTACTGGTACACCATCAACCAAGACAATCCGCTCAAGCTGCAACAAATATGCGTCACTCGGGACAAATCGCCGCCGTGATATAAAATTACTCATCTATGTTTCCTCCGGATCTTGGGGATCGATAACTTCTGTGCATGGCATTATTAGAGGCAATATTGTAGCCTCCCTCAATGACACGATATCACTCTCCAGCCGGACAATGCAACGCAATCTCCATTCGTTGTCATATGCTGCATCGCCGGTGTCCATATATTCTGTTTCCAGTAGCGTGAATCGCATTTCGCGATTATAATACTGTTCTGGACCCTGTAATAAAATGCCTGCCATCTCTTCTGAGGGATTAAAAATTTCTCCCAAAGCCGCTTCGACGGCGGCTTGATCGGCTTGGTTTGAAAGCCAAAAATCTAACTGAAAATCCGTTTCAAGTTCTGATTCTTTCCAGAGAACCGTTGCGTTACTCCCTTTAGGTTTCCCGAGATAGCAATCGAATTCACCGATCGTCTCTTCGAGCGGAATAGGTTGAAATGAATGCTCGGAATAATTCGACGGACCAGCCTCAATAATTGACGCACTGGGATACACATGCGGCTCTTTAGCATTCGGCCATTGAGTTTTTACATCGACGAGACGAAAAGTTTCGTCTTCAGATTTGCCTCCATAGACGTAAAAATCCACCGTCTTAAGATATGCAGCTAACGTCAAAGCCGCGGCTTTTCTCGGACCCAAACGATTTCTTCGAGCTATTGGAGGTCTCGTATATTCCTCCTTTAAAAGGGCGCCTATCATCAAACTATCTCCGCCAAATGTTTATCAACGAACCGCTTAATTATTTTTTTTGTGTAAAGTTTTCTTACAGCTTTTTTCATAAAAAACCGAGGTTTGGTTCCATGTTGCGCAATAGAATCAGACACCCCCATAGCAATTCGTTTTGCCTCTTTCGGTTCGGTGGCAATCCCCTTTTGGAGGACCCAATCCACTAATGGCTGTATTGGTGGTCTATGAGGTCTCGTACCATACTCAACAAATGGCGCATGAGGTGCATCTACTGATGTGATTGCTCCAGTGTCTGTCTTGGTCGTTTTTATCGATCGTTTAAGCGCACCGGTATTAACAGCAGGACTTGGTGATGCATTTTCTATCTCCGAAGCAACAATACCCTCAAGGTACAACGCCGCCTCTTGCAACCCCAAAATCGTTGCATCTTCACCTTTCTCGCCCATTTCAGAAACGATTTTAGAAAATTCATGCAATGAAACCTTATACGTCATCGCCACACCTTATCGCGCTTATCTCGATAATCTCGGTCTCGCTGACGATTGTCTTCTTGCTTTCGTAGGGTCACCACCCAATCAAATTTGTCTGGGCGTCTTTCTGGCACCCTTGAGACGACGTATCGTTTTCGCTGGGTTTGACCATCACGTTCGTCGACGTAAATTTCAACAAAACCCTCTTCGTCAACTCCGAGATCGGATTGTGTTGAGAAATAATATTTGATCTCGTCTTCGGTGTATCGCGGCGAAATTCTGTCGAGTCTGATGTTTCCTTTTTCGCTCGTTCCAGCAGTCGTGCTCTCACGATTAACTGAGGTTACGTTTCTGATGCGCGGTGTTGGAACGATTGCCTGATCTAAAACTGTTTCTGGAGTCCCTCTACCAATTTCGCCTCCAGACCATTTAACTCTCACAGCATGCACCTTGTATGGGCGGACTCCGAGATCAACGGCTATCTGTCTGATGCTATCCACAGTATTCCCCAGAGACTCAACCAGCGATGTTTGCGGGTTAAAAATCTCACCCAATGCAGGATCGTGATTCGGCGGTTGAGCACGTGGGTTCCTATTTGGTTCATCAGCCATCTACCCAATCACCTTTGCATTCATTCCACCCATACCGCCAACGCCAGTCGATACCGATGACCATGGATTGATGTAAACTCCAAGCTGATCTTGTAAAACACCAATCCAATATGTTTCTTCTCGTGAGAGGAGATTCAACTCTTGGACTGAGTCCATTTTTATCTCACCAACCTGTACGGCCTCAAATCTTTTTCGCGCGGCGCTACGCTGAGAAGTTATTTGATCAAGGTTGCAAAGACATTGACGAATGAAAACAATGGCATCATCAGAAATACGGTCAAACGCCATCCTGACAAGAAATTCTGGCTGACTTTCTGCTGGGTACCCGAGTTGAAAAGATTGGGCTAAGGCCTCCCAATTTGGGTATCGGAGATATCGTAGACATTTTGCTTTTTCTTCATCGGTCAAACTCAACATACGTTAAGTATAACAAATGAGGCGAAGAAAAGCAGATCAGTAAGATGAACTCGATTTGAGAGCTTTGACATCGCTCTTTTTAATGCCACGTGTTTTGACTTTTTTGGGCTTTGGGCCTTTTTCTGGTTTACCAGCTTTTTCAGCGGCTTTTCTCGCAACGTTCAGAGCAATCGCAAGAGCTTGTTTTTTGCTGACCCCGTTATCCATCTCTTTTTTTATATTTTCTCCGATGGTTTTTCGAGAAAATCCTTTTTTGATTGGCATTCTAACCCTTACCTATTTTTTTAAATTTTGCTCCCATCATAGCCAGAGCATCGGTATTATGGTGACGGCTATTCAAAATATCACCCTTGGAATATTTCGTCGTCACACCCCTATTCGAAAAAATAAAATCTTCTTCGACTTGGAAAACATCAAATTCGATATCTGGCCTTGCAGGCAATTTTTTAGCAGGTTGGATGAAAGACGCAAGTGCCTCAGTCGTCGAAACTGGACCGTCACCTTGACCTGATTTTTCAATTACGAGACTTACGGGATCACCGTTTTCAGATACCCATTCGTTTACTCTGCTCAAAAGGGTGTCTTTTTTCATATTTTGGAAGCCAGGAATTTTCATTTTTGCGGCGTGAGATTTTAATTCATCTAAACCCATTTTGGGATAGTCGTTCATGTGTCCTCCTATTAGGAGAATATTGTGAGATGTACTATTTGGCAAGTAAATGAGAGTGTTAGGCAGTGTTAGGCAGTGTTAGGCAGCGTGTTCTAAAATGATTGCTCTTTTGTACCTGGCACTTGAACCAGTAAGCACATCGGACGGCACTGGAAAATCACCAGACCATGACCATGTTTGAGCGACGGTCTGTTGTAGTCTATCGAGAGGTGCACGCATGATATAACGAATTCTCTCGGTCATAATTTGAACGCCGTTATTGGTAACCGAGAATTTACCGATTTTTCCAGTCGTTCCTGCCTCGCTCATGTATGCGGATTCATCAATGTATTTTTCATAGATAGATCCAGCGCCTGTGATAATGCACCTAGCGATTTCAATTCCAGTGTTGTTGATCAATTCGCCGCCAATATTCGAGGACACAAAAGATGAGCCGGCGCCTGAGGAAGTTAATGTTCCAGAATTTGATGAATTCGGAGATTCAGTATTTTCATAATGATAGCATTTTGCCATGGTCCCAATGACGAGATCTTTATAAGGAACACTATCAGGAAGAGCAGTATGCAAAGTCTGCCAGGCAGCGTCTTGATAAAGTTGTGACATTGCGGAAGTGTTGAGGTGACAATGATAGTATCCACTAGGGTGTGGCGGGACGTTGTTACTTCGCAAGGCCGCCACAGCATTGATGATCGTTTGAAGAGTCATTATGTTGGTGCCAGTGATGGCATCAACGCTCTCACCATTACCAACACGAATAATATTGCTTCGGGTACCAGCCCAAACAGCAACACGTGCACCGAGATTAGCACTCAATGCTGCTCCAAGGGTCAAAACACCTGGACCAAATGGAACGTTTGGATCATTCGGGGTTGCCGCGATCACCGTGTTTGCAGCAGGCGGAGAAACGCCACCGAAGGTGACATTTATCGGAGCTCCAGAGTTGACTGCGACTGGCACGCCATTCAGAAGAGATTCAGTGAATCCATTTAATGAGGCAACTTGTATCTGTGTGTCACCCAATGAAGCCGCGGCAAACGTGACGGTATTGCCACCGAGGTATGCTCTAAAGAGACGGTCCCTCACTAAAATATTGAGAGTTTCACCTGCATTCAACCCAAGTTGTTGAGCGTCTTTCACTACTTTCGGGGCCAATGCGACTGCCGATGTGGGCATATGGGTGTCAAGGGTATTCCCATATTGAGCCGCTTCGGCAACCCATTGCTCAAACTGATAAGCTGATGGGGTTGGATCAGATCCAGGTGTAAGCGGTGTTGTGTTGACGGTCAAACGGCCAGCCTTTGTAAAGGACATCCTTTCGCCGATATTTGCCGCCCATTTATCGGCCTGTACTTCCATTCTGTAAAGCAGCCGAGGAAAAAGTGAATCTTTGAAAATTCTTTCAAGGGTGTTGTCTTGGATGATTGTGGCTAGTTGTGGGTTAACACTTTGTAGTGATACAGCCATCAAGTCCTACCTTTCTTTTTTAAGTTTGGTAGCTACCTTCGGCCTATCCCGTCATTGACCGCTGACGTCGCGTACACGGCTCATAGGTGAGCTAATATTTAAAATACAATAAAATCATTTTTACTGCAATTTACTCCAGCCCCAAAGACTTTTTGTGCTTAGCCCAATCCTCATCACTGAGACTCATAGCGTCAAACTGTAGATCGTTCCCGTCGGCACGTGGTGGCGGCTCATTACCGGTTGTTGTTGTGGCCTGAGTTTGTACGGGTTCAACCGTTAGTCCAAGTGCAGCTTTTTCGGCAGGGTTCTCCATCAAGTCGTCGAAAAATTTGTTTTCATCGATGACATCAGTTTCGTTCTGAAGTTTGCCAGCCGCTTGACGTAGCCGAAAAATAGCATAGTCAGTATTTTTGATATTTTTCGATGCACAAACATTGATTATATGAGCTATGGTCTCAGCCTCTTCTTTTTCTGCAATTGCCTTTTGATATTTTTGCTCAGCTAATTGTTGCGCTTCGTGTGCTTTTTTCGCCTCCACTTGCGCTCTTTCGATATCGCTCATTTCTTGAAGCCGTCGTTGCTCGGCCTCTTCAGCAAGCTTGTCCTGCTCATCCTTCCACTTTTTCAGTTGATCAACACTTTCAAAGCCTAAGGATGAAAGCAGTTCTTTTTTTGCACTCTCACCTTTACGATTTAATCGGTCATCGAAACTCGACTTAGGCAATGTAAGCGTTTCTTCTGTTGGTGACGGGACACTTGGTTGTGACTGGACACTTGGTTGTGACGGGACACTTGGTTGTTGGGGGGGGGGTGTTTTTTTATTGTCTCCACTCATTCTCTGTTCCTTAAAAGGTGTCAGGGTTCAAAGAAGAGTGTATCACAGGATTTATGGAGAGCGAGATTTTAGGGTTCAGGATAATCCTCAGCGAGTTTTTCGCCGAATGGGCCATAAGCACCGACAGTTCCTGGAAGTGCCATATAGGTGATCGTCGCCCGTCCACCAGTTCCAGCGTCTGTTCCATTAAAAGACACACTAAGTCCTGTTGCAGCAAGACAAGCTTCGCCAGCAGAAGGTGTTCCACCTCTAGCGATTAATGTTTTTGCGCCTGGCGAAGAAATACCGCCACCAGTGTCGAGACTAGCAGTGAGAATTTGCATCGCTTCGCGAGATGCAGCAAGAGTGGCAACACCAGAAGCGGTAACAGCAACGTTGTCCGAAAAATGCGTTCCTTCAACTGGTGTATAAACGACAACCGCTTGGGACACAGCATCAGAAGCCGCAAATTGAATGTCACCACCAGGACTAATTGTGACTTGTCCTGTGGTTGGTGCAGCAGTCTCTTTGACCACAGGTGTCTTATAGCCTGTAACGGTTGCACCTTTGGCATAAGCCATAAGGATCGAATTCGCTTTTGCTCTGTCAGTGGTGCTATTCGGCAGTGTCAAAACATTGCTCGACACTGAACCAGAAACAGTGCGGGCAACGGTTGCTAACGCGTCACCGACTCGCGATCTTTGGATAGCGGAGGCTATTGTGTTTAGATTGCCGCTATTAATGACGTCTTTATTTGTGCTCATAACTTACCTCTATCGCTAGGACGATTGTCCGTGCGCAATGATCTCAACCGTTGCATCGGCAGCGATTTTTATTTTCGTCAATGTGTCAATTGTTGCTGTGGCAGACGAAGGAAACTGAGACATAAACAATCCAGTGATCGAAACGTCAATCCCTTTGGCGTTAACCAAGGTTGGGTTATCAAGTCCTAGTGTTGTTGTAGTAGCTCCAGAAAAAGTGATCGTCCCATTGGTGCCATCGTAGATAGTTTCAATGCCAGTAAAAAATAGTTGTCCTCCAACTACAGTTACGACCTGAGAAGTAATCCCGTTGAATGCCATAGCTGCATTAATTCGCGCAGCAACTTGAGCCGCTGTTTGATCAGCAGAATCAAACGTTGTCACCACACTGGTCCCATCGATAACCGTCGTAAGGGTTTCACCACCAGAAAAACCCGTGGGGAACGAACCACCAACACCCAATGCTGTTGCAGGAAGAGCATACAGACGAAGGATGATCGGCACACTGGATTTGATGTAAAGAAATTCAATGAGCGTTAGCGAGTCTGCACAATCCACATCAACGAATGACCCGCTGGTCTGAAAGATTTTGCACTGACATGAACCAGCCTGGTAGTAATGCTCCCCATTGCATGCTGCACCACCAAGTTCTAATGGTTTGGTCGTACTTCCTTCCGACGACGAACACGATGAAGCATCAGTGATTGAAAGGGAGCCGTTCACACTCACTTTCTTAGCCATATTTATTACCTTCTTTCAGGTTTGGTCGGCTCACCCCTAACAGGTTGCAGCGGCGTACTGGGCGATTGATCTGGCCGCCCAGTCAAATCTATTGGGTTTCCCCCTGGAACGGGAATAACCGGGTTTTCGTAATCTGGTTGTAGTGGACCGCCTGGAGCAACGACTGTCTCTCCAACGCCATTTGGTTCAGGACCAAAACCTGGGGGATTACCACTTCCAACATTGCTACTTTTTCTAAACGGGAATCGAGTCATATAGAGATCATAGCAGGACGAGAAAACCGAAACAACTGAGGTCAAATCGTCGTCGGCTTTGATGGCGTTGCTTTTGGTGGCGGATCTGGCGAATCAGAAAGTCCACCAGAATTCTCTCTTTCTCTTCTTATCCATTCTTTATCCACAAAATCATGGTCTGGTGGACATGCTGATGGTTTTGGTTGTTGCTCTTCAAAAGGATACTTTGGATATGCCCCATATGGGTTATGTCGTTTCATAAATTGATCATGAGCTATCTGAACATTCGAGGCAAGGCAGGAGAACGAGCCATAGCCGAATAGCGTCTTTGAGAGGTTTGCTCTCGTCTTTCAGACATGGCTATGGCTCGTCCTAGATCGCGTTGTTTGGTCGTGAGATTTAAAGATTGCAGTTGCTTGGTTGTAGGTGGTTGGGAATGATCTGTATTGGGCCAACTTGTACGCCAAGGGATCACAATCTCCCTGTCATGTGGCCTTGATGGCGGTCGTTGATACACACGACCTGCACCATCAATAAATGGTTTGTCAATATCTCTAACCTGTCCATGGACACCAACGCTATCAAATGCAGTGCGTTGGTCAAAGGTGGCAAGTATTTTCTTTTTTAAATCAGGGAATTG
>Ga0180437_10010297_pt1 | contig 11426 bp, 10 predicted proteins | sample SS_ome_4_FD_132410 | JGI IMG/M metagenome (GOLD analysis project Ga0180437, IMG submission 132410) | Hypersaline lake sediment archaeal communities from the Salton Sea, California, USA - SS_3_D_1 metaG | ecosystem: Environmental > Aquatic > Non-marine Saline and Alkaline > Hypersaline >... | reverse complement strand
AGCCGGGGGGAAAGGGAGTGGTGACACTCCGCCTCCCTGAACACCCGGTGCTGGCAATGACGCAGGAGCCGGTGCCGCCGCTGGTGGCGCAGCCATTGGTGCTGCTGGCGCAGGAGCCGGTGCCGCCGCTGGTGGCGCAGCCATTGGTGCTGCCCCAATAGCAGGTGGTGCAGCCGGACCACCAACAGGCATAGACGGAAACATTCCAGTACCTGCTGGAGCCGGTCCTGACAATGCTGCCGGTGCTGGTGCTGCTGCCGGTGCTGCCGGTGCTGGTGCTGCTGCCGGTGCTGCCATTGGTGCTGCTGCTGCTGCCGGTGCTGCCATTGGTGCTGCTGCTGCCGGTGCTGCCATTGGTGCCGCACTGCCAGGCATGCCAACAACCGTCTGCGGCTGCCCGTGTACTTGATAGACGACATCAGGAACTATCAGTTCCAACTTGCCAAAGCCAGGAATCTGTGAAGCAGGATCAGTAACCTGTAGTATCTGACATGCCCACTGTAGCATTGACTCAGCCAGTTGGAATTGACGCTGAAGCTTTTCAACTGTGGGAACACCGAAATCACCGAACTTGTCAAGATCATGCATATCATTCAAGATGGCATTCTTGGTATTCTCATCCGGTGCCAACGGGCCTTGTACTACCTGCTGCCAAGTGTAACCGCTCTTTCCACGGAATGATTCCGGCTTGTTGACAGCTATGATCCAACCATTGTCAACACCAGTGATGTTTCCAATGTAGGGCTTCTGCATCATCTGCATGAACCCAGTCCAGACGGTAACAGGCAGCCGCAGGACGAATGGCTTCAACCTCTTATAGAGGAAGGATGCTCCGTTGTCTGGAGAGGTATACACGACAGCATTCGCGTAGTGATACGGCCGAGGAGCTGTGTTGCTGATCATGTCACCCATGTACCTACCAAAGGTATTTCGAATGTGACAGATCGGGCAGCGGAAGCCCATGTTTGGCAGGCTCGACTCCCAGCACGAACAACTCTCCTTTTCCAGGATGTTGAAGTGTGTCTGGTGGAAACGGGTGAACTGACCCTTGGCTGCTACTTCTGCAGACCAAGGCGGCAGACAACGGATAAAGTTCACGCCCTTACCGAATGCAGCAAAGTCACTTTCCCTACGACGATTTTGCGACATGGCATTCAGCTCTTCTGCCTGCTGCCTGATTGCATTCATATCCAGATCGAATGCCATAGACGGAGCTGCCGTTGCAGCTACTGCTGGCGCTTGCGGCGTGGCTACTGGTGGCACAGCTGGTGTTGCGGTCACCTGCGGCACGCCTTGCGGTTGCGCAGGCATAGCAGGTGGTGCGAAACCAGCTCCTGGTATGCCTGGTGCTCCTGGTACTTGATTCGGGTTCACGTCTATTTCTCCTTCCTCTACCAATTAGTGACCTACGGCACCAGCCGGTGTCACATTTCGCATCCCCAGTTCATGCTGGGTCCACACACTACTCTGAACAAGCATTTCAGTCTGCATACTCACAATGATCTGATGAATCTGTTTGCCCAAGAATTCCCAAGATTCTTGGTACCCAAGCCACTTCTCGTGTTCAACATCAACACGAGCTTTCGTCTCAACAGCGTCTTTTGTCACCTTCTCACCACGGGTCGCTGCATCGGACCTATGGTAATCCATCAACTGACGCTGATAATACTTGCGTTGCCTTTCAACTTTCCGTGTTTGTTCTTCGCAGTACACATGCCAGAATCTGGAAGTCTCCATCAACCGAACGTAGGATCTAACTACGTCACCTATGTCTGCCGTCTGCAACCAGATCACTACATTTTCAATATCTGTATAGAGCGCATCAGGGCAGGCAAGCCCAGCAGTTTGAAGCTCTTTCACCTTTTGAGCGATGTATACACGTACCTGATCCAAACTCAGTTGGCGTTGGTGTTGAGCCAACTCTGAATCTGGTACTGGTTTGTACATTGCGAACTGCTGTTCGCCCGGAGGTACGTACGGCTGAGCCAACGGAGGCACAGGCGGGGTACCTACTTCCGTAGTTTGTGTAGGCACAGGCGGGGTGCCCACTTCCTTGGTTGCGGCTGCCTTCTTCTTCTTCTTAGCAGCCTTCTTCTTAGCCATTATTCTCCCCTTTCTAACCAACCTGACGTGGCGTCACCAAAGCCACGATCTCACGAGCGTCCGATTGTATGTTTTGCAACTGAAGAACTTTGCCCATAGGACCTTCGAATTGCGAAATCACCTTGTTGTAATACCTTGTATGAAAATCTGGCGTATCCTCATCACTCTCGGCCTTAAACTTGATCACCAGAGAGTTCGAGTCAAACTTATCCACTTCCATCTTGGCACCCCAAGAAGTGCCAAACTCAATACCAATCTTGAGCGGAACACGCAGCCACGGGTACATAGCCATGGGCTCTTCAACAAGGACTCTGTTTGCCAACCAAAGCAATGTGAACAACTCGCCCGGGTACACATCCCAGTAGATGGCGTCATGGTGGAAGATAATGATTTTCGATTTCAGTCCCAACTGTTCCATGTAAGCACGTGCTCGTATAATTGCCTGAGCAACGAGATCACTGGCCGTTGATTGGATAGGTGTGTTCATTGCCTGACGAATGGCGTGCTTCAACGCTGTCTCAGTGTTGCCTATGTTGATCGGTAAGCAACGACCAAAAGGAGTAGTCACATAGCCAAGAGACATGAGTTCAGAAGTCTTGTTGTTCTCATAACTCTCGATTGCCACAATACTGAGAAACCTCGCGTGCACCACTTTGGCCTCACCCATTGGCATACCAGTCTGCGCCGCTAGGTTACCAGCACCACCACCGTACAGGGATGCAAACACACAAGTCTTGGCTATACGCCGTTGATCATCTGTGACTTTGTCGTATGGCACATTGAACAGAAGGCTAGCCATGTACCTGTGCAGGTCAGCACCAGTCATGTTGCAGTAGAATTGTATCAGAGCTAGATCTTCAGCAAGCGATGCATAGATCCTGACTTCAATTTGCGATTCATCTGCACCAAGTATGATTCCCCCGTCTTCATGCCAACGAGAGAAGTATTGCTTACGCAGACCATGTTTATTTGGTGCTGAATGCACAGGTGGATTGTCGCAAGCCATACGACCAGTACGAGTTCCCATCAGGTTCCAAGTTGGGTGTACCAAACCCATGGAATCCTGACAGGTGATGTTGCATTCAACGTAACTGGATAAGTACTTACCCAAAGATCGCCAGCCACCGATCTTTTCTAGTAGGGCAACAGCCGGTTTCTTACCCTTGCGCTTACAGTAGCCCAAAAGCTGTTCTAGCTGACCAGCTTCCGTAGTCCGCTGGCTCTTTCCAGGTATCCGGGCGGGTGGCAATTTCATAGCATCGTAGATCAGGGTGGCCATTTGCACCGGAGAACCCATATTTATGAAATCCTGCTCCGAGGTCTTGCCCAACAACTTCAGAGCCTGTTTCGAATACTTGGATTCGTTGATCTCTAATTCGATCTTCTTCATCTCTCCGGGAAGCTCTTCACGCAGAGATGAGACAACCCGGTTGTCGATAGCTATGCCGTCATACTGCATCTCTCCAAATGTTATGATGCCATTGTGGTAATTACTTCGGTAGACCTCATAGAGATTCGAGCTGACAAGCATTTGCTCTAAGTGTGGAGTAAGTCGCCAAGTCACATCAGCATCGATACAACAGTATGTTGCTAGGTCTTGAAGCTGCGCAACCGCGTAACCAGCTCCCATCTTTGCCAAAGCTTCCCACCTACGCCAGTACTCTACTAACTCGTTGTTCTTCTCTTTCTTAGCAATACGTATCTGCGCTTTGATGTAATCCTTAGCAGTCTTCACCGAGTCAGTGAGCTTGTACGACCATGATGGTTCTTGAAGGTACAAAGCCCCCATTGTCTCCAAGTCGTTCGGTCTAGTACCAGCAAACTTACAGTGGTGGCCAAGCATCGTATCAAACCGGATATTCTTGAGTGTTATCCCTAGTCGACGCTTCCACCATTGGTAGTCAAACTTCACATTCTGGTTAGACATAGGCACGTCTGCCAGCGGAGCCAGGATTTTCGCCAACTCAGCAGTCTGGTTGCGCAAGGGCGACTGGAAGTGTTCCATCGGTATGTAGCGAGCTTGGTATGGCCGCATACTAATACCCAATCCAAGCATCGGATTGTTTGGATTCCACTCATCCAGGCAGCCAGCCTCAAAGTCTCCAGTAATGAACATGTGTGGATCGCTAGCACATGCCGTAAGTATCTCATCGACATACGCCTGTACCTGCTCCAGGCTCTCCAGCATTCCATAGTCACGATCACTGTATGCAGATACTTGAGCTTGAGCTGGCTGCTTCGAAAGCATCCACGCCTTCTTCAAATCCGATATGAAGAAGGTGAGCAAAGTTGTATCCATCCCAGATCGTCGTATGTAGCTCGGGTGCAACGCAGGCACGATCGGATATGTCTCCTGGCCAATAACGATCTGCTGAATTGAACCCCTAATCGTAGAGATAGCAGCACGAGTCTTAGTGAGGGCCTTTGTAGCAATCGGCCCGAGGGTCACGATCACCTTTGGCTTCGACTGTGCAATATCAGCCAGAAGGGATGGCAAACAGTACTCAACCTGCTTGGTGGTAGGCGCATCGATTTTCTTTTTCTTCTCATTCCACGGGGCACATCGAACTACATTGTTGATGCGAACCTGCTCAATAGGAATACCTAAAGCCTGCAGGCGGTCACGCAACAGTTGACCAGCAGGTCCTGCAGCAGGAATGCCTTGCTGGTCCTCCACACTGCCGGGAGCTTCCCCAACAATGTACAGCTGCGGTTGCCTGGTTCCCCACGGGTTCATGCCATGAGTTTTGATTTGCACACAGGTACCCAAAGGGCACTTGTTCGGATTCTCACAGTGAGGCACGGTTTCTCCTAACCGGCCAGAGCGTCTATATTGAGTGGAGCATCCAATGCGTCCAGAAGATCAGAAATAACATTTGGTACGATCTCAAACAGTCTTGCTGCTGGTAGCCTGCTCGTTGATGAACCATCAACACGGTTCTTACCCTTGTACTTCAGATGGAACGCCTGCAGTTTGTCAGCAAACTTTTGCACGATCTTAGCGGCCTCACTACGACCCAGCACCCGCAGAGATGCTGCGTACTCAGTAAATGCAGCATCCCGCACATCCCTGACACAGTTTCTTCGCGTGTAAGTCTTATTGTCCATCGCTCGGTATAGCTGAGCCCGACCTACCAGGTAGTCTAGGTCTGCTCTAAGAATCTCCTGCAGTCTAGTGTCACACGACATCAACCACTTCCAAAGCAGCACGTTGAATTTCAAGCAACAATGATGCTGCGGCTTCTTGGTAGTACTACCATCAAACGAGCAATAGCTGTATGTGAAGTACTTTGGGTTAGGACCATTTGCGACGTACTTGTCAAAATCAGACAGAGATTCTCGCAGGTATCTTGCCTGAGACACAGACTGTTTGGCCGGGCCGCCCGACCATCTCAACGTAAGCATATCCTCTACTTCTTCTCTGCCTGCAGCAGTGAGCTTACGCCATTGGCTCTTTACCTCAGTGAGAAATCGCTTTGTTCGCTTATGGATACGCAGTGCTGAATTCTGGAAAGCCCTACGATTGCCTTCAGGCAGGTAGTGAAGAACATCAACAATACCAACAGGGAGTGTCGTGCATCGTAGTAACCGATAGCAGTCGCTACGGATCTTCCACATACGGTGTCGCCATTTGTGCGGTACAAGTGGAAACGTTCCTCGCGCCAGCCTACCAGACAGCTGGAACGTAGGAAGCTCAACGAAAAGGAAGGTGCCTTGGAGATTCAGATACTGAGCTATAGACATTAGGTTCCCCAACCGAGCGGGGACCCTATAGGCTCGACAAAATGCCGTCAAGAAAAATACGCTGAAGTTTGAGGCTTCGTAACACCAATATTAAATATTCGTACTACGATGACAACAGCCTGCGGCAAGCTTCGTATGACCAGTCTGTATGTCGTTTGTGATATGCCTTCGTGATGGCCGAAACGGCAGCGCGAAAATCCTTGTCATCGTAAGCTGCAAGGAACTGCTTACCTAGCCGGGTACCCAATCCAGTTGTATGCAGCACTTTTTCATCGAACAACAATGAAACTATGGGAACACCATAGTAGTTCGCAATCTGCTCGATCAACTCGATCGTGAAACGGTATTCGCCATTTTCGATCTTTGACCAGTGGCACTGACTGAAGTTGAAAGCATCTGCAACCTCGATCGAAGTTAAGCCATGCTGCTTTCGTAACGCGCATATTCGGCGCGCGATCTCCTTCGTGATACGACCAACCGGTTGCTGCTTACGCATCCAACTTCACTCCCTTCACACTGACCTTAGGCTTTGTCACCTTGATCGAAGCCTTGTCGTAGGCCTTCTTCGCAGCATCACGAGCCAAAACCTCAGCACGCTTCTTTCCGCACTTTTCCTTTTGTTGTATGAGCTTGGTCAACTGCTTGATTGCAAACTCTTTCCATTCAAAGTCCTTTTTGTTCTGGGCAGAGAGTTCGCCAGTCAAAAAGCCTGCCTCTTGCTTGCAACCTTTGGTACTCATACGAATGCGGATCTGATCCTTGAAAAATTCTTCCCGATCGGCAAGGTACTTCTTGGCCTCTCCCACAATGCGCGTTGCCGCGAGTAGGTCTTGCTGAAGTAGGTTCTTTGCTGTTGCCTCAGGCAGTTCCACCTCAACCACCAGCGACAACTTAACTGGATGGCCGTCAGTGTCATTATCAACACCGACAGAAAGGGAGCTACCACCGTAACTGAGATCCGGCTTCGCTTTCGCCTTCGGGTCCTCCATACGTACTACTACAGTCGCTTGTTTCTTTGCCATTGCCCTTTCCTTTCCTACTGACTACTCAACGCAGCCACGTGCTCAAAACATGACTGCTCAATGTACTGCTGTATTCCTTCATCCAAATCGTCCCATTCAACTACAGCACCGTTCTCACGCACCATTTGCATGACCTCAACCTGAGCCGGGCTGCCGGGACAAGGAGCACGACCACTCCGCTCATACATCTGTGCCGACTCTGGTGGTGTGTACTCGAAATCGACTAGCAATGCTTCTTCATCAGCCTCACTATCCTCTGAAAACCACATTGGCACAGAAATACTGTATCTGCTTGACGATGCTTTGCTCTTCATGTCTACCCTATCAAACTAGCATAGCAGGCGACGCTATGTTCTTAAGGAAGAGAAAACCACCAAGGACCACCCCTGGTGGTTTTCTCTGGGAAAGGACGCTCACCCAAAGATGAGCATAGCCCTTCTACGCTCACTATCAGACATGAGCAGAAGGAAGGGACGCACTCCAAGCGCATGGGCAGCGGAGAAGATCATGTTGGATCTCCAAGAGTTGCGACCGGTCTCAAGATACGAAAGTGCTACTTGAGTGATACCCATACGCTGCGCTACCTCAGTGGCCGAAAGTCCCCGTGCCTTGCGTAGTATCCTAACCACACGTCCAGGATTCATCTGCTTCCCCTTTGGCTACTCCCTTAGTAAGCGGCCAAAGGGAGAGCCGAAGCTCTCCCACCCAGCCGACTGTCAGTCAGTGATCAGTGCTGCGAACGCCTCGTTCTTCTCAGCAACGAGATCCGTCGTAGCACTGAAAGCTCTCACCTTCTCCTGCGCCCGTGAACCGACAAACGCCGACTCGAACTGGTTTCGCCCCTCGCGCCAGTCGGAAACCTCTGTGGCAGCGTTATAAGCTGCCCAAGCGGTGCCAGAGAAAGACGGCGTGTCGAAGTTCTGGAATTTCTCCATGGCCATATCACGCAGATTCCCAGACCGGACAAGCATCTGCTCGTACCGCTCCTCTGCCTTCTTGAGGTTCTTGAGTTCTTCGTCATCCAAGCTTTTCACGTATGTCACACGATCAGTGACATCAGGGAATGCCTTGTGCAGAATACGAAGCTTCCTAGGCATCGCCGGGGCAGGAAACGCCCGAGCAAACACTGCGAGAGCCTCATCCACAGTGAACTCCGCCTGAGTCAGGAACTCGCACACGCGCTTAGCCTGATCCTTGGACTCATGGAACGCTTTGACGATATCGGCTGCCAAAGCCATTTGAGATGTGGAATCGGCCTCATGCGGGATCTTGATGTTGAGAGCCGCGCCGCCGATCGCAAGCTGCAATGTGTTGTTGCATACAACTCGTACGTTTGTGTGCAGGACTCTGTGCGACTCACCGGGCTGCATAGAGAGCTGAATGACGAGATAGCTCGTCAGCTTGTCGCCAGACACGTCCCAGTCGTCTGCACGAAGCGCAAGGAAGCAAAGGCTTCCGTGCTTGATCAAGCCGCACGTCTCGACCGGGTACTGCTCGGTGAGCTTATTGAAGATCTTTGCGCAGTTCGCGTAGGACTCCAGCTGCCAGCTCGATCCTACAACACCGAACTCGCGCATACGGTCATCCTCCCGAATAGGCATCCTCACGATGTTGAATTGAGAGTCCGAGGTGTAAATCTGGTCATCAATCGTGAACTGGATCGGTGTCTTCACAACACGAACACCCTCAGTGGCACGACCAACAGCGTCTTCCGATGTAGGGCTCTCGTTTTCACCGTACGAAGTCCCCAGAGAATGCCAGCCAGGTTCGTTCTTGTAGTTGAACCTGTACCCGTGTTCCTCACTACCTACTAGTTCATGACTCATCTACGGCCGTCCTTTCCTAGTGTTGGTTGCTGACCAACACTGAAAGAAATATAGCACCGGATGGTATGAAGTCAAGAATAAATTATTAAGAAAATCAAACTGACCATAACTGGGACATCGCCAAAGCTGTCACACGTTTTCTCGGTAGCTTCAGCACCTTGACAAGCCCACCTAGCCTATTTGTCGGGAAAACGACATCACGTTCATACTTCGAAATTGTCACCTGAGCAGTATTGTTGTTACGAATACCGATGGCCCGGCCCAATTCAGCCTGAGTCAGTCCCTTTCTTTCTCGTGCGGCACGAATCAGCGGTCCTATGGTCTTATTACGCATAGCTTACCTCTCAAACATAATCTCGAACAACACGCTCCAGGAAATCCAGATCGTTGTGATCCTGATTCTGCAACGCGGTGTTCAATAGAGTTCTGAACTGATCAGCACCCAACGATGCTGGATCATGGTCACCTGGCATTGGCACTATCATCGACTTGCCACCACGACTTCTGATCTCACTAGCGAGGCCCAAAGCGTTCTTGAAAGCCTTAGCCTCACCGTCCATTGCGATCACCACCAGCTTATCAGCAGTCAGTAGCGTTTCTAGCTGCTCCGGCGAGTGCTCCTTACCCCACAACCAAGTGAATTCCAAACCAGCCACAATTCCAGAAACCGGACCTTCACATACCCCTATGTAATCCACAGGTTGTCGAAGTGCCTGATACCAGTTACCAATCTTGCCTGCCTTGTCACCCTTAGGACCCATGTACTTTGCACCAACATACCCAAAGTTGAAGCAGCGTTTCTGCCACCAACGAAGTTGCCCAGCACTGTTGTAATCTGTGAATACGATAAACTGCCACTGTGAAAAACTGCAGGTTCCTAACCTGTAATGATACAGATGCTGGCCAGTGATACCTCGACTAGCTAAGTAGGCAACGGCGAGTTGGACATCTGGTTGGTACCAAGTAGCCATATCGATGTACTTCATACCAGGTGGTGGCGCTATAGGCATCTCATCTTGGTCGTACTGTGGCTCCTGATTTGGTACAAGACCATCACTGGCCATGGCTATGGCAGCTAGATCCTGATCAAGCTTCTCTGTTGTCACACCCTGAGACAAATCAAGCTCATCGGTCTCTACAGTAACACCTAAGAGTTCTGCAAGCTTGAAGATGTTTCCCTTACCATTTGGATCATCACCACCGCAACGGTAACAATTGTACACGCCTTTAACATAGTTCACGTAGAGGTGGCCTGGTTTGTCGCAAAAAGGACAGTCATGAATGTGTTCATCACCACGAATCTTGGGATCAGACCCGGAGTGCTCTACCAGAGCGTTCTCGATATCTTCCCAATTACGCACTTCTGGTCGATCTTCGTACTGACCAGCGGCTATCCGGCTGATATGCATACGTACGTCACCCACTGAAAGCTCCTACCCACTTACTTGGATCAACACCCGGCGTTTCCACAGACTCAGCACGTACACCTCGAATCACAGCAGCCTCGGCCATGGCTAAGTTCGCTTCCGCTGCAGCTGTGTTAGCCGCGTCCCTCGCTACATTCTTAGTGTACGGTGAATCCTCCCAAAGATAGCAACGTGCGAAGTCGTACCAAAGTTTGAGTTGAAAACCATCATGACCAAAACGTACATTCTCCACGTATGCTTGGTGGTGCCCAGTCCTTGGTCCGTCGAAATCTAGATCCTCTGTGTCCTTGATTTCATTACCCTGTTCATCAAGTTTCGTTATTGGTATGATGCCATCAGCATTCGCAACCTTGTCCCAAGACTCAGCCATGTTTTCAGTGGTATTCAGCTTTGCAGCTTTCGCACCACGATTAGACTGGCTAGCAACCCAACCGACGCAATTGAAATCGTCAAGGATTGCTTTCAACTCCATGTAGATCCGCCCAAGCTCACCATATGTATTGCTTCGATCGTACTTCATCTTATCAGGGTAGTCGACGATGAGCATATCCGGTTGAAAGCCCTTGGTAGTACGCAACCACGACATGTATGAACGAATGTGTGTCGTTGTCAACGTGAACGGAGAGTAATACTTTACCCGTAGCTTACCGCTCTGCATGAGACTGTGCTTAACGGCTGCGATGTAAGATGGGTCGTTGTGCAAAATCTGCTTCATTGGCACGCCAGTGAACCTAGATGCGTACCTGTGAGCCACATCGAATTCCTTCAAATCACCGATCGTTATATGAAGAACTCGAAAGCCCATTTGTATCGCCATGGCACCAAAGTTGATCAGAAACATACTCTTACCAGCCTTTGGCACTGCCTGAATGACATAGAGTTCACCACGACGTGGCCCAGTACCATACAATGCTCGATCAAACGACGGCATGAACACTGTCGGTATGGCCCCCCGCGCCGACATCATCTCTGTCCACATACCAGGGAGTTTGTACATGATCTCGAAGACATCTGTACCCTCTGACTGTATGGCCCCAATAGACATGGCTTTCTCGAACATCGCCAAAGCATCTTCCGGGTCTCCGTCTTTACGTAGTACGTCAATACCACGCATGACTGCGCGCTTGAGCCCCTGCCGTCGAGCAAAGTGCACAGCCTTATCCCGGATGAAATCAGCATTGGGTACTTCACTCTGGTAGAGGAAACCTACGATCTCCATCACTGTCTGAGCTATGTCTTGCTTGTTACCACTTTGCAATGCCTGGATCACGTATTCCACCATAGCAGTCTGCGCTGGTATCTGT
>Ga0180437_10010295_pt1 | contig 11428 bp, 12 predicted proteins | sample SS_ome_4_FD_132410 | JGI IMG/M metagenome (GOLD analysis project Ga0180437, IMG submission 132410) | Hypersaline lake sediment archaeal communities from the Salton Sea, California, USA - SS_3_D_1 metaG | ecosystem: Environmental > Aquatic > Non-marine Saline and Alkaline > Hypersaline >... | reverse complement strand
GCTTGTTTGGTCGGTCCTCTCTCAACTTGACGATCAGCAGCGTCGCGTAGCGCTTAAAGCATGCCGTCAGCTTACCAACATGATTTACGACGGCCTGGATTTAACCCCGGAGATCGAATCCATTGCTGCGCAACGTCTGGGCGATACCTTGCTTGTGTGGCAAGAAAATGAAATTATCGGTTTTGCAGCGTGCCATGTAGGATCAGCCACAGAAGCTGGCAGCAATGTCTGTTATGTGAAATTCGGCGCAGCGGCTCCAGGTGTCAAAGGGAGGGATAACTTTAAAAGAATTTTGACGTCCTGTGAATCCTTTGCAAAAAGCGCGCAGGCCGGACGAATTGAGTTGGGCGTTAATGCAGCCTGTCAGGAAGCCTATGATGAGATTCTTTCCGCGGGATTCAAGATTTTGCGAACTGGCATTGCCATGCATCGGCCTGATATACCCGGTTTCAGCAAGGTGGGTGACTTTGTAATCGCTGATATGCGGTGAGACGGATTTCACTAATCTAAGCGTACTAAATTAAAAAAGAGTATATTTTTGACTCTTTCTCTTGAGAACACAATATATTGAGGCTTAAAATCTAAGCGAACATTTTCGGTGCCTGCTATGTACTACCACAGGTTCCCCATGTATTTTAAACCCTGATATATCTCCAACATATCCATAAGAATTATCTTCAATCAAAACCTGTGATATCTGAACTCCCCACGCGGAACGCTACGGTTGCGATTACTACTATGATTGCTGACAATTTCAAAGCTCAAAAAGTTTAGTATTGTGTTTTAAATAGAATCAGATAGAATGTAATTGAAAGGCTTCGGCCGAAGGTTTAGGATGACGGTGAAAATGATTCTTCAAAAATAATCTAATTAGATGGGGATAAAAATGCAGGAATTAATCGAATTTATTAAAAAAATCCAATCCGATAATCGGTTAGGCTCCCTTGAGGAACCTGCCATAAAGCAGAGTATTGTTCTAAAAATGTTATCGTTGCTGGGATGGGACCCTTTCAATATCGACGAGATCGAACCGGACTACCGTGTTGGTACTGGAAAAATCGATTTTTTGTTGAAATCTGACAAGACCAATAAGATATTTCTTAATGTAAAAAAAGACCTGGCGAACCCTCAAAAACTTCAGGAGCAGCTTTTCCAGTTGGCCGCTCAAAAGGAAATAAAAATAGCCATATTAACCAACGGTGTCATCTGGAACTTTTTCCTGCCGCTGATGGATGGAAGTCCAGTAGAGAAGCAATTTCATGCCATAAAAGTTCATAAAGAAGAGGCGGACACTATCGCCCAAGGTTTTTCAGATTTTCTATTGAGAAAGAATGTCATTTCGGGAAATGCACTGAAAGCTGCAGAAAGCCTCTATCACAAAAAGAAGAAGGCAATGCTTGTCAATGAGTATCTGCCAAAGGCATGGCAAAAAATCATCAACGAACCCGAGAAATGGCTTGCTGATATCATCTCAAAAGCGACAAAAGATCTATGTGGATATGAGCCTGACCCAGAAACCGTAAAAAAATTCATGTTATCTGAAATCAAAACAAAAGCGAACGTGTTAAAAGTTCAGCCTCCTCCCATAGTGGATAATATTGAAAAGATTACGAAAAAAGATTTTAAAGGGAAGGCGATTAAATCCTTTTCTTTTAAAGGGGAAAAACACGATGTGCATTCATGGAAGGCCATGGTATTGAAGATCTGTGAAATCATGTATGATAAGCACAAAGATGAATTTGAGAGTATATTATATATCTCTTTAGAAGGCAGGACCTGTTTTAGTGAAAATCCCCATGAATTTTTAGAGTGTGAAAAAATAGCCGGAGCAGATATCTATCTGGATCTCCATTTAACGGTGAAAGATATGCTGGCCCTTTGCAAGGAAATTCTCCTGCTTTTTGGCTACAAGGAAAACGAGCTGATTATAGAAAGTCAGCCCACCCCGTCTTAAAGGTTTGTGGATCAAGAGGAATATTGGGAGCGGTTATCAATAGATCGTTTGAGGGTCATGTTGTCTATATATTTAAGGTCACCACCCAGAGGAATACCCAAGGCGATTCTTGTAATAGTCAAATCTTTTCCATTGAGGAGGTTTGCCAGGTATGAAGCTGTGGCTTCCCCTTCTACGCTTGGATTGATTGCCAGTATAACCTCTTTTATATTTTCTTTTCTCAGGCGACTCATGAGCTCAGCTATACGTATGTCTTCAATTCCTACACCATCTAAGGGAGAAAGGACCCCCTGTAGAATATGGTATCTCCCTTTAAAGGTCCCTGATTTTTCAATGGCCAGCTGGTCTCCAGGCCCTTCAACTACGCAAAGGATGCCATTTGCTCTTCTTTGATCGGTGCAAATGGGGCAAGGATCTTTATCGGTAAGGTTAAAACATACGGAACAGAATTGAATTTTTTCTTTTACCTCCAAAAGACTTTGAGCCAATTCCTCAGCGAAATCTTTTGAAGTTCTCAAGACATAAAGTGCCAATCTCTCTGCTGATTTTTTCCCAATGCCAGGAAATCTGCTGAATCGTTCGATTAGTTTTCCCAGTGATGATGGATAAATCCCCATTTAAGTACCTAAAATTACATACGATATGCGATACATGATATGCTCAAACTTCACACCCACTATCACACATCGGACGTCATACGTTTTTACATCAAGCCTGGTATAGTAACGCCACCGGTTAGTTTCGTCATTTCTTCGGTGACCATTTGCTTTGCCTGAAAAAGTGCATCATTGACTGCTGCTAAAACAAGATCCTCTAACATCTCAATATCTTCTGGATTGACAACCTCGGGATCAATCTTGATAGAAGCGATTTCTTGCTTTCCAGTTGCTATAACTGTTACCATTCCGCCGCCAGCTGATGTTTCAACTGTCTTCTCACTTAGTTCTTCTTGCAGCTTTGCCATTTTTTCCTGAAGCTGTTGTGCCTTTTTAAGCAAATTACCCATGTTAGGCATACCTTTCAACAATTCTGCCTCCTTATATTAATGTTTGTTGTAGTTGTTTTATTCGTTGTGTTTATGAGTTTAGCTCTTTCTTTGCCGTGTGTAATGCCTTTTTCACTGCTTTCGGCCCAGTTCCTCCCTTACTGTTTCTACGCTCGATACATGATGCCGGATCAAGCCATCCGTAGACATCATTCCCGATAAGGTTGCTAAAATGTTTCATCTCGTCTGCGTTAAGTTGATGCAGTTCCTTATTTTTCTTTTGAGCTGAGAGGATCATATCACCTACAATGTGATGAGCTTTTCTGAATGTCATACCCTTGGTCACAAGATAATCGGCCAGGTCTGTTGCAACAAGATATCCGCTTTCAGTTGCCTTCTTGAGATTTTCTTTTTTGAAATCTATCTCTCTGAGGAGCAGCGAGAAAATGCTCAGTGATTTTTCTACGGTATCAACAGTATCAAAAAGGGGCTCTTTATCCTCCTGCATGTCCTTATTATAGGTGAGAGGAAGACCTTTCATGGTTGTTAGTAATGATATCAAGTGACCATATATCCTCCCTGTCTTACCCCTGATCAGCTCAGGTACATCGGGATTTTTTTTCTGGGGCATGATGCTGCTACCAGTAGTAAAGGAATCGGAGATTTCTATAAAATCAAATTCCTGTGTTGACCAGATAATCAGTTCTTCACACAGACGAGAAAGATGCATCATTAAAAGGGCGGATATAAAGATAAACTCCACTATGAAATCTCTGTCTGATACTGCATCCATGCTATTTGCCGTTATCTTTTGCAGATTCAGCTCCTTGGACAGAAATTTCCTGTCTATGCTAAAGGTAGTCCCAGCCAGTGCAGCGCTCCCCAGGGGAAGGACATTTATTCTCTTCAAAGCCTCCTCATATCTCTGCGTATCCCTCTTGGTCATCTCGTAGTAGGCCAGTAAATGATGTGCTAAGAGCACAGGTTGCGCCCGTTGAAGATGGGTATAACCCGGCATAATCAGGTCTTGGTTCTTTTCAGCTAGTGCGATCAGGGATAATTGAAATTCCCTTATAAGTTGTAGAATGTTTTCTGTTGAATTTTTTATGAATAACCTTGCATCAAGGGCTATCTGGTCGTTTCTACTTCTTCCGGCATGGATCATTTCACCCAGCGTGCCGGTTTTTTGTATCAGGGCCTTTTCAATAAGGGTATGAATGTCTTCTGATGACTCATCAAAGATAAATGTACCTTTTTCTATTTCGCTGGAGATCTCTTGCAAGGCAGAGAGAATCTTTTTGACTTCATCATCGCTGATTATACCCTGTTTTCCCAGCATTTTGCAGTATGCTATACTGCCGTGGATATCTTCTCTCCACAGCCTTTTATCAAATCGTAGAGAGGAATTAAAGGTATTCACCATGTCATGTGTGTCTGATGTAAAGCGGCCTCCCCAGAGCTTTTTTGCCATTTTACTTTCCCTGTCTCATGAGATTTGCGATTTTCGATTCATAACCATTATGCATAATAAATCCCTCGGCATTTTTCTGGTTATATACCGTGTCTTCTTTACATGTGATATGTTTATCAAGGGCTAAAAAATCCTTTTTCATATCTTTATTGCCTCAAGTATTTCATCCAGACAGGTTATTAATAGATCAATCTCGCCTTTTGTTATGATTAAAGGAGGTACAAATCTGAGAACGTTTCCCTGGACACAGTTTATTAAGAACCCTTTTTCCATGCAGGCATTTACAATATCAGTTCCATCTCTATTAAGCAATACTCCAAGTATAAGGCCTAACCCATTGATATTTTTTATAATACTATACTTTTGTTGAAGGTAAGTGAGCTGATTTTTAAAGTACTCCCCCATTGTTCTGGCATTTTCTATCCAACCATCATTCAAAAGGCTTTTGACAACGGCGAGGGCACCTGCAGTGATCAGGGGTGTTCCCCCGAATGTCGTCGCATGACTTCCTGGGCCAAAGGCATTAGCTAATTTTTCTGTTGCCAGCATAGCACCGATAGGAAGACCGTTGCCTAAGGCCTTTGCAAGGGTCATGATGTCAGGTATTATTCCAAAATGTTGATATGAAAAGAGCCTCCCCGTTCTTCCCATACCGACTTGAACTTCGTCTAACATTAAAAGGAGATCATGCTTTTTACAGATTTCTTTGACACCTTTTAGGTACTCACCGTCGGGAACAACAACGCCTCCTTCGCCCTGTATTGGTTCTAACATTACAGCACACACAGAACTATCTATAGCAGCACTCAGGGTATCCAGATCGTTAAAGGGCACATATCTAAAATCCTCAAGGAAGGGATCAAAGCCTATTCTGATCTTTTCTTGACCTGTAGCTGAAAGGGTGGCCATTGTCCGGCCATGGAATGAATTTTCCATGGTTATGATAGCATATCTCTCAGGCCCAAATTTTTCTTTTGAATAACGCCTGGCTAATTTTATGGCTGCCTCGTTAGCCTCTGCTCCACTGTTACAGAAAAACACCCTGTCTGCAAAGGAGTTCTCTACCAAGATCTGGGCAAGTTCTGTCTGAGGCTGTGTATAAAATAGGTTAGAAACATGTACAAGTTTTGTAGACTGTTCATACAGGGCTTTGCTCACGATAGATGAGCTATGTCCAAGGGCACAGACAGCTATTCCACCAACAAAATCGATGTATTCATTACCTTTCTCATCCCATACCCGGCATCCATCACCCTTAACCAGAGTGATGGGAGAGCGCTTGTATGTGTTGAACATAAATGTATCTGCTTTGGATATGATGTTAGAAATCATAATTATACCTATAGTTTAAAGTGAGCTTGCCATGGTGCGACGTGATTTGAATATACTCTTGCTTCTGGTATATAGCCAATTATGGTTTATCTTTACTAAGTCAGATTTTGCCAGGTCTGGGCCAGGGCTAAAGTGCCTAAAGTGAGCTAAAATTATGGATAGGATTTATAATGATTTATCAACTTTAGCACTTTAGACATTTATTAATTCAGAACTATCTCTGTTCCTATTCCCTCATTTGTAAATATCTCTAAAAGGAGGGCATGTTCCTTCCTGCCATCAATAATATGGACCTTTTCCACACCTCCTTTTAGTGCATCAAGGCAGCATTGGAGTTTTGGTATCATTCCTTCCTTAATAACCCCACGAGTTATCATTCTTTTCGCATCATCTGCTGTGATACTACTCACAAGGTTGCCATCTCTGTCAAGAACACCCTCGACATCAGTTAAAAGTATGAGCTTTCGAGCCTCAAGGGATGAGGCAATATGGCCAGCCACCAGATCGGCATTGATGTTGTATGTCTCATTGTCTTTGCCCACTCCAACAGGTGCAATCACAGGAATAAATTGGTTATTTATGAGGCTTTTTATTATTCGGTTATTAATAGAAACAACCTCACCAACGAGACCAATATCTATTATCTCCGGAGGATTATCAGGTTTATCCATAGTCTCATCAGAATTTGGTAGAAACCGAAGCTTTTTGGCAGTAATAAGGTGGCCGTCTTTTCCTGATAGGCCAACTGCTTGTCCACCATGTTGATTTATTGTGGCAACAATCTCTTTATTTACCTTACCAGCGAGAACCATCTCAACTACATCCATCGTTTTTTCATCAGTAACCCTGTGGCCATTTACGAAATTCGATTGTATGGACATTTCGCTCAAGATTTTTCCTATCTGAGGGCCACCACCGTGTACTATTACTGGATTAAGGCCGACGTATTTCATAAGGATGATATCTAAGGCAAAATCCTTTTTTAATCTGGAATCGACCATGGCATGGCCGCCGTATTTAACGACAATTGTCTGGCTATTAAATTTTTGTATATACGGCAAGGCCTCAATCAGGATTCTTGCCCTATCTAAACTAGTATTCATCTGAACCTCATCTCTTAAGTCACCAATGTGAGCAAAAGCAGCTATTCCGAAAAACTCTAGTCCGCCATTCGTAATACTGACTAAATTATAAAGCGACTAGAATCATAATTATCAGATTTACAATTCTAAATCCCTAAATTAACAATCCAAAATTACTACAGAATATATTTACTTAGGTTTATATCTTCCAGTATTTCACTTAACTTATCACTCACATAATCTTTATCAATTGTTATCTCTTTTTCTTGCATGTCCGATGCATTAAAAGAAATATCATCCAAAAGTGCTTCCATCACTGTATGCAAACGGCGTGCACCTATATTTTCCATTGTCTCATTTGCCTGATAGGCCATTTTTGCTATCTGGGCTATGGCTGATTCAATAAAGTTTAATGTAATTCCTTCCGTAGCCAACAAGGCCTTGTATTGAATTATTAAGGCATTTTGCGGCTCTGTGAGTATTCTCACAAAATCCTCCTGGGTAAGGGAGCTGAGTTCTACTCGTATAGGGAAACGGCCCTGAAGTTCAGGCAAAAGGTCAGAAGGTTTGCTTCCGTGAAAGGCTCCGGATGCAATGAATAAAATATGATCGGTCTTTACCATTCCGTATTTTGTAAGCACTGTTGATCCTTCCACAATAGGGAGAAGATCTCTTTGCACTCCCTCCCGTGATACATCAGGACCGGATGTTGAATCGCTTCCTACTATCTTGTCCAGTTCGTCTAAGAAAATTATTCCGTTTTGTTCTGTCCTGCGAATAGCCTTTTCAACAATCTTATCGATATCGATCAGCCTCTGTGATTCTTGCTGCGTTAATATCCCGATAGCATCTTTTACCTTAACCTTCCTTTTTTTGGTTTTAGAAGGAAGAATTTGCCCAAAAATTTCCTTTACATTAATATCCATCTCTTCGAATCCAGAACCGGAGAATATCTCCACAAGGGGAAAAGACTTATCGGTTATCTCCAGTTCTACGTACCTTTCATCGAGCTTCCCTTTCCTTAAAAGACGCCTCAGTTTTTCCCTGGTAGAGTCAGGATTAGCAGGTTCGATTTTAACTACCTCAAGCATCCCCTCCCTTTTTTCCTCGGTATCCTTCTCTATTTCCTTTTTTGGTTTAGGAAGGAGGATGTCAAGAAGTTTATCTTCTGCAAGCTCAATTGCCTTGGTTTTTACCTTTTCCTGTTCCTCTTGCTTGGCCATATTCACAGCAAGCTCTGTCATGTCCCTGATCATGCTCTCAACATCTCTGCCCACATATCCAACCTCTGTGAATTTTGATGCCTCTATCTTTAAAAATGGCGAGTTAGCTAATCGAGCAAGACGTCTCGCTATCTCAGTCTTTCCAACGCCTGTAGGGCCTATCATAATTATATTTTTGGGGGCTATTTCGTCTCTCAATTCTTGAGGGACCTGTTGCCTGCGCCATCTATTTCTGAGGGCAATAGCCACAGAACGTTTTGCATTGTCTTGGCCAACAATATATTTATCCAGCTCTAAGACAATTTCTTTTGGGGTTAAGGGCCTCATCTCTTCTTCTATCTCATCGGTTTTTTCCATTAGTTCTCCATTAAAGTTCCTAAATTAAGAAGCGGGCAGTAATCGGTAAAAATTTCTTTGCTATACTGTCTACTGCTTTTTCTCTTATGCCTTTGGGTTGGGCAAAAGTTTTACCTCAAACTCTTCATTGGTATAGAGGCAGATAGAGGCAGCAATTTTCATTGATTCTATGGCTATAGATTTGGCATTTAAATCGGAATGAGCCATAAGAGCCTTTGCAGCAGCTAAGGCATATGGACCTCCAGAACCTATAGCAGCTAATTCTTCATCCGGTTCAATTACATCCCCATTACCCGATAATATAAGGGTATGTTCCTTGTCCATAGCAAGAAGCAGCGCTTCTAATCTACGAAGGATTTTATCTGTTCTCCAATCTTTGGCTAACTCTACAGCAGCTCTAGGTAGGTTTCCGTTGTATTTCTCCAGCTTCGCCTCCAGTCTTTCAAAAAGAGAAAATGCATCTGCTGTTGCCCCGGCAAAGCCTACAAGCACCTGATCATTATACATAAACCTGAGCTTTTTAGCCTTTTTTTTCATAATTGTGCTTTCCAGGGTTACCTGCCCATCTGCTGCCATAACTCCCTGTCCCTCTTTTCTGACGGACAGGATTGTTGTTCCTCTGATCTTCTTTTGGTTTGACCCGTCTCTCTTTTTAAGTCCTAATTCCAATAGATAACCTCCTTGGTCGGTAGGAGCGCTGGAGTGATGGAATAATACTTAAGCACCCCAGGCATTTTTCCTCTTTAGCTTCTTGGGTGAGATTTATCATAAACCTCCATTAACTTATCTATACTCACATGCGTATATTTTTGAGTAGTTGAAAGGTTTACATGACCTAATAGTTCCTGGATTGATCTTAAATCTGCACCGCCATCCAAGAGATGGGTTGCAAATGTATGGCGAATTGAGTGGGGGCTGATTTCCACTGTTATCCCACATTCCCTTGAGTATCTTTTGACCAATCTATCTACACTCCTGACAGAAAGTCTCCCTCCTCTGTAATTAAGAAAAAGAGGTCCATGAGTTGTGCTGTGTCCGGCCTTTTTTCTTGCCTCCTCTGTATTCTCAAGATACTCTTTGATCACAACAATAGCCTTTCTCCCAACTGGTAGTAACCTTTCTTTCCCACCTTTGCCTGATACCCTCACAAGACGAGAAGTAAGATCTAATTTTTCTATGTCTAAGGTGACAAGTTCGCTGACCCTGAGGCCAGATGAATAAAGGAGCTCTAAAATAGCCAGATCTCTGAGCCCCAGCTCTTTTTCCTTATCAGGTTGTTCGAGTAAGGCAAACATATCATCTATCGGCAGATACGCAGGAATACGCTTTTCTTGCTTGGGTGTAGTTATATCTACCGCAGGATTGAACGGTGTAAGTCCTCTCAATTCCAGAAAGCTAAAAAATGATTTTAATGTCGAAAGTTTCCTGGCTATTGTTGTTCGCTTGCATGTATTAAATAGTTGTCCCAAATATGATCTGATCAGCGTATAGTCTATAAGGTCAATTCCTGGATCACCTTTTTTGATACCCTTTTTAGTTGCAACAAATTTGCCAAATTGCCTCAAATCGCTTTCATAATTCCTGATTGTGTGCCCTGAATATCCCTTTTCTGCCTTTATGTATTCGATAAAAGAATGTATAAGTTTTCTCATTGCATTTAATAAGCTGCTACGCTATCTGAGAAGGATAGTAATAATATTAAAGAATATATAACTATCATATTTGTTAATATAAGCAATGAAAATTTTTTATCAATCGCACCTTTGGTTTTTTAATAGCATCTACATCAGGATTTATGAAATATTAGGATGAGGAATGAGAGCCGGGTGATGGCGGTAAAGATCTTTTTCGGTAAAAAGGCCGTGAAAATAAATTGCAGCTGAGCTGACAAGACTAAAAAATCTTTTTCATAGCCTTGGTGAATAGCTTGTTAATAGACATAGTTAACTCGGATGCTTTCTCAAGACAACTGACCACATCCTTTAAACCCTCTATGTCTGTCTTCTTTGACCACTCAAGATAGGTTTTCGCATGATCTTCATTGTGTTTAATCCAATATTGAAAAAGTTTGCCCAGTTTTTCCTTTTCTGATGACGAATCATGATCTTCTATGTGTGTATCTTTATGGTGATGATGGTGATTCATTGCAGACTCTCGCTTATAATTATTTTAATCATTTATCCTGGCAGATCGCCCATAGGGCGTTGCCCGAAGTTGGGAATGTAGAAGAATGTATCATTCTTCAAGTAAAATTCTGTGATCAACAAGATTCATCTCTTTGATTCTTGCTTTAATTGTGCGCTGTCCACCAAAGATATCCTGAAGATATATACCATTGTTCTCAGGTCTTAAGGTGTCTACGTTTTCCATAATGAGTTTTTCTTCCCCATCTTTTATGAGGTATGCATTTGCCTCACACATTTCTCTCTCCCTGTAATTGGAATAAAAGTCGCGATGAAACAACTTAAAAAAAGAGAACCAGAAAGGGATATGAATAGTTTTTATATAAGCCTTTCTGGCTTTTTTCAGTTTGTCCACTTTTTTGTAGCTTCTTGCTAACACTTGTAGAATTTATTTAAAATAGAAAACTATACTTGTCAATAAAAATTGAGGGGCTCCTTGCTTGTGAAAAATGTCAATATTTTGGGAAAAGGAGGACATCAGATAAAGAGAGTGAGAAAGAATGCATTTCCCCTTGAGTGTGGTAGTTAACTTTGAATGGGGCAATTAAGGAAGGGGAGATTGATAAACATATGGAATTAAATGCACTCCTATGCCCTGTAATGAGATAATTTGTATAGTCTCTGGCTGAGCTGGGGAAGTCTCTCAAAATCATGTGGACTATCTTCTTTTGAATCGACCTGAAGATTCAGAATATCACTATTAATAAAACTTATGGCGTTTTTAAAATTGAGTTCAGAGAGGGCGCCGATATGATCAATAACTCCTAGTTTATAAAATCGTTTTCCAAGGTAATTCATATTTTTTAAAAGGTCTTCTATTTTACCATCTTTATTTTTTTGT
>Ga0180437_10010294_pt1 | contig 11428 bp, 7 predicted proteins | sample SS_ome_4_FD_132410 | JGI IMG/M metagenome (GOLD analysis project Ga0180437, IMG submission 132410) | Hypersaline lake sediment archaeal communities from the Salton Sea, California, USA - SS_3_D_1 metaG | ecosystem: Environmental > Aquatic > Non-marine Saline and Alkaline > Hypersaline > Sediment... | reverse complement strand
TGCATCTGCAGCAGTCCACTCCTTATCCACAGGAACTGAATTAAGTGCATTTTCTGAGCAAAGTAAAATCATCGCACTACATCTTTCTAAATTATCACTCATATATTTGTATATATTGTCTTTCATATCTTCTTGCCAATATAAGACTTTCTTAATCTCCGTGTATGATTCTAATTTTGACGCTAATTTCGCTACTTTATATAAATCTGCATCAACAGTAGCATAACTGATAAAAATTATTAAATCTTTCAGCATTTTTCCAGTTTCAATTGCTTCTCCAACTAATGGAAAACTTCGAAATTTCTTAATAAAACCTCTATCTAATAGAAATTTACCGATTTTGAAAGCTCTCTTATAATCAAATTCTAATTGAATTATCAAATCATATAATGTAGGACTTATGAATTTCTTTAAAATTTTAGTGCCTAAATTTTCTAATTGAGGTGTTTCAGAAAGATCATAGTCAACCATACTGGACATTAAATTAGTGTAATAATCGGTTTCTGAGATTTCAATAGTAAGTTGATTTACCATTTCTGCTTTAGTAATGCTTCTCTGATGTTTATATTCAAATTCCAATATTTTTCTAATATTTTTTTGGGTCTCTTCTGGATCTCTTAAATTTTTGAGCTTTTCGAAGGCAATTGATCGAATTTCTTCAAAGTTAAATACATTTGCGGTCTCTAAAATATAATTTAATTTTTCTATAGCCTCTGAATAATTATTTTTATCTATCAAATCCTCAATATAAGTCAAATTACTTCGAAGTTCCTTCAAAAGCTCCTCTTGTTCTTCCATTAATAAATCCCATATTAAAACGTCGCCTGAATTATAACCAGCAATAATTTGATTTGTATTTGGAATAAATGTTGCACAATTCACTTTCGATAAGTAATAATATGAACTCTGATACTTTTCATGAAAATCCCACACCCGTACAAAATTGTCTTCCGTACCACACCCAATAAAAGAACCATCTGATGAAAAGGTTACTGATAACACAGGACTGTTTATTCTCTCAAATGTATAATCGAGTTCTCCTGTATCAAGTTTCCATAATTTTACAGTTTGATCTTTTGAACCACTAACAAGATAACCTCCATCGGGTGAAAAAGCAACTGATGTTATAACTCCATTGTGACCTTTTAAAGTGCGAATTACTTTTCCCTTTTTGTTCCATATATTAATAGTATTATCTTCAGAACCACTAGCAATTAACTCTCCTTTTGGCGAAATATCTACAGATGTTATAGCTCCGGAGTGATCTTTTAATCTTTTAATTAATTTGCCAGTAGAGGGTTCCCAGATTATTAAAGTATTATCCTTCGAACCGCTAACGATAAATTTATTATCAGGAGAAGTTGCAACAGAAGTCACAGCATTATCATGACCATTTAGATTCCAAATTACTTCACCACTTTTAATTTCCCATACCTTTAAGCTATTATCATATGATGCGCTAACCACATTTTCCCCATTTGGTAAAAATTCAACAGAACTTATGATATCTGTATGGCCTTTTAATGTTTTAATTAAATTTCCATTAGAGAGGTCCCACACAATTAACGATTTATTTGATAACCCGCTAACAGCATAATGTTTATCAAGTGAAACTGCAACTGAATTGACACTCTCAGTATGACCTTTAATACTCTTGAATATCCCTCCAAATGTCAGAGACCAAAATTTTAATGTTCCATCCTTAGATCCACTAATTGCGTATTTTCCATCATTTGTTATCGCAATAGAGGATATAGATTTTTGATGACCTTCAAATGATTGAATTAATTCATATTTTAAGCTATCCCAGACTTTAATTGATTTATCATCTGATCCACTAATAAAGAAATTTCCAATTGGACAATATGAAACACATGAAACAGAATCAGTATGCTCTTCAAGGCTCTTTATTAAATTTCCAGTATAGAAATCCCAGACTTTAACTGTATTATCATCTGAACCACTCGCTATTTTATCACCACCAGGAGCGATATCAAGAGATAAGATCTTTCCTTTGTGTTCACTAAGATCTTTAATCACATCTCTTGACACAAAATCCCAAATTTTTAAATGCTTATCTTCGGATCCAGTAACAAAATATTTTCCATTTGGAGTGAATTTTATGGTTGTAATCGCTCCTTTATGCTCTTTTGATTCCCAAATAAATTCTTTAGATTGAAGATCCCACATTTTTATATAATTATTACTTAATCCCATCAAGATATGGTTGGTAGTAGGTGTAAATACCAATGAATTAACATTAGTACCGATCTTTTTAATATAACTTACTGGATTTGAACTATTGATATTCCAAATTATAGCGTCCTTATTTAATGAACCACTAATGATATATTGTTCATTTGGAGAAATTGCAATTGAATTAATCGGTTTTTTATGACCGACATAAGTTCTTAACCGTTTTTGATTCTTGATATCCCATAACTTAATCGATTTGTCATCAGAACCGGTTAAAACAAAATTTCCTTTTGGGGAAATAGATACTACATTTATCGCATCAATATGTGCATTAATCGTATTTTCCAATTTTCCCTCCATAAATTCCCAGATCATGATGCTATTATCCGCTGAACCAGTTACAAAATAATTTCCATCAGAAGAGAAAGCAACGGATAATACTTCTTCAGTATATCCTCTCAATGTCCTAAGAGTAATGCCAGTTTTTAAATCACGTAACTTTATTGTTTTATCATCTGAACCAGTAACCATTATATCTCCTTTTGGTGATATATTAACCGATCTCACAGGTCCAGTATGATCTGTGAAAACATATAGAGATTTTCCTTTTTGGAGGTCCCATATTCTCGCCGTATTATCATCGGAGCCACTCAAAAAGCATTCCATATCAGGAGAAATTGATAAGGATGCGATTCTATCTGAATGCCCCTTAACAGTACGGAGAAACTTATTTTTTTTAAGATTCCACATTGTGATAGTTCCATCATCATCACCACAAACTAAAATACTCCCATCTTTACTAATATCAATAGAAGATATACCGCTTTTATGTTGAAATTTATGGACGGGTTTTGCATTCATGATATCCCAAATTATTACATATTTATCTTTAGACCCACTAAAAAGATATTTCCCATCAGGAGAAACTTTCAATGTGGTAACTGAATCTGTATGATCTTTAAATTCATTTATAAGATGTCCTGCTCTTAACCCCCACACCTTTATTAAGTGATCCGATGAACATGTAAAAATATAGGAATCATCTTTTGAAATTGCTACACATAATATTGGTTCACCATGCGCCTCAATTGTCCTTAATAACTTACCAGTATTAAAATCCCACACTTTTAAAGTATTATCTTTAGAACCACTAATAATATATTCTCGGTTTTGAGAGATGATGACAGATGTTACATCACTGCTATGTCCAAAACTTTGAGTCATGTGAAAAGCTTTGGCAAGTCCTTTTCGTTTAGGATATAAATGTTGAGGATATTCAATACTTTCTTTAATCTTTTTTTCGGGTAATTCCATTTCCAAGGAAATACACCTTTCAATGCTTTAAATTGGTTTTCAAAAAGTAAAAGCTAAACTTAATTAACCGAGTATTTTATATAAATATTTGGATATTTTTGTCCAAAGATCAAAAAAATTGATTTCGTTTATATTTAATGTTGATTTTCTGAGTTAAATCTATGAGCTAAGTGTGAAAGGAAAAATGAAAAAATTAATTTAGTCCGTTTTCCGACATTTAAGTTAAAAATAAATAGCATAGCAATTTAATAATAATTTAATCAATCTTCTTTAAAAAATAGAGGGTCAATGAAAATGGAAGATACACTCCGTTTTATTTACAAGAAAGAATATTGGTATATAAGCGCATTTATTAATACTAAAGAATTCATAGGAGAGACAAAGGCTGAAGAAATAGAGGCATTATTATTAAATAAATTGAAGAATTTAACTGAGGAAGATTTAAAAAAATCATATGTATTTTTAGATAAATATCCTCATGCTGAAGAGAAGAAGTCTATTTTAAAGTTAATGGCTAGATCTATAGAAATAGAATGTGATTGGGAGCCATTTTTTCAAAACTTTCCTTATATTGATGAGAATGATCCTTATACTGAAGACAATAGAGATTTAATCTATAATACTTTGGGTTATTTTAAATTGGAAGTAGAGTATTTTAAAAACGAGCCATATAATAAAGAGAAAATAACACCCGATTTAATCCAACAAATTCCATTTATAGTCCTTGATATTCTCAAGAGTTATCAAAAAACACCCGAAAATGAATTTCTTCTTCTTGATACAGAAAGTCCTATCTATATTTTCGTAATAACCAATAAGACTCGACCCATTGAAATTCCGTGGAATAAGGACAATATAGAGAAGTATAAGAGTGTTCTTGGATATTGGACAAATATATATACAGGGCAATGGGGCGATTATAGTGAAAAAACTTTTCAAACAAGAGTGAAGAATAACTTATCTAATCGATTGACTGAATTACATTATATTAAAAGAAATTCTGGCTTCATCTATATGATTGAAAAAAATTATGAAACTGAATTTGGATATATTAAAGAGCATATCTTAGAACCTACTCCTAAGATGAGAGCAGTTCTATTTGCGTTAATGTCCATTAATAACTCTCTTGACGTGTTGTTTATGAAACGATATTCAGACATATTCATGAGCTTAGAGAAAATCGAAGAGAAAACTAAAAATCTAAGGTTTTTAAGAGGAATGATTCAGACGAAGATGAGTCTTATTTATAGCGAATTGGATTGGAATCCACGTCAGCATTATACAAGTGTTTTAACCCATTTAATCAATCTATTTCGGTTAGAAACGATAATCAAACGAGTAAGTAATAAATTTCAGATGCTATATGAATCGATGCAAGAATTATATCTTAAACGTAATGAAGAAAATCAAAAAAGGACAAAAAGAGCTTTGTACTTCTTAAATATTTTATTAGGCGCAGGATTTATTGTAGAATTTGTTAATGCAATAAGAATTTCTTTCGGAATTGATGAAATTGATCCACCTTCACCCATAATCCATTCTATTATTTCAATAATTTTAGGATCTTTCTTGCTAATTACCATAGGATACTTTATATACGGAAGATTCGCCACTAAGGCTTCAGAGTATGGGCATACGGCTGATGCGGTGATTCAAGATGATAGTAATATCATTTTAATTAAAAGAAAATACGCTCCTTTCAAGGGAAAATATGCGCTTCCTGGAGGTTTTATTAAATATAATGAAGACCCCAAACAAGCTGTATTAAGAGAAGTAAGAGAAGAGACTAACCTTGCTGTCGAGATTGTTAAAAAAATAGGGGTTTATGATCAGAAGGGTCGCGATCCAAGAGGAAAGATAATCTCTACTGCATATAAATGTCGACTTGTGAGAGATATTTCAAATATCTTAGGGGGAGATGATGCAACGTTAGCTGAGGTTATACCTATTGAAAAGATTAAAACTATGGACTTAGCATTTGATCATAAACAAATTCTTAAAGATGCTGGTGTTTTATAAAAAAATACTTTAAATTCCATTTTTTTTATTTTTATATCTTTAGTTAGTCTAATTTTTCGGGTCGTATTATACAAGGTTCTTGAGGTTCTTCTCGTCTTTTTCGTTTTATAATCCTGCTTTCCCTTCTTTTTTCTCCTTCTCTGAAGCGTCTTTTTTCCTCTTCTGTCTCAAGTATGAGCTTTGGCACTGAAATAGGATTATCGTCATCATCTAATGCTACAAAAGTTAAATATGCTGATGCAACATGTGTATGTCTACCTGTTTTTAAGCATTCAGCTTCGACTCTTACTCCTATTTCCATAGAAGTTCTACCAACGTAATTCAATGAAGCTTTTGCAAAAATTAAATTACCAACATAAGCTGGAGATATAAAGGACATCGAATCCACACTAGCCGTTACTACATTTGCGTGAGTGTGACGCGCAGCAACTATAGCAGCAGCTTGATCAATCAATTTAAGAATATAACCACCATGCACATTACCGGCTGGATTAGCATGCTCGGGATACATGATCTGGGCTATCTCTACTTTTGATTCTTCTACAGTTTTACTTTTCAAGCTTTTTTACACCAAATAACAAATCTAAGATTTATACTAATTTAATTTTGATATATCTTACTTTTTTAAATTATAAGCTAAAACTGGAAGGCATGCTCCAGAAGGGTATTTAATCCCACATTAATTAATTTTAAATTCAAAGATAATTTATTATATACAACTTTGGTTATGAATAATTATTCATAACTAATGCGATTATAAATAAATGTGATAATCATGCCAAGTTTTAAAGAAACTTATGATGCAATTAAGGCAGATTGGAATGCAGGCGAGAAGAATTTTAATGTCGAATGCGAAATGTTATCTGAAGGTATGCAAGTTAAATGTACAATGGGAGCAAAACCATTCGAATTAATAATTGATGCTCCTCCAGGATTGGATGGTACAAATGAGGGTCCATCTCCTTTATTGGTGATTTTAACTTCAGTTGGAGCTTGTATAGTTGCTGTAACTAAATTTTGGGCTAAAATTATGGATATAGAGATTGAAGAGTTAAAAGTATTCTCGCGTGGTCATATTAATTTAGGAGCTATTTTTGGAATTGATGATTCAAAATTAGCTGGATATGATAAGCTTGAGCCCGTGGTAAGGATTAAAGCTAATGCCTCTGAAGAAAAGATTAATGAGCTTATGGATAAAGTATTTAGCCATTGTCCGATCATTACCAACATGGGTGGAGCTTCTCCAATTAAGCCAAAAATACAAATAAGAAAATAAAAATTACTTATTAATTTCTTTTTTTTTAATTTATCATTTTGCTGAGAAATTCACGATAATAAAAATTGCTCAAGATCGTATAAGTTTTGTATTAAATTGCTACCAAATGCACTTATCCCACTGAGCTTTTTATTTCCTACAAAGATTGCGCGCTGTTTTAGGATTAAAGGGTCACCCGAAATATTTTGATAAGTTATTGGTATCTTCTCTTCAGAAATTCCCCAAGCTAGTATCAATCCTGTGGGTTCAAGTGTGCAAAAGAAGTAATCATCCATTATTTTAATTAATTCTTGAATCTGACTAGGATTATATTTTAGATACGAATTCATTTCCATCCCCTGTCCAATTGCTAGGATTGGACCTTCATCAAGTTCATTAATTTGCTCAACTTTATCCATATAATCAATACCAATAAGAGATCCCCTTATATGATTTAATTTGTCATGCAGCATTAATTCAACTGCTCCTGATTGCCATCCTGGATATAATCTCTCATTTGTGTTTGGATCAACAAAAGTAAGATCAGTTGGATGTGTATCGTTAATTGCTGGTAAATAAGCCTGATGAAGAGTAAATATATTTTGGCAGAATTGAAAATTATAACCTCTCGCAGAAACGATATCTGTCGGCAATTTTAACTTTTCTTCAATTTGTTCTCCTAAAGCTTTATGAAATTTATTTTGACGGATATTGAATCTAGAACCAATTTCATTAGGTATTGGTTTATTCGGATCGTGTGGTTGAAACCAATATCTTGTTGCTCGAATAGGATTTGATTCTTTTTCGTCAATATGGTTATGGTACCAATCAGTAAAATCTAAAGAAATGTAAGGTATATTATATTTTTGGGCTACTATCTCTCCATTACACCCTCTATCCTTTGATTTATTTGTTACAATTCCTTGGAGTATGATGGGGGGTGTATCTAAATAGGATTCTACTTTTTTATATTGAGCTACTTGAAATTCACCTGTAGAGAAACTTCCTGAACCGAATATTAAATTGGTTATAGGATGATCTGGCTTAATTGGAATCAAAGGTCTAATTCTACTACCAAATTTATCTTTTAATTCATCCCAACATTCAAAACATTTATTTTGTAGTTCATAAGGGGTAAATTTCTTTCTTTGCCATAATTTTTTTGAGAATTGATGTAATCTATCAATGTTTTTACTGCTTTCTTTTTCAATCTTTTTCTTTGCATCACTAAAATTCACAAACATACACCTTCTTTATATCATATGATAAAGATATCTCTTTTTAATTATGATAATGAATATTTTGGTTCTCTTTTCTCAAAAAAAGCACTTGAAGCTTCAGTCATATCTTTTGAGGAAAAAGTAAGAACGATTGAACTATTTTCAAATTGTATGATATTTTCTAAACTTGGAGAGTCTAGTGAGAGATTTATGGCTTGCTTTGTCATACGTAATCCCAGAGGGCTTTTTTTAAGCAATTCCTTAGCATAATTAACTGCCTCATTGAGGAGGTTTTCTTTTTTAATAGTTTTTATTATTAATCCACATTCCTCTGCTTCTTTCGCTCCAATTGCTCTTCCTGAATAAAGTATTTCAGATGCTTTTGACATTCCAATTAACCGAGGTAAAAAGTAACTTCCTCCAACATCAGCGCCACTTAATCCTATGTTAATAGAGGCATTTATAAACTTCACATCTTCACTTGCTAATCTAATGTCAGAAGCCATGGCAAATCCAAATCCTCCCCCTGCTGCAGCGCCATGTATTATAGCAATAATTGGCTGAGATATCTTGCGCATTTTAACAATGATTTGACTTATTCTCCATTGATGATATAACTTCTTTTTTAAAGGTTCCGGCACATTTAAATAGTAAAATCGCTCGTAACCACTAGGCTTTCTTTTTGAATTGAGGATCAATCCTTCCTGTAAATCCGTTCCAGCAGAAAAAACTCTTCCTTCTCCTCTTATAATAAGAACTCGACATTCTAAATTGACCATGAGATGATCAAGTATTTCATGTAATTCTTCTTCCATCTCAAAAGAAATGGCATTTAATTTCTCTGGTCGATTAAGTGAGAGAATTCCAATACCATTTTCACGTAATTCAAACTTTATAGTATTAAATTTCGTTTTCATTATTAACACTTCTCTTTTTTTTTTCACATTTTTAAATTTTTGATTGAATGAGCCCATTTTGGTATAAAATTAATCGGATTATTAGATAAATTAACATCTTCTAGACTCTTAATTGATTTAAATACTTCTGGAAATCTTATAATTTCATTAAAAGTTAAATCTATAGATTTTAAATTTCTCAATTGAATTAGAGAATTGGGAAGAGATTTAATATAACCATAGCTTAAATCTAAGTGCTCCAACTTTGAGAGGTTTCCGATGCTATCTGGAACCTCTTTTAAGAAAAAGATCCCTACTTCTCTAATGTGTTCCTTTTTAACGATACAGAGAATGTCTTTTTCATAAATAAAGTAAAAGTCTTGATTACCGATATAAAAGTTTTGTTGAGTAATTTTTATTCCTATATCTATAAGAAATGGTACTTCACCAACATCTAATTTATATTTTTGAGCTATTATCTTAAATCTATTAAATAAGGTGGATTGTAAATCTAATTTAAAAGGATTTTTCGATTCTCTAATAAGTGTTTTGATTTTACTTAAGACCTTAGGAGAGGGATCATTTAAAATAGCCCAATCAACAGCATCTAGTCCCTTTTCAATAAAATTCTGAAAGATGATCTCTACTGAAAATGCTCTTATCCCTTCATGAGCATCAGAAACCAAAAAGTTTTCAAACACTTTAAATTTATTTGCCCCATGAAGTTGTAATTCGCTTAAAACCTTTAAAACTTCTAATCTTGTTTCGATATTTTCAGACTTCTCGAGAACTGAAATTAATAAATCTATCGCTTCTTTCGAATTTTTGCTCTTTTCGGCAAAGTTCTTGATATCTGAAATTTCTATATTAACCATTATTATTAATTATTTTAATGATTTTGTGGTTTCTAATTTTATTTTAAAGGGTATTTAGGATCTCTTTTTTCAAAAAAGGCTTGTGCCCCTTCTGTTAAATCATTTGAAGTGGAACAAAGCATTTGCGCTCGATTTTCCAATTCCATAATCGTTTCCAAACTTGGACTGTCCAAGGAAATGTTTACTGCTTTTTTGGTCATTCTAAGCCCAAGCGGACTTTTCTTTAATAATTCTTCGGCCATTTTGATACCTTCATTGAAAAGTGTGTCTTCATCGACCACTTTTAACACTAATCCAATTCTATGAGCCTCTTTTGCATCAACAAACCTTCCAGTATATAAAATCTCTGCAGCTCGGGACATTCCAATTAATCTTGGCAAATGATAGCTAGAAGCCAAATCTGATCCTGAGAAACCTATATTGATGAACGCATTATTGAATCGAGCATTCTCAGACGCTATTCTTATGTCAGAAGCAAGTGTAAATGTAAATCCTGCCCCAGTCGCAGCTCCATTAACAAGTGCTATGATAGGTTGGCTAATTCTTCGCATTTTAACAATCAATTTACTCGTTCGCCATTGAGCATATAATTTAGCTTTAATAATGTCTTTTTCTGGGGTATTGATATAAAAGAATTTTTCTTTTAATTCTTGAGGTTTCTTTTTGGATTGTAAGACCATCGACTCTTTTAAATCTAACCCAGCGCAGAATACTCGCCCTTCTGCTTGTAGAATGACCACTCTGCATTCAATATTCACCATCAAATGATCGAATAGTGTATGTAAATCTTCAATCATTTGGAAAGACATCGCATTTAGCTTTTCAGGTCGATTTAATGTTAAAATACCTATTCCATCTTCTTGCAATTCAAATTTTATGGTTTCAAAATTCATGAGAAAATCGTTTTTTAATGTATATTTAGCTTTAATATTATAGAGAATTTATTGTTTTTTTCGCAATCATAAATAAGGTTTTCAGATGCTCATCGGTTAAATGAAAATGTAATTGCCACTCATCCTCACATAAATAATCACTTATGGTCAAAAGAGCACCTGCTTCAACATTCAAATATTTTGCTACTGCAAAAATTGCTGCTGCCTCCATCTCAACCGTTAATACATCCTCTTTCTGATATTGCTGAATCTCTTTGTTTGTCTCTCTATATGGAGCATCGATCGTCCATGTTGTTCCAACAGTGTAGTCTAAATCTAAGTCATGTAATACTTCAATAAGTTTTCTTTTTACTTTTTCAGAAGGATATGAATATTTTTCGGATTTGAGATAGTGATAAGAAGTACCTTCATCTCGAATAGCTTTATCACATATAATATAACTGCCTAGCTTTAGATTCTTTTGCAGAGTACCAGCTGTTCCAATAGAAAGAAAGAATTCTACACCAAAAGCAACAAGCTCCTCTATTAGAATAGCAACCATGGGTGCACCTATCCCAAAACCACCACATATCCCTATCTCCTTTTTATAATCTTTTAAAAGGTAAAAGAAATCCCCAAACACATTATCAACTTTAATCACAGGGTGATGTTCTATAATGAAATTCATTAATCTGCTAGAATAGCATATTATAACCGCTTTAGGGGGTTTTTCTTTAGGTATATTTCCTATCTCTTTTTTATAATTCCAAAAATCTTTTGC